>Ga0307982_1002025_pt1 | contig 16473 bp, 11 predicted proteins | sample OrgLakmetagen989_FD_201847 | JGI IMG/M metagenome (GOLD analysis project Ga0307982, IMG submission 201847) | Saline water microbial communities from Organic Lake, Antarctica - #989 | ecosystem: Environmental > Aquatic > Non-marine Saline and Alkaline > Saline | place: Antarctica: Organic Lake...
GCGCCGGGCGCCAGCCGATCTCAGCATCGCCTGTCCTCTTTCTTGCTAACGAAGGATGGATCACGTTGCTGCAATGCTGTAGGCTGTGCGAACACGAATGAACACAGGCCTACGAACACCAGGAATTGCTTCTCCGCTCCAGAAGCGGTACTTAGCGAGGTCGAACAAAGATTCGATTGTGTTCAGGCTCAGACTCACATGTATCCGAGTTTGGTGGGGGGTTTTCACCCTGTTGAGCTGCGTCGCGAACTGTCCTGATTCTGTGGTCTCTGTTCTTTTTTGGCCCTTCTAGGCATCAAATTTTCCCTGCACGTCAGAGCCCCACATTCCGATCCACACCCTTCTCCTGGGGCTTGGGCTTGGCGACTTAATACTCAATATTTATTAATATCTTAGAAGTCTAAAGAGAAGCAACCCTAGTGATCTCCAACCTCATCTATTTCTCTATTTCATTGGAGTAGATTGGATTATACCCCTCAATTGCAAAAAAACAACAACAAGCAGCATATAGCATAATAGCATTTAAAGCTGCGTTTTGATGTATCCTCCAGAACAAGTCTGACTGGGCCGAGTGTCCACAGTGCCCTTTTCATAGTCAAAGCCATAGCTATAGTTGGAGTCATAAGTAAGTTATAATAATAATAACAACACACCGCGCTCGAGGAACCTGCACTTTCCGGGGTATACGCAGACGACTTGCTTTGTTTGCGCAACGCACGCGCATTCCTACTTCTGCCCGCAGCATTGGCTTCTGTGTCATTTGGTGTATTAGTTCGAGTTCGAGTTTAATAACATGGAATTAGAAGCAGCATTAAAAATGGTGCATTATTGTTTAAAATAATAATTAATCATACGAAGGCAGAGTTCTTGCTGGCAGCCCGCCAATAATCGCAAAGCAGTAACGGAATACAGGTTCCAACCGGCCTCGCACAACGAGCAACCTAACAAGGGCAACCCAAGGTGCAACAGGATCTACCTGAGATCGGAATCGGAGAGCAGAATGGCGGCGAGTATAGGTCGTCAGCCAAGAGGGCAGGTGAGCACACTTAGGCACGCACACGCACCAGCAACCACACTCCAGTCGCCCAGCCCCTACCAGTGCCAGCCGACACAACTCGCATTGGGAGGGAAAGTTTCGAGGTGACACCTTTGATTTTTGGCGAGCTGCAGCCGTACTTGAAATACTGGAGGAATATTACAGGGCACTGCAGAAAATTCTCGCACAGTTTTCTTAAACGCAAAAGCCGCTTCTATTTTCCGGCAATGAAACACCGCGGACTGTTTCTCTCGCAACCCAGATGGATATTTCGTTTCCATCTCTTTCGTATGTGGGGCGTTGCTGGTGGGATCGGCGGGCGTAGAAAACAGGCAACAGTGAATATTTATACATGGCCACCATATATATACATGCGAATTGTATTTTATGTCCAATTTTCGTTGTCGGGCCAATCAATTTTCCATCCAGGCTAGTTGCCAGCAGAAGCCCCTTAGGCCCACCTTCATCTAGGGCGAAATCAAAACAAAACCCAATTATTATCTTGGAAGTCCAGATCATCCTTTTCCACCTGGGAAACAGAAACAAGCGGTTTGTCTTCGAGGCCCGTTTCATGAGAAACGAAACAACTAAGTCGTGCTTTTCTCCAGTTTTTATCCACTCGGGACTCGGGAGCACCCGGGAAAAATCCTTCCTGTCTACCCTTCTTTGTAATCCTTTCTATTAAATGGAATTTGGTGGTTCGTTCGTTCGTGGTCGTCGTTTTTTATGTACCTACGTACCTACAGTACTACAGTACAGTACAGTACTGTACAGTTCTGTTGTACTTACATGTGCAGTAAACAAGAACACAAGGCGGACCACGGGCACAAGAAGGGACACTCACCACGGGCACAAGAAGGGCACTCATCCACGGGCATCTCAAGGCCGCGCACTGAGGTGCTAAGAACACGCGCCTACTTTTCCGCAGCAAACACATTGCTCAGAAGCCGCGCATCGCGCGGGCACCTGAACTTGTTTGTATTAAATGGAATTTCGTTCGTTCGTGGTTCGTGTTCGCCCTTTTGTTTTTGTACTTCGAGGAAAGTTCTGTCGTCAGATGATGTTGTACATATTTTTCAAAATAAGAGAGAGGGATACTTCAGCAAGGGTAACAATGTCAGTCACTCTTGAGCGATTGGTACTGAATGACTTCAAATCGTTCCGCGGTCGCGTTGAGATTCCCATCGATAATCATAATAAGAATGGCAGTGGAAGTTTGGTTTGTGTCGTCGGGCCAAATGGATCGGGTAAGAGCACCATTTCGGACGCCCTTACATTTTGTTTCGGCGAAAAGGACATGCGCGCTAAATCTTTGGGAGCCCTTATCAATGAAGAAGCAGCAGCTGATGGAATCGCAACAGCGTCTGTTGCAGTTGATATTCAAAATAGTGACAACGGTGCAGTTCTGCGCGTTGCGCGCTCTGTCACCGTATTCTACGGAAAAGCAACAAGCGAATATTCCATTGAAACCCTAGCTCCAGGAGGCTCGTCAACCGAAGGAATTTTATCGCATAGGCCTGAATCTATATCACGTTCAAAATTAATTGATCGCCTCCGTTCAATAGATATCAATCTCAATGTCGTCGATTCATTTATTTGTAAGCAGCAAGGGTCCACCCTGGCCTCCCTCTCAGGCCTTGCAATGCTACAATTTATCGAGAGTCTCGTCGGAACTTCAGCCCTTGCTTCAGAAATTGAGGCTTGTAGTAAAACTGCAACAAATGAAACAGATGCAGCTATTGCTTTTGAAGTAGCTGAATCTTCTGTGCGACAGGAAAGGCGCACCCTGGCTCCAGCGCGAGCGGCGTTTGAAAACTACCGCTTAGAACATTCCGAATTCGTCCACGATTTGGCAGCGTTCGCTGAAAAGGAAAAACGCCTTTACGCACACCAGCGGGCCGCTGCTGATGATGCATATGAGAGTGCAGCTATGAAATTGGCGAAAGCTCAAGAGCATGCACAACCTGCGGCTGCTGCGGCAGCTGAAGCCAAATCCGAGCTGGCAGCGGCACAGAAAGCTGCATCAAAAGTCCACACCCTTGAGCGCAACCATACACGAGCAGTTGCAGATGAAGAAGAAAAGCTTGAAACAGCTAAAGCAGAAGAAAAGTTGAAGAATCGTCAACTCTCTGCAGCTGAAAAACGCGCTGCTCTCGCTGTGTCCGAGGCGGAGGCGGCAGATGCTGCTCATATTCTCGCAAATGATGAGGCCTTGGCGTCCTCTGTCCCTTTCGATAAGGCAACCGAATCTTTAGCAGAGGCAAGACAAGAGCTAGAAAACCTTGTTTCAAGATGTTCTAATGCACGCTCTTCTGCTCTGCGTCAAAAGCAGCTTCTACGTCTAAATGCTAAGTTGAGAGCAAATGCCGCATCTCGTTCTCGTGCTACTATTGAGCAGGACGACAAGGTAACACAGCTAAAAAAATTGAGGGAAGCTGAGAACTCAGCTGCACATCAGACCACATTACTGCGTGACACAATGGATATAATCTCAAAGAGACTTCAAGAAAGTCGATTGAAACAAGAGGCTGCTGCCGAGGCAGTGGCGCACGCATCCGCTTTCGAACAGACTGCTCAAAGAGAGCTGGCATTAGCAAGAGCAGAAACCCGCCGCTGCGCATCTGAACTTGGAAGAAAGCGCGCAGGAGGAGCATCGAAAGCTACCTCAGATAGTCTACGCCGCACAGTATCTCAGTTGATTTCGCGTCTTGTATCAAGTAATGACTCTGGAATTCAGCAAGCCCCAACAATTCACGGGTGGCTCAATGAGCTTGCATGGGCACAAGAAGGGTACTCGATAAGCCTCAACGCTGTTCTCAAGAGCTCATTAGCAAATGTCGTCGTTGTGCAATCAAGATCGGATGCAATTCAGCTTATCGATGCATGCCGTCATGCAAATGTCGGCCCAATTACTTGCGATGTGCTCGACGAGATTCCAAATCGAGAGCGACAAGAAGCTGATTCTCGCTCAAGTAACTTGCGCGTTGGTAGAATTGACTTGCAAGCTTTGATCGAATTTCTCGACTTTACAGATGATCGATATCGGCCAGTATTTGCAGCTCGCCTCCAAAATTGGTTTCTTGTCGCCGATGAAGCTGCATCGTTGGCAGCGATGAAGAGCACGCCAGAAGTTCGTGGTGAAGCTCCAAATATAGTTACACTCTCGGGCGACATGTTCCTAGGCGATGGTGAATTGCGAACCGATGCGCGTGCTTCTAAAGTCCGCAATGTACCAGCATGTTCGCCCTGTGATCTCCGCGTACGTGGAAATGACGCAGTCAATCAGAATTCAGCGGCAAGTTTGGTATCAGCTGATGAACAGCAAGTGCTACCAGGTCCCGTGCATACTAATAAGGATCCTGCTGAAGCTCTGAAAGATGCTGAGAAGCGAGAAGCGGTTGCTGCCAATAGCGCTGCTGAAGCCAATAGTAAACGCTGGGAGAAAGAAAAAGAATTGCGTCAATGTAAGGAATCTACGAGTACTATAGCAGCAGAGGTTCACTCAAAAGAAGAAGAAGCCTTTCGAATGGACGTGATCGCCAAAAATGCTACGAAGAAAGTTAAAAGCAAACAGGCAGAGCTTCAAGCGGCGGAGTTATTAGTTGAAGATGCGATTAAAGAAGAGGAAAGTGCCCGCGTCGCCCTAACTTCTGCCGCAAAGGATAGCGACGACAATAATGTTGACTCCTGGCTGTTGCAACTTGATGCCTGTTGTTGCGCCATTGATTGTGCTGAACGAGACATTGCAAGCGCAGAATCAGGAAGACGCTCTTCTGCAGCTGCACAAAAACGCGCAGAAAAATCAGCATTGCGTTCAGCCAGGAAAGTTGCCTACTGCAATGAGAATGTTGCGTCGGCCACTTCGAATTATGCAGCAGCAGTGGATGCCGTCTCCAAGGTCAATACTCGCTTGAAAGAGCGTTTAACTGTTCTTGAAGACACCAAGAAGAAATTGAGTGCACCATTGGCTGAAGTCGAGTCTTGCCAAGAACGACTCCTGGAAAAAGAGCAAGAAGCTGACCAAAATAGGGACGAACTGGAATCAGCTCTCAGGATGCATCGCGAGGCAGCTGCTTCTTCCAAATCGCTCGATGCATGGTTTAAAGCAATCGAAGCTCGAGATGCAGAAATAGCCGCACAGATGCCGAGTAAGTCTGACTTCAATTGCCGAAGAAAAAAAGACGATGATTATGATGATCTTACCGAAAGCTCGGACAGTGAAGATGAAGTCCCTCTAAATCTTAACAGGAAGAAAAAAGAAGGTATCGCACTCACGGAAAAAATTAGTGACAAGGGTACTGATAACGATCCTCAAGAAAGGCAGAAGGGCACTCCTGAGGAAGCTGCCTCCAGGAAGAGCTCAGCTAAGCTACAAAGAAACAAGTATCGTTTTATCAAAGACGTCGATGCATACAAAGAACAATTAGATGTGGCTCGTGCCGGACTTCGGTTGAGGCAAGCGGTATTGCAAAAATCTGAAGATAGTGTCGATATATCAGCCGTCGAGCAAGATCTTGAACTTGCAGCAAAAGAGGAGTCACTTCAAGCTGATAGGTGATACGTCTTGTGTTGTCTGATCTACTTTGTTCTACTTACCTGACTAAAATAAGTATGCAACTGTATTCTTTCTCTCTAGCTCCGCTGCTCGCCAGCGGGCTTCTGACGCTCTCCACCAGAAAGCTATTTTGGAGCAAGAACGTTTTGATCGTCTATTTGGATCTCTTGAGCGTATAAATGTCGCCTTTAGTGAGGCATACTCTGAGCTTTCATTAGAAGGTGAAGCTGACTTGCGGTACTCGCGTGAACCTCTAACTCTCTACGAGGTGCGCAAATTCATTTTGCTTTGTAATTCAATAATTTTCGACTGTGCTGAGTCCTCCCTACTGCACACACTCTGATTCAATAAGCAGGAGGGCGTCGCTGTGTACGCTAAACCGGCGCGCTCTTCATGGCGCCTTGCAGCATCACTAAGTGGTGGTCAACAAGCAACCATCGGCCTTGCGCTCATTTTTGGTTTTCAATTCGTTTACAAGTCCCCATTTTATCTCCTCGATGAGGTAAAACGGTCTCCATATGCATCAAGTTTTGCTTTCTCCTCAATATTATTTTATACTGTGCGTTTAAGGTTGACGCAAGTTTAGATGCTCAACATGCTGCTCGTGCGGGTCGTCTTATGAAGGAACGCGCTGCCACTGAAAATGTGCAGTACATCGCCATAAGTCGTAAGTGTATTGCTTTATATTTATTGTTGTAGCAGCGATTGAAATTATTCTATTTTGACCAATTCATCAATTAGATCGGCCACAGCTTTATCTTCACGCCGATCGAATGATTGGGACCTACGGGCGACCCGGTGGATCATCTCTATGCGTTGCAGCGGATTTTCCAAGCATCGACCTTTCCGACACATGAGAACTGGATTGCTGGTTGCTAATTTGTTGGTAAACTTTCAGGGTTGCTTAAGAGATTCTTTAATGCTCAGTACTTCAGGAGAACCACACATCAATTAATTTCCAACAACTAAGAAGACAGAAAATACAACCGTGCTTTTGAAGCAGTAGATCGAACGTGAACAGGAGATTAAATATTTTTTTTGAGTTATGAGTTATGAGTTATTTCTAGTGTGCTTGTCGAAGTCTAGTACCCTCGAATATGCAATATACAACGAAACGCCCTCTGGACTTCTAACAATTGCGATGATTACTCTGAATGCATAATAGTAAGGTCTGCTCTCACACTCGCGATTGTCTCGTGGTCCCTTCAGCCAAAAAGCAAAAAGCACCAAGACGTTAGACGTTAGACGTTTGGGATTATAGTTATAGTGTATAGTGACTAAATATTTTCATCGTAGCCATGCTTGAATTCCCATACTTGATTGCCGAGCGTAAATTTAAGCGATAATATAATCCGAAATGGAGTTACCTTACAGTGGATGTAAATCATTAAAATGGTTGTATACATTGTAGAGTACTTTGAGAAATCTTTATGAGAGTGCGAGCGACGAGCTAAGGGCAATTGCTGATGAGAACAACATGGCAACTTGAGCATGTATGTATGCCAGATAGGTGTGTCTCCTAGTACTAGCCCCTCCCCTCGTATAAGCTCCTTTGCCTTGTTTTTTTTTTCTGTTCGCCATCTAATTCCGGCCCCTCGCCCCTCGCCCCTCGGGCCTCTGGGGGCAGTAACCAAGAAAACCGCGGGTTTTCCGGTTTTTTACCCACTTCGGCTCAGCAGAAGATCCGGTGATTACTAATAACGCTGAAGGAAAACATAAGGTAAACCCAGTGGCCTCGTGGGTTTTCTTGGTTACTGTACTGGGGGTGGGAAACTGTGTCAAAATATTTGAAGGTTCTTATATATTCGAGCAACTCCTGGCGAGTTCGTTGGGTTGTGGAATGGACGAAGCAGGAAGAAACAGGAAGCAAGGAAACAGTTGAGCGACGCGTAGGAATGGTGTTGGTGTTGGTCTGACGTTCTTGATCTGCTGCATAGGTTCGCTGCTATGAAGAAGCTTATGCTGCGCGCCATTATTGTTTTAGGAGCGTTATCACCGCTGGTGCTTACTGCATCCACAGCTCAGTGGCTGCGGCTTGTGACAGCGGTCTCGGAAGGCACTCTAGGTGAAGCCGCGGGTGACTATAGCTTGGATGGCGAGGCGCACGGGTATCCCAAGTACAAACAAGATGGCAAAGGGCCCAGGTACGCAAGCATCTGAGCTCGAAATCGAAGGGCAAAAATATTGTCAACAATTGTCGTCAAAAATGTTCGGAGGAACACATACAACAAACCACGTGTAGCATATTTCAAAACAATATGATAATTGGAAGTGCTTGCAAAGCAACTTGTTTGCGTATTTTGACATGTGACCTATTGTTGTACTTACAATGACGTGCGTGTGTGATCGAGTAGGTATCTGTACCGTTCTCCAAACGGTGCGTGGTCGATCACAAGCAGCTCTGACAACATTGCCAAATCCAAAGGCACAGTCGTAAGCATCGAAGCCGCTGGCGAGCCCTTTGGCCTCCGCTACAAGTGCGTGCTCGCGTGGTGTTTTGAGAGATAGGTCTTCGATGCCAATTTCGTGACAATGTTCTCATTGATCACAAATGTGTTCGGTGGGACGCCTAATAACGCTTGAAAGTTTTGCTATACGTGAAAGCCGATTTTGTGCGTAAGCTCTTGCACTCCCCTAGCAACTTATCTTACTCTCTGTTTTCGTATTTCATGCGAAAACTGTGCAGGTATTACGATAAGATTTCAAAGAAATGGCGTGACGACGATGCTCTTTCGGTGGTGGACATTTCCCTGGAAGTGCAGTCCGACTTGCGGGCTCAAGAGGCTTTGGCTCGTCGCCAAGCAGAGGTACTTGGGTGCTGCAGTTGTTGCTCTCGACGAAGAGGATATTGCAAACATGGAGCCTTTGTATGCTTTACGGAGATCTTTTTAGCTGTAATATCGTTTCGGCATATTCTTGCCTCGGTGAACCTGCGCAATTCGCTCATCACTTCTCTTTTTTTGCGTTGCCCACCATATCGCCGCATTGTCCCCCCCAAAAGGATCAACGGCGCGAACTCGCCGCCGAAGCCCTGGCCGCTGAAGACGCGCGCAAAGCGGCCGAAAAGCGCGCGCGAAACCTGGCTGCCCTGAAAGCGGGGTGGGTGCACCCCGAGCACGAAGCGCGCCGGGCCGCGGCGGCGAAAATGGACGCCCTGGTGGCCCAAGCCCTGCTGGCAGAAGAAGTGGCGGTTTCGGCGCAGGCGCAAGCCGACCAAGCGGCCTTGCAAGCCGAGTCGGTGCTCAACGAAACAGTGATGAATGGCGGAGTTGCAGCAGCTGCAGCAGTGGGCCTGAACGCGTCGGCACAGCCGCAGGCAACGTCAACGTCAACTGGAGCAGCCGCAGCAGGAGGAGAGTGGCTTGATGCTGCTGCTGTGGGGAACGCACCTCTTCCTGAAGGGCAATCAGGCGCGGACGCCGCCAACACTAAAAATGAGTCCCTGATAACTGCTGCAGCTGCGGCCGCCGCGGCTGCTGCCACCAAGGAGCGCGAGGAGGAGCGCGCCGCGTGGGCTGCAGCTGAAGCCGCCCGGGCCTCGGCCGAAGCAGAGGCCTTTGCCGCGGCCTTCACCGCAGCTTACGACGCGTTCGAGGCGCCTGACGACGAAACTCAAGACGTGCTGGTGGCGGCCGACTCGCTGTTGAGTGAAGACGTGGCGGAAGGGCAGAAAAAGCTGCTGCTCGCCACCGACTCGAGGCCTTACGTACGCCTCAAGGAGGCGATTGCGGCGCGGATGGTGAAAGAGGCAGCTGCCGGCAAAGCCGCCGCGTCTGCCCTGCAACTCGAAGTGGCCTCCCTGCAGGCGGCAGCAGAGAATGCGAAAGCGGTGCACGCGGACGCTGCTGCTGCTGCTCGCCAAGCGCTAGAAGGCGGCGCGTCGTCGGCTGACGTTGACGCCCAGAAGGCAGCCCTAGAACGGGAGGCAGCGGCGCAAGCGGAAGCGACGCGGGCTGCTGCTCTGGCAGAGGAAGCCTCACAGCAACTCAAAGAGCAGGCCGCCGCGGCAGAAGAAGCCCGAGCCGTGGAGGAAGCGTCCGCGAAACAGCGGCAAGTTGAAGCAGAAGCTGCGCTAGCGGAGGCGAGAGCTCAAGTGGCAGCCGATGCAGAAGCTCTGGCAGTCGAACGTGCGAAGGTGACTGGACAACTAGATTTTTATGATAGCATTGCTTCACAAAATTCCCCCTCTTCCATGCTTCTCAGTGACGTTGTCGTCTTTACTTGCTTCTGTTTTGTCTTGCCAAGCTTCGTATCGTCGTTCATTTAAGTGTACTTGACTTTGTTGGTCACGTGCAAACGATATTTTGGGGGGGTCTAGATGAGCGAAGAAGTCGCCATTTTGAGGCAAAACGCCAAAATCGCAGAGGAAAAAGCTGAAGCAGAACGCGCGGAGCGCGCAGCTCAAGCTGCTAGAGATGCTGAGCGTGCTCGTGAGCAGCAGTTAGCATTGAAGGAGGAAGCTTCGCGTGCATCGAATGACCTGATTAAATCTCAGGAGGCTGCTACTGCTACTGCTGCTTCAGCTGTTCCTCAAGAAATGGCAAGGAAGGAGGTGGAGGCGACAGCGTCACCGCCAGCAGGAGCACGAGCACACACCACCGCCGCCGCCTCGCACCAGGTTCGATCCGACGATCTGGCGTCGCCGCGTGGTGATAGAAGCATGGAGACAGTAAGCGAGGCACTGGTGGTGCTTTTGCTGGAGGAGGAAGGCGGCCTGGCAGCTGTCACGGCCGCGTTGACCCGAGGAGAGCCCGGCGCTACGGCCCTCGCGACTGGTGCGGCGGCTGCAGTGTTCCTGGTCGTAATTCTCTTCTTCACCTGCGCCCTGTGCGCCCTGCGCGGGGGTGGCGGCAGTAGCAATAGTAGTAGCAGCAACGCTGCCGCAATGGAAGCAGCGGCCAGGATGGAAGCCGCGGCAGCACAGGCGCGTGCCGATGCCGCTCAACAGCTCGAAGTAAGTTCGTGGGAGGTGACCAGCGCTTATTGTAAGAAAACCGAGAGAACTGTTGCTAACGTACGCGCCTGCCCTCGATTTTTCACCTTTTATTACTATTCACTTCTCCAACTCTTGCCTGAGAACTCTCCCTCTCTCTTGGACCATGCGATTCATTACCCATGCCTTCCTTCTCGTGCAGCTGGAGAAGCAGCGGCTGGAAATGGCGCGTCTGCAGGGAGAACAGCGGGCCGGCGAAGCCGAGCAAGCGGCCAAGCTGGCCGAGAAACAGCGCCTGGACTCGGAAGCCCGAGAAGCCCGGCGGTTGAAAGCCATGGAAGAGATGGTGGAGCGGTTGCAGTTTGAAAACCAGCGAGCTGCTGACATATTCCACGATCAGGTGACATTTCGTATTTACTGGCGTACTTTTGGTCGTCTTGCATGTACTTCTCCATTTCGTTTTTTTGTACGTCCGACTTAAAGCGTGTTAACATTAATTGTGCTTTTCGCGATGCCCAGGCGGGCGAAATGGAGGAGTTGCGCAAGAGCTTGCTAGACGTTCAGACCGAACTCTCGGACGTGCGCCGCTCTCAGTCGTCGCTCAACGTGCTCGCTGGTAGCAGCAGCGTGAACGTAGGAGGTGGAGCAGGCAGCGTGAACGCGCGCTTGGCCGGTTTGCGGCAGTCGAACCAGGACATCTTGCGGAGCAGCCGGCTGTCGTTGACGCAAAGTTTGCGGAATTCGCGCGAGTCCTTCTCGGGGCTCCCTTCGTCGTCCATGGCGGCCGCAACGATGGACAAGGACAACGGCGCCCTTGCTCACCATCAACATGCAAGTAGTAGTGTGGTCGAGTCCTTTGGTGAGTTTGCAGGGCCCGCCGCTGACAAGGCTGCTTTGCCGTTCGGGTCTCCTATTGCGTCCGCGTCCATGCCCCGTTTTGGGGGCGTCAACGCATCGATGTCGCCGGTGCAAGCAGCTGCAGTAGGCGTTGGCGACACTTCGAACGAAGGCGTGGGGCGCAACGGTCGCAGTTTCAGTGGAGACGATGAAAACAGAGGAGGAGGCGGAGGAGGTGACGACATTAGCCAGGGTAGTCAAGAGTACGACGACGACGACGACGTTGACGACGACGACGAATCCATGGACGACGAAGTACGGCAGGTTTTGGAGGACGCCATTGTGGCAAACTACCGGGACGCCGAGAAAGCCATTGAGTTTGGCGCGGGCTCCATCGGCATGTCGTTCGAAGACTTTTCGTCCGTGACGCAAGACCCTTCCGTGCGACCGTGAGTACACGAACACTGTGCTGCCTATGTGTTCATCTTGCCGCTTGTGTGATCTTCGATCAAGATCGAAGATGACAATCATTGCGCATCTGATTCTCTTTTGAGGTTAAGTTCTTGAACTGCGGTTGGTGTATGAGTTTCATTTCCCTTTCGTTCACTCTTTGTCTCTTCCTTAGGTGCGACGCTGTCGTGGTGGTGACGCGAGTCTTCGAAGGCAGTGCAGCAGAGCAGAGTGGGGTGCAGGCAGGGGACTTAATCGTAGCTCTCAACGGCGACCGCATTCCCTCGGAATATACCAAAGACGACATTCTCGAAGTGCTCGTAGGCGCGGCTCGACCTCTCACTATTTCGTTTAAGGAGCGGCTTTAGTGTTAGTGGCCAATTAAACGCAGGATAGGAGTCTCAGAGTTAAGAATACAATCGAACAAACGAATTGGGATTATAATTCTAGATGGCACCTCGCGAAATTCGGTAAAGCATAAAGTCAAAGCGATAAATGCGAGTCGGGGGTGGAGGTGGTTAAAAATTGATATTTTAGGTTCGTCGGGCCTAATAATGTTAATGAGTCTGAGGATAGGGATGGGAACTTGTCCCTTTTAGCATTTAAGATTTAAGCGGTCTCACTAACCGCTAAGGAGGCAAATCCAGGGTATTGTGATTTAAATCGAAATAAAGAAGGGGCTCTATTGAGATGTCCCGCTGAAATAAGCGCCCCTAACTTCAATCCTGTATCAATTCCGGCACGTGCGAGAAGAACGAGCCGCGTCCTCCTAACCTCCCAACCTCCCAACTCAAGAAGTGTCCAATTCCGCTCCAAGCGGCCAGCGCGGGCGCACGTCACGAGCACGGCCGCGGCGCTTTTCTGCGCGCGATCCAGCCACAGCAGCAGTAGCGTCTCCCACTGCAGCTGATGACGTCGGTGGTTCTGGTGCAGGAGGCAGCTCCACGGCGTCCGAAATGCCGAGAAGCAGCTTTTCCACGCCAGCCCAAGCGACCATCACACCTGCTCACGCACGAAAACAATAGGCAGAGGTTGACTGAAGTAAGAATACGGTGCATGAAACTCCCACGCAGACTGTTCTCTAAGAATTCATTCGCCACAATCAGTAACATCTCACCCATGTATTAATTCAAGTCATGAGGCTCCTTCCATAGTGCTCTTACGCACTTACCGTTGTCAGTGCAGAGGCGAGGCGGAGGTGCTACCAATTTTAGCGGTGGCGATCGAGTCAAACAGAGCTCGGATAGAGCACTGCGAACTGCCTGGAATAGATAAAACGCACTTGTAATAGCATCATAACTGCCAAAAAAGGACATACAGAGGATTCGAATTTGATGAACTATTGTGTTGCTTTTGTGCTCACCTGATTCGCAGCCACACCGCCCACCACTGCCAATGTTCGGATGGGAGGCACATTACTTGTTCCTTCTTCTTTCTTGTTATTGTTATGAGCATCAATCGTATCGAGAGCGCGCGTGAGTCGTTGTGTCAAATGTTTGACCGCCACCTGTATTTCAGTGAGAAGAGCACATTGAAGATTTTACAAAGAAGGGTTCAGGTCCTGGAAATTGCACGCAGGTAATACCTAACTACAATGCGTTCTATGATAGCATGCGTGCGATTGCACGTGCACGCAAGTGTGAGTGCGCGTTACTATACAGCAGAAAGAGGAAAAGGCTACTGGCAACATGACATGTTCACGAGAGTATCCAACCTGTTGAAACGCAGCAGCCAGGTCAGCGCGCACTTGCAGTGGCAAATTAGCTCCGCTGGTTTCGGCGTCAACTTGTTTGCGGCTCGTCACGTAAACGCTGCCGCTCGAACTGGTAGCTTCGTGCAACGGTGCCACTTCTTCTACGTTTGTCTCTGCATCTTCTTCTTTTTGTTGGTGTTCTTCTTCGTGGTCAGCCACTGCTTTCTGCACTTGCATTCGAAACGCATTTTTGAGGCCCGCGTACCTAATTACGTTGAAATGTACACCACAAAGGAGACTTCAAAAGATAGAACATTCAAAAGATCAAAACGTGCAATTTGCAGCAAATGGCGTTGCCAGTAAGCTCCTGGTAGATCTAAAGGTAAACTTACGAGAAGTCGCAGCCAGGTTTGCGCTGCAAGGGCACAGGGAGGTTTCTCGCGTAAACGCTCTTGGGGTCGCCCAGTTTGGCGAGCTCCTCTAAGGCTGGCCCACCGGGTGACGCGCTGATGCCCAGCATGCGGGCGGCCTACATGTGGGTGTCAATATGTGTGTGTGTGTGTGGGGGGTGACGAATGTAGGAAGGGTAGAATAGGTGTAATCAGTTGCAAGTAAGAAAAAGAAAAGCGATGAAAGAGCATACGACGAAAGAACCAACACATAGAAGTTCATGAAGAAGTAATACCCAATAATAGTAAAACATATTCCACCGTCTTTTCCATTCTCCACTAATATCACACCGAGCTTACCTTGTCGTAAGCTTCCCCGAGCGCGTCATCCAAAGTGCCACCCAGCACGGCATAATCCCCGACCCCCTGTACGAGGAGGGTCTGGCAGTGGCCGCCACTCACCAGCAAAGCACAGAACGGAAAGTCTACTTGTAGGCTAGCAAGCTGCTGCTGCTCCTGCTGGGCAATGGTCGCAGAGTCTGCTTCGGTGTCAGCTGACGGGGATTTCGATGAGGCCCCAGCATCAATTTCTACGCTGTGAGGCAATTCGCTGGCAGCCGGCGACGGCCGTGGTGTGGGCGGGTAAAAGAGATGTGGCCTTGCAAGGAGGCAGTGAGCCTCGAGGTGATGAACCTGCACACAATGATTGTAACCGCAAGGGTATACTATGAAAGACATTGGCAGCTTTACTTGTCCATCTGAGGACATGAGGATGAGTATGAGCAGCAAAAGAACAAAATAAAACCAAGTAGAGGCTCAAGGCCTAGAAAGTACATACTTCAACGAATGGTTTAGAAAGGGAAGTTGCGAGGGCACGAGCTGCATTAGCCCCTACGCGAAGGCAAATCTCTAGCCCAGGCCCAACGGTAACAGCGACCGCGTCAATTTCAGACGGCTGCAGCCCCGCCTGTGAAGCACACGTAATTCGGAGCCCAACTCAAAAGCCAGAAGGCTGAAAAGAAGGAGGGAAACAAGCCTCTAGCTATGGAATCAGTTACGTTTTCTTCAACAGGAATTGAAAGAGCAGCCTGACTAAAATATCTGCATAGGCTCCATGAGCACGGAACCTGGGCCAGTGCCGTGCCAATCACGGCGTCAATGTTCTGCTCGTGCGCGTCCTTCGCGAGGCCAGGCACGACGCCACCGAACTTGGCGTGAATGGTATGCTGCGACGCCAGGGCCTCGCCCAGCACGCATCCGTCGGACCGAACCACGGCCGCGCCCGTGTCGTCGCATGAAGTCTCGATGCCCAGTACCGTAAACAAAGGTGGCGCGAGCCCTGCGCCGCATCCTGGGGGCAAGCCTGATTTCGCACCCTCGCCGAGTGTATAAAGCGACGGCCCTCTCTGCCCAACATTTTTGGCTTTGCCGACACCCAAGCGGGCTTTCATGTCTATTGAAGACTCAACCGCCTTCCTAGCTGCCGCCTCGTCAGCGGCTTCTTTATTTGCTCGCATCGCGAGGTTTGGAGGTGGCGAGGATATGTGTCGGAACGACACAGGATTGGTACCTAGAAAAGCTAGCGTGCGGCCTCCGAGTGAGTTTCTCAAGGAACGAGCCGAAGACAGGCGAAAGAGCGCCATGAGGAGCACTAGGCGCATGTACAACAAAAGGAGTTTAGCCAGAACAACTCTCGTTCTTCTAATCCACTACTATCATGTGAGGCGTCGATTAATAGACGATTACTGTAGTGGGACTAAAGAATGAGCCCCAAGCTTTTTAAAGCTAGTTGATGAAATCAGTTAGACGAGTCTTGCGTTAAGAATAAATGCGAAGCTCGACCTCACAAAAGAGCATGTACCATGCGGCCTTGTTGATGGACTTCCGAGTTGTAACTTAGTTGACCTTCTAATTCACTTATTACTTGCTTCAGGACTTCAGCTCTTCAGCTTATTCATCACATCATCATCACGGTCGTCTGTCAGTCATGAGGTCATGAGCTCAAACGATCATTCCTTTTTTTTCTACACTTTACTCTGTACAGATACAGTACTGTGTACGTACACAGAAGCACAGAAGTCGTCTAAGCTTTTTACGGTGTCCCCTGTCTAAGTACTTACATTCTGCAGTCGTCTGTAGTACAGATACTAGTACATAGTAGTCGTTTACTATACTAGTAATTATAGATTCATGGAGCACAATGAAGGGCGCACCATGGCACGACATAACAAACTGTTAGCATGCTCTTAGTGTAATTTGATACTGATCGACCAAAAGGCTAAGTATACTTAACTACACAAGGAGCCAGCGGGTAATTATTAGCCAGCTTATTATGGAAGAGAGAAGGCGAGAAAGCTACCAAACACACGAAAAACATATTTAAAATACCTAAACAAGTTGTAATCATACAGTAATGGTTATAATAACGACATAATTGGGCAATATTTCGCAAAATTGAGCTTATGCTTCCCTTCACAAATTCTTCTGGCCGCCTTACCTAGTTTGATGATCAGCTGCTAGAATGAAAACCTCCATCAGTGTAATCTGCGCCGTGTGCTTTCTCTTTACTACTGTTCATGG
>Ga0307982_1002026_pt1 | contig 16469 bp, 20 predicted proteins | sample OrgLakmetagen989_FD_201847 | JGI IMG/M metagenome (GOLD analysis project Ga0307982, IMG submission 201847) | Saline water microbial communities from Organic Lake, Antarctica - #989 | ecosystem: Environmental > Aquatic > Non-marine Saline and Alkaline > Saline | place: Antarctica: Organic Lake...
TTGATCAAACGAGAGTCCCACGGATAATTCAAGTACCAAGCGGTGCTGCAAATTCATAACGGAAGGGTTCATCATCTGTCGGTGGCCCGAAGTTCCTAGGAATCCGTTCCCTCCCCTGATGCCCACTTTCCTGGCGACGTCATCATAGACATATCATCAAATATACGCCTATGTACGGCGTTTGCCATGGATTTAGTGGGAGTATGCCCTAATATAACGTAATTTAGGGTATTGACGTATCAATTGACGTATTTGGGTCAAATTTCTGACGTATTAGCTAGGAGTGTATGGAGTGTATTATCAGGGGCCATCCTTTCTGGTAACTTATCATCTTATCATATCTTCTCTGGTGTGATTTTCACTGGATATCAAAGCACAGGACGTTTTTATTAAAACATTTTGAGCTGCGTTTGGGCTAAAGGCGGCTGATGATCCGTCGATTCACAATTGTGAGCTTGGACCACATTAGACCCGGGGATCCTCCACTTGCGCTCGGGGTGGCCTCTATCGCAGCAGCTTTGCGCTCAGCCGGCGTGAAACACGAGGTCATCTCGGTGAACGTTGCAGATGGTGCCCCAAATTTTGAGGATTTGACGAAGCGTGTCATTGAGACAGAGTGCACGGATGTCGCTATCGGTGCATTTGTTTGGAACGAACCCTACACACAGGAATTATCCCGTAGACTCCACCCTTTCATGAATGTTGGTCTTGGAGGTCCACAGATTACTTTCCACAACTCGAAAGCGAAAAAGGAGCCACGACTTGAAGATCTTTACCCATATGTCCATTGGTTTATTCGCGGGCCCGCCGAACAGCCCATGATTGAGCTTGGTTTGGGTCAAATAAGCCAGCCTACTGGGATACACTTTGCAGGTGAGAATGCTCAGCATTTCAAGATTCTTGTTGCCATTCAATCTGAGCTTACAGTTTCAAGCGACGCACTCTAGTCACTTTGATTCACAATATTAATTTTTACGAGTAGAATGATTTTTAAGTACTTTGTGACTTCCTCAACTCTAAAATTGTGAACATTAATTTCTATCATCGTTAATTATATGACTTTGCCTAAACACAATGGCACGAGTTTATAATGCGTCTTGTTCACATCGTATTTGTAGGGGCTATTGATAAAAATGATCAGGCCGTGTCTCAGCTGAGCACACTACCCTCACCTTTTCTGTCACTCGATGATGAAGATTCGGCGGTGTTACCGAGCTCAAAATTTCAGCGATGGGAAACCCAGCGCGGATGCGCCTTCCGCTGCACATTTTGCCAGCATCGTGGGACCAATCAATCAGTTGCAAGTATTAAAGATTCCCGCGTTGAGGCTGAACTTCGCTTCCTTGCAGATACGAAAACGCGCAAGGTTAATGTAGTAGATCCAACGTTCAATCACAATCAAGTCAATGCAATTTCAATTTTGAATCGTATACACGCATGCGCTCTAAGTCTTCAAACACGGCCAGAGAAAGTTACATCGAAATTCCTCGATGCAGTCCAAAATTCAGCCGCTAATGTTACGCTAGAGTGTGGAGTGCAGACATTCGAGCCAAATGAATTGAAGTTGATTGGACGAATTCCAGGTACATGCTCCGAGGCCACTGCCAAGAAGGTCGATAAAAAATTGGCAGACATCAAGGAGAGGGGTATTCAATTTGAGGTATCACTCATTTACGGGCTTCCTCATCAGACTGTAGATTCATTCATGCGATCTCTTGAAAAGGCGCATCTGTCTGGTGCGGATAAAGTTTCGGCATTTCCACTAATGCTACTTCGAGGCACTGAACTTTATGCGCGAAGGCATGAGTTAGGCTTGCGTGAAGATTTTCTGCAGTCGGCAGTTACAACGCGTATTCAAGACTTCATTCCGCACGTCGTTGAAACACCAACACTTAGCACAACCGAATGGATTCATCTAGGAGAAATCGCAGCGGCTACTGAAAAATGAAGTTTGGTTAAAATATTATGCGAGAATGGAGTCCCATGGGATCAATCTCACTCTTCTCGGTGAAGCCACATGCAGATTTATTATGTGCATGCTAGATAAGGGTTTACTTTTTTAAAAACTTGATCGGAGGGAAGACGCCAGATACAGCCTTCTGGAACGCGCAGATACAGTTACATGTGCAAATAAAAATTACCTCTGGGAGTGTGCTATTTCTGCCCTTGTCTTTCTTTGCACTGGGCTGATAATCTATAATCTAATGCAATCTTCTATCTTCAAATCATCTGAAATTCTACGAACGGACGAGTTCAAGGAACGATCGCTATATTATCCATTTCCTCGCCTAACACCTAGCAGCAAAAGAAAGCTGGCCCTTTACGAATCTCACAGTCGATTAATTCCAAAAAAGAGAAATTATAGTCTGTGTATGTGCTCTGTGAGGGCTGTGAGCTATGCACATGCAATCGTAATTTTAATGAAAGGATTGAAACAGGCGCTGTTGTAGTTATGCGCGAGAGCTTTGTCCCGTGGGCATAGGATTATATTATAATATATTATTCACCCCAATTATAAAGAACGATCATGAAATAGCATTGATAGCTGCATACTACGTATTTATGAAACCACTTGAACAAATCTGACTCGGCTGAGTGTCCTAAGGTTGGACAAGAATGAGGGAGATGTTGGGCTGTACATTCCTTCTCAGTGCATGTGGCACATGGTGAGGTAAATGCCTTTTGTGACCGAAGGCTGAATGAATAAATGAAAAATGAATAAAAATTTGATGTACAGCAACCAGGCCATTAGTTTTATATCGCTCGGGGACCTTTGGGGTTTAGAAAAAGTTGGCGAGTCGAACTCTGCTCTGGGCTGAACACACGTCGCTTTAAGAAGCATCTGAAGTACTTGATCTTTGTAAATCGGCAATCAGTAAGTTTCACGGAACATGCGGCTCTTGCACAACAGAATTCGTGGGCCGGCTAAATCACGTAACGAAAGCGCCTTTCGGCACAATTAAACCACAGCGGAGGCGACCTCGGTGCGACCAGGGTCGTGCCAGAGGAAAAGTAGAGGTCAGAAGTCGGAACAGTGGCGTGCTCATTTCACCGAAGAAACAAGCACAGTGGCAATGAAAGTCCAATTACTTCCACACTGGAAGAGGTGGCTGATGCTCCAGCAAAAACCAGCCGGTAGAAAATCAACAGTACAGAGGTCTAATCAAATGTGTGCGTACAGTGCGTACCTCTTGAGAAACCCTTTCGAATTTTTCCTAGCAGAATTTTGCCAGGATAAGTGAGGAAAAAAATCAGCCAGGAGCCTGAACATAATAGCCGTATTATTCTGATTCCACTTAATAATGGCAGCAGGTGGATCAGGGCAACCGATCAAGTCGACCAGGAAATCGGAGTGGCTTCCAGCTAGCCTTAAGTGGAAATAGAAATAATTGACCCCACCTCTTAAAGATAACTCTACCACCGCTATCATCACTTCCATGGCTACTCGGGCATGTGTGCCTGATTAGATTCCCATTTTGAGCTGCTTTGCTATTTATTTCTACCTGCTGGTCTTCTAATTCCGGCCCCTCGGGGCCTGTGTAAAAACATAGACACTTCGTTGATCTATTACTACGGAGCTACGGAGTAGTCCGTAGTACTTGCAGAGCGAGCTTTGATTGGCGTATTGGGGTCAAGTTTCTGGCGTATTTTTGTAAGGCCCAGCTAGCTTCTGTGTTATCAAGGGTCTTGGTATTATTCTTGTCACAAAAGCACTGATATGATACCACAGATCTGTTTTACTAGCTTGCTTATAAATCCGTTTTCCTTTTGCCTAGTGCCATCGATCCAGAAATAGGCTTGGCTTGAGCCCGAAGGAATTCTCCCACTGGCTCCCACGACTGACGAGGGGGGTTCGCAGCCTCCCTCGCTTACTTCCTCTCCGGTAATATCAGTAACAATGCAGGGTTGGTAGGTGGAAACATTAAATACAACAAACGCCGGCAGATTCTAATGGCGCTCTGCGGCCTTCCGGAGTAACGGCGGTTCCTAAGTGCAGACGGCCAACACTGCGCTCGGTAAAAGGCGGCGTGCCCTTTCCCCTTCAGCAGCGGGCTTCTGCGCTCGCACTTGGGCAAGAATAAAACAACGAACGCAGGCAGATTCTCTTGGCTCTCTGCGCCTTTCCGGAGTCCCAGTAACTCTTTCACTACAAGTGGTCGAAGATAATCAATTTTTCAGCCCTCGCAGTCAGCCTAGGTCTAACGGTCGTGCCTCTTCGATGCCCCTTTGTTTGTTGCTCGCTCCAGCTCTTCCTTTAGCCCTCGCGGCTCGTCACCGGCCTCTACGGTCTTGCCTCTTCCACGCCCCTTTGTTTGATGCTTCAACGCCCCCACTGCCACAACTTCACCACCCGATATTGTCAACGGCTTCAATCCGCTTGCCAATTAAAACGAACAGTCTGCCAATCAGCGATTGACAGAAGATAAATTGTGTACGTACAGCAAGCAGCAAGCTAGCAACGGCTACGCTACTTACTACTTACTAGCTAGTAGGTGCAGGATTTCACATCTGAGCATTTCAAGTATTTGGTTGGTTGAAACAGCTTGCACGCAAATGGGGTCACGCAATTTCTCGGGGATGGGCGACTCTTCTTCTGGATCGCCTGAGGGACTTCGTTGTAGTCCCCTCCTCTGCGGGCGGAAACTCTTCTTTTGAGCTGCACTCTCAGAGCATGGAGGAGCGTGCCACTTCGGACCGCTACCATCACTTCCATGGCCACTCGGGCATGTGCGCCTGATTAGCTCTTAGGTCTAGTTTGCGCTGCTTTGCTTTTCTTCTCTACCTGTTAGCCTTCTAATTCCGGCCCTTCGGGCCTTCGGGGCCTGTCTCAAAAACAACCTAAACCCGTACGTTTACTGCAGAATGCTTGGGTGTCAGCCAATCAGAAATCTTACCAAGTAGATGTCAAAACCTCCACAAAAAACGAGATATTTACCCGCTACTAAACAACTAAAGCTCAGCAACTGAAGCCCTCGCCTCATTTTAGCCACTAGAGCTGCTTCAAATTCCCTAGTATGCCGAAATGGTTCTCTTTGCTAGCATTGCCGACAGTGTTAGGTCTGCTCCATGCAGATATGCCAAGGATGCGACGGCGACCGCTAGGCTTCTTCGCCATGCAACCAGCAGTTGATGGAACCTCGGCGGTCGCTCCTCCGAGCACAACAAAATGGCCGGACGGCTTCTCGTCCGAATCGCACAGGCTAGTATTGCAGCGTGTGGCCGAAATACCCGGGTTCGAGGCATTGAGTGCTTCGTTGAAATCCAAGGATGCGGCCGCAGCTCACGAAGCGCTATTAGCCTTGATAGATGCACACGATGACGCAGCGCTCAAGACCTGGGTGCAAGCACAACAGCAACAACCGAGCCAGGAACTAGCTCCCACGGATGCTACTGCCAAAATTAGTGCAAAGAGGCAGCGATCTTCAGCCCGAGGTGCAGCTGTCGCTGCCGTTGATAATGTCTCTGGTGATGGAATGAAGTCATCAACGGACAGCGCAGGCAACTCTCAGTCAAACAAGCAAACAGCTCAACAGTTATCCTTTCCTTTGGGCGAAGCTGAGCTGCATTGGATGGTAGCCGCTTCTGCGCAATTTTCTTATGCTAACATCAAGCAAAAATCATGGCATGAGCGCGGCAACAGCAGCCAGACTGCAGCCACAACGTCAGCTCCTGCATTGGCATGCTCCCTGGGTCAAACGTCAGTGAAGCTACTAGCTCGCATTCGGGCGTTGGGCGTGCTGCCGTCCGAGACGACTTACTACCACTGCTTGCACGCTTTGCGGCGGTTAGGCGAAGTGGACAAAGTCGGCCCCGTCTTTCGTACGTTGATTGATGTGCGCGCCCACGAGCGTGATCTCGCGCAGGCATCTGATGCTGCTGCAGCTGCTGCTTCTGAAAAGCCTGCGGTTACTCCTACGTCTGACCCACTTGCTACTACAATACAGGCCGATGCCCAAGATGCCTCTTGGAAAGAGGGCGCCGTGAACTCCGCGACTGCTGCCGGCGCGGCCACGCCCCCATTTCTGCGCTCGAGCTTGTGGGGCTTGGCGATTAGCTGCGAAGCCAGCGCGGGAAACACCGAAGCCGCTCTGACGCTGCTGGAGCGGAGCGCCGTAGAAAATGGTGACAGTTATCAGATCCCACCAGACCACTACGACCACCTATTCTTGAGGTACGGAGGGGTGGGAGAAGGGGTGAATAGTATCGCACAGCAGTGGCGCTTGACGTTTTCAATTTTATCGAACTATGTTATGAATTGCCCCTATTTTTGTTTCCCTGCAAGCTTTTCGCTCTAGAAGACAATCTTCGAGTTGTGTTGCTTAGATTCTTGTCTTTCCTTCCTACGTACAATAGCACTCCTTCTTTGCGTACATAAACCACTTTGGCTTCCCCTGTGTTCCAATGTATTGCGGTGGCTACAGGTACGCTTCAGTAGACGACCTCGAGTCAGGCCTCTCTGTGCTGCACCACTTAGCGTCGAATGCGTGCGCTGCCCCTACCAAAGCAGCCCTCGTCACCCTTTTCACTTGTCTCCGTAAAGCGCACCGCTTCGAGGACGTCCTTGACGTTTACCGAGCATACGCCAACTATACCCTCGAGCCTCCTCCTCGTCGCTCGAGTAATTCTGCCCCTAACCTAGGCAGCGCGTCGTCCTCAGGCCTAGCTCCTTCATTCAATATGAAATCAGGAGTAGCTCCTGCCTGTACGCCATCCACAGTGCAGAAGGGCTCGGCAGAAAAGGTCGCAGTGGCAACAGGAGGAGCAGCACCGGCAACGGCAACGGCTGCAGGAGAACCAGTGCCTGTGCGGCCTAGTAGTCGGGTAGAAAGGAAAAAGAAGAAAATGCCGCTGTTGCCGGAAGTGGAATTGTCACAACTAGAAGGCTGGCCAGTAGAAGTAGACTACAATTTAGCGGTTCACGTGTGCGCCAGCTGCGAAGCCACTGGCCGGTGAGGAAGCAACAATATAGGACAAGGGGATTAAAAAAAGAAAGGAGATCAAGTGTAGTAGAAGAAACTTAGGGAGGTACGAAGAGAGAGGAAGAGATTGAGGAGTGAGAACCGCGCTCTTGTTTCGTACCCTGCAATGTCCTTGCATTGAAATGTCGTTTGTGCATTCTTCGTGCCACTTCCTTACTCCTGAGTTCGTTATTCTGCCATCTCCTCGTTACCTCGTCGTGAGATCCCCTTAATTTCTTTTCTTCCTTTTTTTTCCTCGTCCTCCAATTGGGGACCAATGGTGTTGGGCCCTATTCATCATTTCTTCATTCTTCCAGGTGGCGCGAAGCTGTGCACGCGCTTGACGCAGCTGCTGCCTACAAGCAAGACACTGACGCGGCATTGGTCGCTGCTGACGCTGCCGCTGCTGCTGCTGCTGCCAATTCCGACGACTTTCTCAGCAGCACCAAGAGCACTCCGCCTCGTCGCCGCATCGGTCGTTTGGACCGCGTCCTCGCTCGCAAAAAGATCGCAAAAGAAGATAAAGACCATAAAGAAGAAATACACGCATCAGGGGCGGCACCGGTTCAAAATGTTGTCACTATTACCACCACGAATGCTAGTAATATTGAAGATACAGCAACCCCAGCAGTGGCAGTTCTACCTCGAGCCAATGTCCCTGTCCGCTCGTTGACGTCGCTCGAATTTGTGGTCCACTCGTCTGCCGCAGCGGCGTGTGTAAAAGCGGGTCAGCCCATGGCTGCACTCCAGGTCAGAGACACACGCACTACACATGTAGTACTGTGTTGTAGGAATGGTTGAACCTGATTTTACGTTCGTCCAAGAACATTTGAAAAGTCTGAGATTAGGGAATAAGAGAGGTGTAAAAAAGTCATAAAAGAATCTACCGTGTACTCTTTCTGCAGCCCAGCAAGCAACAAATTTGCCTTCAAACTTGTCCTTTTCATTGCACTTTCTCATTACTCGTCGTTTTACAAAATTGACAACGAAACGCTAAAAGGTGTTTGCGGACATGAAACGACGCGGTATACAACCGGGCGAGCAAGCTTACACCGCGGCCATCACAGCGGTGTGGTTGAATGAATCACATGTTCTCGTACTTCTTTAAGCTATTTCTTCCTCAATCTGTCTCCACAATTTCTTATTTTTTCCTGCGCCTTTGTTGAACCAGCTCTAAACCCTGTATAGCATTTCAAAGCATCTCTCTCTCTATCTTTCGTCTTTCGAGAGGTTGTTTTCATGTCAACCGCTTACTCTCCATGCTTGCTTTCTTTTGCTGTACCTTACTCCCAGGTCGCTTATTCGTCGAGCTCCGAGGCAGGTAAGGAAAAGCCGAGCTGGGCGTCGGCGTTTTATTTGCTGAACGAAATGCTCGACGTGTTGAACCATTCTCAGGTGAGAAATAGTCGATTGGAGTTTTTGTAATTTTCTTCTTATACTTGCGTCGACTGAAAAGCCAATCTTAGTAATCCTTAATAGAACCCCTCCCCTCCCACACACACATTTTTCTTACGCTGTTAATGTCTATATATTATCTTCTTGTTGTCTTCCTTGCTCGCCTTAGGTAACCAGCCCAGAGCCGTTTACCCACGTCATCAACGCCTGCTCTCGCCACGGCCGGCAACAAGAAGCCAACGCGGTAAGAGAGAGAAGTGCTTCATTTGTTGTGTTTTGATGATGTCCTAGGTAGATGATGAAAGCAGCTGAGGGAGGAGGAGCAGGATGATGAAGAAGAAGAAAAGAATAAATTAAGCAGCTGCGCTTTGTTTTCCATGTATTTTGCGTTTTAGCAGCTTGGGCACACGTGTATCCATTTTGAGGATAATATTGAATGTCCGATTTTTTCTCTGATCATAATTCTGCTTCTTCTTTTTTTTGCACAACCCCGCAAAATAAATTTGTCGTGTAACGACCGAATAGATTTTGCTTTTGACTTGTGTATGAATATCAATTAAGGTCCTCGCGGAGTTACTCGCACGTGTGGACGGACCTCCTGTGACAACTGACGCCAAGGCCAAAGGAAGCGCCGAAAGCATAGGTGCTAGCGACAGTCACGAAGATTGTACGCGCAGTAGCAGCAGAGACAAGGAAATTGCTCGTGTTGGAGAGCGGCGTATTGTGTTAGACTACGATGCCTATTCCGCGGCCATCACGGTAAGACAGCCTTGGAATGCGCACAACAATGCAAAAACGGTGCTCTTTTTTCCTTTTCCTGCTGCTGTTCATAGAACTTCTGCAGTTAGTCTGTTGAATTCTTCGCGTATTTTTCGGCCTCTTTTTCTTTTTCTTTTTCTTTTTCTTTTTCCCCTGTCCTAATACATACGTTCGCTCCAAATACTCTCACGACACGTATAGATGCACCAGCGCTTCGGAAACGTGGAAGGTGCGCAAGGCATGTTTGCGCGCCTTTTACGACAGCTGCAACAAGAAGAGGAGCAACAACAGCAGCAGAAAGCACTACCCGATCAACAACCGTCGAAAGGAAAAGAGAGGGGAGGAAGACGAGGAAGGAATCCACCGTTGAGGAGACGGGGGTCTCAGCCTTTAACCAGTGCCGCAGCCGTCACGTGCGACGCGGCCATGTACCGGCGCATGCTCAACGTCTACTATCAGGTGGGGTCAGATTGTTGGGCGCCTGGTTGAAAGCACGCAAAGATACAAAAGGTGGCTGACAACAAGATCGGAGAGACTTCATGCCAAAAATGTATGCTTTCCTACTTCATGCCAAAACAAGGAGAGAGAGACTTCCTGCCTGGTAAAAATAATTCTTCCTCATCTCCCTGTTTTCCTCTTCGTCGTCCATTACCATCACCTTCTCCTCCAACCTTTTCACCGTCTCTGCACGTGTGTACACACATGTGTGTGTACGCGTATACATGTGCTATACGCTAAGCAGGCGGGCTTATGGTCCATGGCAGTCTCGCTGCTGCAAGACATGAGTGGAAGTAACAATGGGCAAGGAGGCCTTCCTGCAATGGTAGTCCCCTCGGACATGATTCAGCTCGCACGCCGGACCTTTGGTGCTGGTATTCCCATTACTCCACAAGGGCGAGAAGACAAAGAGGCCGCGCTGAAGGCCTTGGACAAGGTAAAGCGTTTATGTTTATTTCTTTTGATTCTATTTTTTACTACTTCAATCAATTAAGTTTCAAGTCTTGTCCTTTGTTTGAAGGATATCTGAGGAATTGGGCTGAGAAATTGTTTTCGTTGAAGGACTCGAGAGGGAACATGCAGCTTATGTGTGAGCAGGTTCTCGATTGAACCTGTAGAAAGTTCTTCTTCTCGACTAGCTCGCCTTTCTTCAACTTTGCTCAGTAGTCTCCTCTTCTCTCGTTTGCTGGTCCTCTTCTCACGTGCTTCCCTTAGCTCGCCGAGCAGCAGATGACCCTCGAAGCGTCTTCAAATCCTGCGCGTGTACCGAACTCCCCAGCTATCAACAGTAGCAAAAGAACGCCACCCCGAGGGTCAAGCAGTACTGATGACCGCCGCAGTAGTAGCACTAGCAGTCCTGGCAGTGGCAATAATCGCAGTAACAAGGACGGCACTGGCAGCCGCAGCAGAAGAAGTCCTAAGCGCGCGCTGCAGCCGAGGCCTAAAGCGAATAATGCCAAGGCAAATGAGCAAAGCCGGGACAGCAAGCAGTAGTGCCGAGTTTAATTCGTACCTGACATAATAATGGCAGGATTATTAATAATTATTCCAAAATTATTTCATAAACAGTTTTTACTTCAGAGAGGGGCTGGAAGTATTATGTTTCCTGCTCTCTACACAATATCCTATTTGCGATCTCGACTTGCGCGCGTGCTGACGACTGAATGAGTGGCAGATTGAGAGTTACATCATCGGTAATGTATTCAGTATTCAAAGCAGGGCTGGCAAAAACAGGACCAGGTGTTTCTGTCAAACCGAAAAAAAGCATGTTAGAGCACGGAGGAGCGTGCCACTTTAGACCGCTACCATCACTTCCATGGCCACTCGGACATGTGCGCCTGATTAGCATCTTAGGTTTAGTTTGCGCTGCTTTGCTTTTCTTCTCTACCTGTTAGCCTTCTAATTCCGGTCCTTCGGGGCCTGTCTCGGAAAAAGCATGTTCGTAACACCTGCTTTTTACCTGGGTGCTGAAACAAACAGGTACACCACAGCACTACAGCACAGGTTTCGTGAGCTCGATAACCTCCTCTTAAGAGGGCCGTCGGGGCCACTTGGTCTAATTTACTCTCTCGCGAATCGGGGGTGTTCAAAACACCTGTTTTTTCCAAATCGCAAATCGCCCCAAAACATTGTTATAAACACTGTTTTTTATCTGGGTAAAAATCCTTATGCCAGTTGTTTCTGTTGTTCGTTTTTTATTTTGTAATGGAAGAAATATCTTTTCTATACTTTAGCTACGTAGCTGCTAGTAGGTCGCGGAAGCGCTCTTATTATTAACATGGCCACTGGCCATGCTTCACATTGAGTGCAGAGCTCATTCACTTGTGCTACGAAATATAGCAGCGCCTCAGGAGCAAGGCGTATGCCTTTTTCAATATCCTAGCCGTGCAGCAAGCGAGATTGCAATAGAAGTTCGCCCGAGTACCGAACCGACGATAGTGGTGTAACATGGCAGCATTGCAATACAAGGACCAAACTAGCAATGGTGACAAGAACGAGTTCGCGGACATTGAGCTTACGTCCACCGCAAACCCTCTGGTTGGGCAAGCAGCGGCAACGATCGGCGAAGATGAGGGCGCTGCCAGTGGCGACGAAGAAACTGTTGACCTCTTTCCCCCCGGTGCGGCAACTTCTTCATCGCGTCCCAAGGTATCAAATGGCGGCAAAGTGCAAGAAGACACGGGTGGCCGGTGGCAGAAGCTGTATGTGAAGGCATGGCGCTATTGGGAGCTGAAAATGTTCGACCCTACCGCGCCGCGTGCAGTGCAGCTCTTTCGTCGAGAAAACATTGCCATCGTGCTTTGCTATGCCCTAGTAGGGCTCTTTCAAGGCGTTACCTCTGGAGTATTAAACGGTGAGTAGACATTTCGTATTCTCAAATATCAATTGTTTTTCTACTTAGCTTTGACTTTTATGATATTGTGCCTTGATGTTCCTTGCCAACGCCGTATGTACATAGTGTATCCGTTGCAATTGGGAGCTACGGAAGCTCAGCAAACAACCGTTTCAGTGCTGCGTTCGGTACCTGCGACACTCAAAATCGCCTTTGGCTTTTTAAGCGATACGGTACACATTCTAACTCGGGTACCTCTGAGTGGTAGTAGCGAAATATTTTTCAGCGCCTAGCCGTTAGCTTTGGAGGGGGGCTAGTTCTCAATCAAAACCGTGTGTGCCCGAATTCACCATAGGTAACAATTCCTCTTTGATGATTCTTTTTCTCTGCTTCGTTAGGTGCCCTTATTTGGGTACAGGAGAAAGGTTTACATGGGGCTCGGATGGCTAGTGGCCAGTCTTGGGATGCTCTCCCTAGCAGTGACCGATACGCCTTCGATTGCGTTCCTCAGCTTCATGACGCTCACTTATGCCTTCGGCTTTTGGTTCGGTAAAAAACAGCTGCCAAATCCTGCTTGAGAATGCACAGGCCTGCTTTATTTTGTGTTCCATCTATCATGAAATTTGTTTGGACACTGGTAGGGCAACTTTGTATAAGCTTTCAGACGTTTTTTTTTTTCGTGTCGATCCTTACTTCATCATGTATTGTACATACTGGTATATGTTTGATACCTCATCTGATCAACTCCTTGTCCAAACAGCGGATGTGATGGCCGACGCATTAGTTGCTGAGAAAGCGAAATTAGAGCCGCCTAGCCAGCAAGGCGTGCTTCAGTCCACGTGCTATGCCTACCGCTTCTTTTTCCTCATGGTAGGTTGGTGTTCACACACACTACTTAGAGAGCATGACAGATACGGTCTAAAGTGGAGTGCAGCTCGAGCAGAAGATCTTTGCCGACATTTTACTTGTCTTGCTTCATACTCCTGCAGCATCCATCATACAATCAATCGCATACGCGCAAATTTATTGCATGATTGTTGCTATATTTGAGACTTGAAACTACGCTGTGTGCCTCCGGTACGACCAAGGTGGGTGTGCTCATGGCCACCGTGTTGTACGACTCCGTCGGGCCGCGGGCCCTCTTTGGGTTTTTGGCCGTTGCGCCGTGGGTGTGTATGGCCCTGCCCTGGTGGCACTTCCACGAAGACCGGTACGGCGCCGAGGAATAAGAGTAGCACTCCCACGCCTGTCCTTTGTGAGAGGAAAAAGCGCATTCAACGTTGCACACTTGCCTCGATGTTGCTTTTGTTGTTGTTCGTCACCTTTTCCTGTTATGATCTACCAACAGAAACACTCCCGTAGCACCGGTGCGCGAACAGTGCCGCAAACTGTGGGACACAGTCTCCAACCGCTCCGTGTTTCAGCCCATGGGCTTCGTGTACATTTTTAACGCACTGCAAATTGGCAACGCAGCCTGGAAGCAGTATTTATACACGGTGTTAAAGTTTTCAGCCGCAGAACTGAACTGGATTTTGGTGGTGTCTGAGTGTTTGCTCTTCGCCGGTGTGGTGTGCTACAAGCAGTACATGCGCACCTGGTCCTGGCGCTTGGTGTACGTGTTGTGCATCGTGCTCAACGCCATCTTTTCCACGCTCCAGCTGATGCTCATTCAAGGCACGAACCGGAGCATGGGAATTCCCGACTTAGCCTTTGCGCTGGGGGACGAAGCGATGATGGAGTTCGTCTTGGGCGTGCAGTTTTTGCCGCTCACCATCATGATGGTCCACCTGTGCCCGGAAGGCAGCGAAGGCGTGAGCTACGCTATGTTCACCACCATGAACAACGTGGCGCTGATTTTGGCCTCGATTTTCTCCACGAATTTGCTGGGCATTTGGGACGTGTCCGAGGCGGCGCTGAGCCAGGGCGACCTCAGTGGGTTAACCAAACTCACTCTGCTGACCACGGCTTTACAAGCCAGCGGCGCCCTCTTTCTGCCCATGTTGCCGCGCACCAAGGCCGAGCTGCACGCGTTGGGCCACAAGCGGTCCTACCTGGGCGGCTGCGTGTTCCTAGGCGTGGTGGGAATCTCGCTGGCCTGGTCCCTCACCAACAGCTTTCTCAACATTTTGGCCCCTGGCTGGTCGGGGGAATCCTGACCAACTAAAACAATTTTGTACATTCTACTATGTAAATATGATTTCGCGCATCTCTCTCGCTTGTCGAAAGAACGTGCGCTTCGCGGGTGGTGCGATCGTGCGATCGGTTTGTACTACACGCGGTTCTTCGCTTCAAACAGCGCCCTTCTTATGGCAAGGCAATCGCCAAGTGATATCAAGCTTCAAGTGACAAGAAGAAGCCATCTACATCTGTGTGGTACATTCAAGTTCTATCGCAGGATAAATGGATTATTATTGAAATGAATAAGAACGAATAGCCTTTGGTCTTTGATCGGAATAAGAACGAGAGACAGTAATAGCAACAAAGAGCAACACGGAACACGCAGCTCACAATTCAAGTGATGGCCCTATCATATCCATCTAGATCCATATACAGCCTTTACTAATACTGAATACAGCAGAGATGGGCAGCAGGTCAGGCATATAATAATAAACTGGCCTCAACACGGCTCCACGGAGCACTACCGGCTAACGGGTTCTTTGTAGGGAATTTACTATTAACTAGGGGAATGTACAACAGGAAGGCCCCCTTTGATTTCTCCTTCCAAATGCGAGCTTTCTTCTATTTGCTAATTGCGATTTGTGCTGCGAAGTGTTGATGTGAGAACAGTGGGGTTTGCAGTCTCCTTGAGGACATATGATATATGATAATATATAGTACTGAGTGTTCGTAGTTGATAATTGATAACGCCCTTTTCGTTATCGTTTGTCACTACACAATACATAAAGGCTAAGTTAGGTCGAAGAGGACCAGGCCATAGGACTCTTTGGAATTAGATAACCAATTGAAGCGCTCTTCGCAATGAGAGTTAGCCGCCTTTGATTCGAGCTCGTTGTAACGGCCTTCAGCCGTTAGCTGCAACATCTATATTCGGCATCGCTTAAAATGGGATACGGTCGCCCGCTAGAGATTTGATGGCAATCAGAAGCACAAGGCCGGCTGCCCAAGTCTCTGCAACAAGAGCTGGCAAGAAGCCAGCCGTGCGCTTGTCAGTGCCTTCCGTGTAGCCCAGGGCAAACTTGATGCGGCCAAAGCCTGCGAGCAGGGCCAGCGCCACGACCACCGGCCCAAAGACGCAGCCCGACAGCACGAGGTTGGCCAGAAAGAGCGGCATGCCTTCGTCGGTGTTGAAGACGCCTCGCTGAGCTCGGTTGAAGCGGCCCGCGGCGCCGGTGTTCGCCATCAACACGAACGGCGCGGACTCTTCTGGCTTGGCCGCCGCGACGTCCATGGTAATGTACGCGTGCTGGTCAGGGCGCCCTACCCGCGCGCCGGCGCGCATGGCGTTTGCGTTCACGACCAGGCGTGCCCGTGCTTGGGCCGTGATCCACACTGCAAGGTACACCCACCCAAGGTCGTAGTCGCGCAAGAAAGCAAACTTGGCAGCACTTTGCGCGCGGAAGGCTGCCGAAAAGGTGCTCAGAGGGCCGGGCCCGTAAGCCAGCAAAAGATAGGTCCCCCAAGCGCACGCTTGAGAAATGAGCGGAACAACTACGTGCAGCATCTTCAGGTACATGGCTTGTGCTTTTGCCACGGTGTGGGCCTCATCGTGAGGGCCATCTTTCTTTGTCTTCTGAAGCCCCCGTGGATCCCGGTCTGCCATATCAGCTGCCTGTTCCTCAGTAAGGAGGTCTTTCTCTTGAGTACGAGCCATTTTCCGCTATTTAGCAAAAGTTCAATAGAGCTTTCGTTAAGTCGTTCTGACACGCTACTGAGGTGTGCTAGGCAGGAGGTTAGAAGCCTTGAAGCCTAGCTAGAGCTGGCAGCGGAGCGAAGTACATGTATTGAGTATTGAGAATAGTACAGGGTAAGTCTGTAGTACGTAGTACGGAGTTCGGTACAGTAGTAGCTACGACAGGGTCGTAGCGGGGCGTACTCGGCATTCGCCACTCAGGCGCAAAGCTCTCAAAATATTTTGAGACAGGCCCGCCCCGAGGGGCCAGAATCAGAAAGCTGACATCTAACAGGCGTTAAAGGGAAAGCAGGAAGAGCATAAGCGATATAAGAATAAGTATAATTTAAGCGCACACGCCCAAGCAGCGAAGAAGGTGGTGATGGCGTCACGAAGTGGCCAGTTTTTGAGGGCTACGATCTACGATAGTTGTACTGAAGAGAAGAGTTCTCCCCTCAGAGGAGGGAGCCACGGAAAACCCCCTTGTCTTTCTTTGCAAGTGAGAAAATCAAACACCACCATGTTCGCAACGACTACGGTGAAGAGCCACTTCTAGTCTAGTCTAGTTAATACTCTCCCAAAAACAAAGAAAGACAAGTACACAGCAGTCACAGAGGCACATAAAGAATGCACTTGAGCTGCAAATGCGCTAGCGAATTCGCTCCAGAAGGCCAAT
>Ga0307982_1002027_pt1 | contig 16466 bp, 16 predicted proteins | sample OrgLakmetagen989_FD_201847 | JGI IMG/M metagenome (GOLD analysis project Ga0307982, IMG submission 201847) | Saline water microbial communities from Organic Lake, Antarctica - #989 | ecosystem: Environmental > Aquatic > Non-marine Saline and Alkaline > Saline | place: Antarctica: Organic Lake...
GGCCGGCTTGGTCGTGTCGGAGTCGGCCCTCACCGTGGCCGAGGCGGGGGGCACGGCCACCTTTACAGTGGCGCTGCTGGCCCAGCCTCTGCAGACCGTGACCCTCGACGTCGCCAGCGACGACCTCAACCAGGTGACGGCGATCCCGGCCTCGCTCATATTTGCCACGGACGACTGGGAGACTCCCCAGATGGTCACGGTGACCGGGGTGGGCAACGACCAAGTTGACGGCAACCGCGCGACCACTGTGACCGTGGCCGTCGATGACGGCACCGACACGGGATACAGCAACGTGAGCCCGGTGAGCGTGGCCGTCAGCGTGGTCGACGACGACGTGGCAGGCCTCGCCGTTTCGAAATCGACCCTGATCGTGTCCGAAGCGGGCGGCACATCTACGTTTACAGTGGCGCTTGCTGCCCAGCCTCTCCGCAGCGTGACGATCGAGGTCACCGCGGCCGGCGCTGACCTCATGGCCGTGGCCCCAACATCGCTGGAGTTTACCGTGGACAACTGGGAGATACCGCGAACCGTGACGGTGACTGGCGTCAACAACGAGCGAGTCGACAGCAATCGTGCGACGACCGTGACCGTGGCCGTCGACGACGGCACCGACACGGGGTACAGCGATGTTGATCCAGTGAGTGTGGCCGTCACCGTGACGAACGACGACGTCCTCGCTGGGCAGATCGCCATCCCTCCAGTGTTTGTCAGCGCGTCGGCCGGCTTGCTCGTCGAGCTGGCATCGGCCATGAACAGCCTACTGGCAGCCATCCACGAACGGTCTCGCATCCCGCCCAACTGGGCACGCGTCCATCTGCCAAACACTGGCACACTCTCAGTGTCAGGGGTGACGTTGTCCACTCAAGATCCTGAGAGGCACGTCGAAATGTCGATCGCTGCTCTGACTCGGCTGTGCTTCAGAGACAGAACCCGAGGCATGCGAACGGAGGCTTTGCAACAGACACGCCCTCGGAGCACGTCACCCTCCTCATCCATAGTCGATGTAGATCTGTCGGCTGACGGTGGTAGCTCGTGGACGTGGTCTTCTCAGATCGTGATATCCAGTGTGCCCTGCATCGCAGACGCGACGGGGCGGAGTGTCACGGTCACCCTCGCCAGCGGTCGCCAGCGAGCGCTCATGGACATCAGACCAGGGGATGGGCTGCGGGGCGACGGTGGATGCGTCCTGAACGTGCAGAGAGTCCTCAACCAAGACGCAGGTCATCTGCGTCTTGTACACCTTAGCCAAGGAGCGATGGGGTACTCGCATGGAACCCTGACCTTGACGGCCACGCACGTGGTCAAATCGGCTCGTCACGGCCGCCTTGCAGCCGGCGCGTGGGCAAACCGGCACGGGCCCCAATCGTGGACTGCGCTGCGACCGACAGCGCGGCTGTGGCATGTGGAGACGGTCCCCTACGGTCTCATGCGTGCCAATGGAGTGATGGTGGAAACATGCGCGGTGACGAGGGAAGACCATCGAGCCAGGTCCATCTTGGCGGCTTCCCACCAGCCCTGCAAGAGATCGGGGTCATCGTCTGCGCGGTCATGCCGGCGCCGATGACACCGCCTGAACATTCTTCCCGTTGGCTCCCCGAGGTGCTGGCGTTTGGAAGCATCGATCCCTTTCCGCAAAGGTATGTATCCCAAGATGCCATGGCTGTCACGTCAGTGAGGCAAGCGACGGCAGTGGCTGGGGCACGTCTTTCAATTGAAGGGCCAACTCAATTCTCCAGTTCGAGCACGCGCGGATGCAGGGTTCAGGCATGGCGACCCGCTCGTGCGAGCGGAACTCCTGTCGTCACCCATGGCGTCACTCGGGCTGTTGTACAATAGTCAGGCAGGAGCGGCCGCTCGTTACTCATCCTTCTCCAGCGCATTGCTTCGGATCGACATGTCTCGACGCAGTTCCTCGCCCTCGGCCGTCGAGCAGCAGCTCATCAACGCGCAGGCCGACCGCAACCAACCCATCGCAACACAGTTGTGGATTGTTACGTACAGCGCACGTGAGTCGGCTCGCGTCCGAACGCCCGAGCTCCACGTCATGGTGCTGCCAAAGAGCCATCGGTACGAACCCGTTCCCAGACGGTTGCAAATTGACGCCACGCGCTTGCCAGACGCGATGGCGGCCGCGTTCCCGAGCTCGTCCTTGAGCAACGTGGAACTGGAACTCATTCAGGAAAAGCTCGTGTCCCTCTACACCCCCGAGGACCGGCTCGCCACGTACTGCGAAAACAACAACGTCGACGTGACGTATCGCCATCGAGAAAAGACTTTTGCAGACTTGAATGCCCTCGCAACCTGGGCCGAACGGCTGCGGGACGACCTCGGCGCCATGGTGACCGTGGCCGTGACGGCGCGATGGTTTGTCGAGGCTCACCTAGACGACCCTGCCCTCGAGGTGCTTCTGTACGACTTGATCTTCCAGCAGTTGGCCGACGAGGATCTAGTGAGTGGGTCGAGACTGGACATTTTGCTCAACCGCAGCACTATGTTGCATGTCGAGCCTGAAGAGGAGGCACAAATACTCAAGGACCGCCAGCAAGAGGCCGACGACGCTACGCGGCGCGCGGCATGGCATGCTCAGGTGCGAGAGTTTGTGGCGTTGACAACGGACCCGGGCAAAACCCAGAGTGAGGGTGAGTGAGCGGTGCGATTGAGCTTTGCTGCCAGGGCAAAGTAAATTGAGGTCCATGTCTCCGAGTGCCTGCCTTCCGATGCAATTGGCTTCGAAAAACGCTACCGTCGACCGTGTACACGGATAGCTCGGGCGATGCTCAACCAGATGCCAGGGTGGCTTTGCTTGCGCGTCCTGAGGGGGACGGGAGGTCACCCTTTGGCCTCCTCGCAGGCAACGGGCTCGGCGGCGGAACATTCGTCACCGTGGGGCTCAGAAGCTCATGCCAGCTGGCGGCAGAGGCATAGCCGGGCTCATGCGCTGCGCAGCAATGAGTGCGGCGACGAGCGCCAGCCCAATGGCCCACCGCTGGGCCTGCCGGTGGTTCATAAGAGACTTGTGCTGGCCGCCTGCCATGACGGATGGGGCTTCCACGGGCGACGCGACCGCGTCCGCCAGCGCGCTTCCGGCTCCAAAGACCAGGAGAACGATGACGGCCCAAAACGTGACCCGCTCCGACTTTGCCTTGAAGACTGCGCCGTAGGCCACGGCTGCGCCAATGGCGAACAAGTACGCAAACGTGGTGCGGCAGTTGCTGGCTTCGGCGATGCGGTCCTTGTGCTCCTTGGAGCGCCAAAGCAGCCAGTACACAAAAGCGTAAACCGAGATGGCCAGAGTCACGAGAGCGTTGTGCATTTTTAGAGGGACGGAACGCCGGCGCAGCGAGTTTACAACGAGCCGGGCTCTGGGATTTTTTCCTCAAACGGCCTTGGTCGCCGAGTGGCGGTGGGCGATGAAGGCCGACCGCCGAATCTGAGGGACGGCCCTGACCCCCATGGCCACCTGCGTCACCGAGTCGTCAGGCTGCACCGTGCCCACGGACGGCGTGTCTAGGATATTGTGAATGTCCGAACCAAAGTCGTGGTCCGAAGGCGGCAAGAGGTCGAGCGAGCCCGTCATCTGCTGGCCGCTGGGGCCTTCCTCGGGCTTGAATGCCAGCTGCAACATGCCCGTTCGGGCAAGGAGCGGCGCAGGAATTCCCACTGGCTCGGAGGTGGCGACGGCGACGGGGCCGGCCAGGTTTGGGGACGGGCCGCTGGGACCGGCGCTTTCACTGGGAACGGCGGTCGAGGTGGCGCTGGGCGGGGCGCTGGGCGGGGCGCTGGGCGGGGCGCTGGGCGGGGCAGGTGCGGCCGCTGCGACGGCAGCGGGCGGCGAGGCGGCGTGCACCGCAGGCAGCGGCACGGTGGGTGCCAAAGCCGCGGGTTGAAACGGCGGGACGCCGGGAGCCTGCGACCGGGCCCCAAGCGTCGGCGGGGCGATGGACGGTAGGCTGTACCCGACGGACGACCGGCCCAGGCCTTCGAACGGTCGGGCCGGCGGTATCCCGCGGGGCGGAGGACCCGTGGACCGCGGCGGGGCGAGGCGCGGGTCGGTGGGCGGCGCGGGTGCGAACGGGTATCGCCCTGGGCCGCCGGCGTCGTGCCACGCGGGTGGGAAGAACGGGTTGGCAAACGCAGCCGCGGCCCCGGCCCCGGGCCCCAGCACGTCGCTCGCGGACAGCATCGAGCCCCGGCCGCTGTCCTCGGGCGCTCGAAAGGAGTCGAGGGACGCGCTATGAGGCCGCGCGGACGGAGCCGCGTGCTGCAGGGAAGCGCGCTGCCGGGCTGGCTTGCAGGCCAGCTGGCGCGCGGGGGTGCGCCGGATGTTGTTCTTTTGAATCAGAATGTCGTACATCAGCGCCCGCAGCTGCTGTTCCATGAACGAGAGACGGTCCATGAACCCAAACCGAGCAAAGTACTCGTACGAGACGATGGGGTACGCGGTGCAGCAGCGGCGGAAAAACTGGTGCAGCCAGTCGCGAAGCGGCGGGTGCGTGATGGAGTACTCGTCCTCGTTGTCCTTCAGGTCGACCAGCTCGCCGAAAAACAGCGTGCACGTGTTGCTGAAGGACGACATGAGCAGCCGGTCTTGGGTCTCGGCGCGCCGGGCCATGTCCTCCTTCGTCTCGGCGGACCAGTGGGTCACGCTGGCGAGACCGCGCTCGTACAGCGCGCTCACGCGCTCCCCGACGCCCTGGCGGTGAAGAGCCAGGGCGTCCTCGTAGGTGCGCTGGACAAAGTCCTCGACCAGCGCCTGGAGCGTGCCGAGCAGGTTGAGCGCCACCTCGTACTTGAAGACGCCGCGCTGAAACGCGCCTGGGAGCGGACCGGTCGGGTCCATGATCGCGGGGTCTGCTGGCGGCCGCTTGCTCGCAGGGCCGCCGCCGTCCCATTTTTTGGCCCGGGCGGCAACCCCCTTGCAACAGGCGACCTTGCAGCCGCCGCAGCTCGCGCGCGTGGTTCCTTGCCGCCCGCGCGCATGGCCTCGTCCTCCACCTTGCAGCCCATCCAAGACGCGACCGTGTGCGCGCTGCACACGACGCAGTTCAGCGCGCCCGAGGCTCTGTACTGCGTCGGAGAGCACTTTGGAACGCAGATTCGTCGGGTGACCGGGGCCGCCACTGTCGGCCAGGTGGTGCAGTACTTTAGCGGCATGGGCGCGCACGGCGTCCACGGCGGCATTCGCCTGTGCGCGCGCAACAAGCGCGCTGGCAAGATTGGCGCCGGCGGCGCCGTCGTCCCCCAGGACAACCGGCGGGTCGGCGCTTCGATTCTGGCCCTGCTCCGCTACGCCGACGCCCACCCCGAGTGCTTCGACAAGCACCGCGCCATCGGCCTAGCGCTGACGCCGGACGACTGGGCGTGGCTCACGGCCCAGTGGGGCACTTCGGAGCTGGTTCGCCGCACGCCCCGCTCGGCGCGCCGCGGCGGCAAGCGCCCAAGGGGCGCTGCCTCCAGCCCCGAGTGAGGAGGTTGCGCCGCCCCCCTTCCCTTCTTGCGTCACGCAAGCAGCGTGACGCACTGATTTCTCCCGCCGCGCCATTTTACGTAAAACCCAGCCATGCCGCGAGTGTTGTGCCTCCACGGCTGCAACCAAACCCGCGCTGCCTTTGAAGGGTACCTCAAGGCGCTCGTCGCCATGGGCGTCAAGCACCATGAGCTTGAATTCGTCTTTCTCGAAGCCCGGCACGACCACTCCCAAGGCGGCAAGACGTGGTACGCCCGCGAGCTTGACGTCGGCCAGATTGGCAAGCTCGAGCTCGAGCCGGCCATGGTGGAGCCCACCTTGCTGGACGTGCACGCGGCCGTGCTGGCGCACGGCATAGACGTGCTTTTGGGGTTTAGCCAAGGCGGCAACGTGGTCGACGCGTACCTGGCCTCTCGCCCCAGCTCGCCCGTCAAGTGCGCCGTCATCATGTCGGGGTACGAGCTGCTCGATCCTGCGCGGCCGACCGTTCGAGTCCCGCTGCTGTCGGTGATGAGCGCGGCCGACCCCAGCGGACCACCCAACCCGGCGCACGAGGACCCGGTCGTCCCTGCGGCCTTGGCCCCCAGCCACTACGAGCGGGTGGAGGTGCTGCGACACACCAAAGGCCACCGCATTCCCACATCGCGTCCTCAGCTGCGGGCCATCTGCACGTTTATGCAGCACTTGGGCCTGAATGCCGGTGGGGCAGGCGAGCCAGCGAACTAGGCGGGCGGCGGCGGCGGCGGCAGCGACTCTGCCAAGGCTTGCATGGCAAACGTCGTGGCCTCGGTGGTCTGGGGGTCTCGGGGGTTGGCAGCGCGCCAGCAGAGGGCCTGGTACTGCGTCTGCAGCGCCGCCCGCAGCGCCGGGCGGCTGGCCTGGCGGTGCTCGCGCAGCGCGGGCAGGGTGAGGATGGGCAGCGCGGGGCTTCGGCGGGGTTGGTGAGAGGACATGGCGGTGGCAGGAGGAAGGGGCTGAACCGAGGGCTTTTGCCAAGGCCTGAGAGGGCCGATCAATTTCAAACTTGCCGGTTGAACTTTGGCGTAAAGCCGGCGCTCCCAAACTCAAACACCGCCCCCGGCTTGATCTTGCCGTGCACGGTCGCCGGGTCGATGTAATCGTCGTCCAGAGTGCTGATGGCCCCGCACAGCGCCGTGATTAGCAGCGCCACGACCTCGGCGTCCGCCAACACCAGCGTCGGCACGGGCGACTCGAGGTAGGCGGGCATGAGGGTCCGGTTGAGCCACTCGAGCACGCGCTCTCGAAACTCGTCGTGCGGCTCGCGCTCGCGGGGCATCCAGCCGTCGACGGCGTACTTGGTCAGGCCGTAGGGCCGCAGCTCCTCGGGTTGCAGGCGGCGCGGCACGGCGGCGTGCGACGTCACCCACGGGTAGAGGCGGTACTCGGCCACGAGGCTGACGACCCCGCTCGCGGCCCGGCGGCCCGTGACGTAGGGCTGCACCGTCCGCAGCGCTCGGAGCGTTGGGCACGCGTAGATGCTGGCGATGCCGAGCGTGGTAAACACGCTGGCGAGGGTCTTCCGATGACCCTGGGCCGCCGGCGTCAGGGGAGCGTCGAACGACGCGCCTCTGGCCTGCAACGTCACGCCGAGGTAAAGCATCCGAGGCGGCGCACGCGGTGCTTGCGCAGGAGCGGCCAGGGTGCCGATAAATTCGGCAGCGGGGCCAGGGCCAGAGCTCCCCTAGGCCGTCGCCGGGGCCTTCTTGCCCCGGCGCATGAGGAAGTACATAACAATCAGAGCCAGCAGCACAGCCACGACCAGGGCGATGATGCCCTGCGTGCGGCCGGGCTTGAGCTGCTGCTTGGTCAGCTCGTCCGCCGCCGCCTCCATGCACGCCGTCCTCTCTGGAGAGGGGGGCATGGCCTCGCACTTGGCCACCATGGCTTGGTTTTTCTTGTCCATCGACGTCTCCTCCGACATGGATGGGGGCACGGCGTGGGCAAAGGTGTTTATCTCGAGGGCCCGACCCGCGATTTAATTGCCGGCGTCCCCCTCAAAGGGAAGGTCGTGGATCTGGTTGATGGCCACGTCTTCGAGAAACGTGAACGATATGTTTTGCCGATGCAGGGCCCTGCGCCGCGCCATGAACGCCCGCTGCACGCGCTGCGACGCTTCCAGGCCAGCCGGTGAGCTGTCGGCGACGGTCGCCACGCCAAACTGTTCCCCGTCGTGGTAGATGACCAGGTGAACGTTGGCGGCCGCCTGACACGCCCCCCGCAGCTGCTCCAGCCGCGTGGCCTGGGCCGCGTGCAGCGAGCGCTGCGTCTGCAGAAGCTCGGTCAGCGCTTCCAGCTGGTGCTCGAGCGACCGGGCGTGCTTGCGCAGCAGCCGGTTCTCTCGCTGAAGCGAGTGGGCGTCGGGCAGCTGGCTGACGTCGGACAGCGCCGTTGACGAGGCTGGGGCTGGGGCCAAGGCCAAAGCGCCCGGACCCAGGCCGGTCGAGGCCGCGCTGGAGACGAGGTCGCCCCCCGACCCCGAGGCCGCCGCGAACGTCCCAGCGCGCGCAGTCAGCACCACGGTGGCTTCGCTCGGGCTTGCCACCTGGTCCTCGTCCTCCGAGCTGAGATCCCCCGACACCGCGGTGCATGGCGCCTCGCTCAGTGCCGCTGGGCTTGGTGGCGGCGGCGCCGCCGCTTGGCCAACGTCGGGGCGAAAGGTTTCCATGCGAGTGCCTGTTGAAATCACAGAGTCGCTGCCGAGGTCCATAGCCGACGTGGTCGGTGCTCCAAGGGCCTTGAGGCTTGTTTGGGGCAGTCGCCCAGGACCCCCGAAAAAAAGGTCGTTGCCGGTCAGCTCCAAGGCGTGGGGCCTCGCTTCACCTCGCGAGAGCAGCGCGCTGCGGGCGCGACGATCCCCTGCGATTGCCCAGCGCCCGTGTAGTCGGCCGGGTGGCGAGTGTCGGCGCCGTGTCGACGGCATGGTTCGGTCGGGCTAGCAACGTCACCCTGGGCGGCGCGGTCGAGCCGCGAGACAACGGCGTCATTTGACTTGGAAGCCGCGTCAAACATGGTCAGCCAGCCGTCACCTTGCTCATGCCTGCCAGGGGACTTGATTGCGTGCCCGGTCCGCCGGCGCCTTGGGGCGGCGCTGATCGAGCTCGAGCTGGCCCTGCAAGCGGTCGACCGCTGCGCCGATTGGCTGCTTCTGTCTGCAAAGCACGGTGCCGACACCCGGTTTCAGTTTCTTCACTTGGAAGAGCTGTGCAGCGAAGCGGCCTGTGCTGCCCAGGCCCGGATCGCCGACGTCAACGAAGCGCGCGAGCTCTGGCAAGTGCACGCCTGGGTCCGGCACGCAACCGTCGCGAGCTAGTCGCTGGAAGCGGGCTCCATTGAGGCCTGCGGCTGCCTGAGAGGGTTGAACTGCATGGTTCAATTGAGATTGCACCAAGCACGCAGCGTCTTCATCAAACGACACCCTCGGGTGTTTGGTCGTGAGCCCGAGCGAGACGGCGTTGCGGGGTGCAACGGCTTAGATGGCCGCGAGCGACACACGCGCGAGCAGGCTGGCTGCCTCTGCAGCGCACTGGCCTGCGTAGGCCGCGTAGTTCGCGGCCACGGCCGCCGCTTCGCGGGCTTCCGGAGCGAGCTGGCCCAGCTGCTCTTCCAGCGCCGTGACGGCCGCGTCCGCAGCATCGGATGCTTCTTGCGCCAGCTTTGCGGCCTCGGCTGCCTCCTGAGCGGACGTCTGTAGCGCCGTGAGCTTGTTATCCAGCTTGGTTTGAAAAGCCGTTTTCTGCTGCAAAAGCTTGCTGGCTTTGTCGCGCTGCTTCTTTGCGTTCGCCAATTGCTTGAGCTGCTCCTTCTCCTTCCGTTCTCGATCCCGCAGAGCCTGCGCCGCCTCTCGCTGCAGCTGCGCCTCTTCCTCTGCGGCCTGCCGCTCTTTCAGCCCGGCCAAGTGGACCCGAACCTCTGCCGGGTAACCGTCCGACGCAGCCTTTTGGAACGCTTCGCTCACGTCCTTGCGAGAGCCCTTTGCAATCACACCGAGGCCGGTCGACCCTGGATCGTCTTTAGACACAACCTCGAGGAGCCGCCCAACCCGATGACGATCGTAAAACTCTGTGACCGTCTCGGCCATGGTCAGGACGTCCATGGCAAAGTCCGCGACCACGTCCGGGCGCTCGGCCACCAGCAGTGCCACTGGCAGGCCAGGTTCCGGATCCTTGGCCTTGGCCTGGCGATCGAGCGCCTGCACAAGGCTGGCGCAGTGCCGAACCTCGGCCGGGTCTCGGCCCCGCGCGAAAACGGCGGCCAGCGCCGTGACGGCGGCGTCGTACAGTGCAGGCGCTCGCCCCCCACTGCCAAGAGCGCTCTGCAGCGCCGCCACGGCCTTTCCGTCCGTCGACAGCTGACCGTCCGCCGGCGACGCGGGCGCTCCGGCGCTGTCTTTCCAGGTGGCTGCCGGGTCGGCGGTCGTCACCGGCTTTCCAAAAGCCGCGGTCAAGGCCTCGTCGACGTGGGTCACCAAGTGATGGTCGTCAATGCCGTCGCGGACGGCCGTCGCCAGGAGAGCGGTCAGAGCGTGCATGGCAGCTGCATTCTCCCGCACGGCTTCCATAAACGGCTGGTGCACGGCTAGCTTGCGGGGCCGCAGCAAGAGGTGAGCCAGGCGGGTGGCGGCCACGGGCGACAGGTCGGGGTACTCTTCGCAAAAGGCCGTCATGGGGTCCTTCAGGTTGGCCTTGATGCGCTTGAGGTGGTGCTCCCAAGAAGGCCCAACGTGCGGCAGGTGCGAGTGCAGGATCCGCAGGCCCGCGGGCGAGGGGCGGCCCATGGCCTGGGCGTCGTAGCTCGCCTCGGCGGGCATGGTCGGAACTTTGCTCCTTTGCGTTTGTGTTGGTCACGTCGCCCAGCAAATTTGAACGCCGGTCGTCGAGTGGCCCTGGGCCCAAAGCCAGCGTCCGACCGGTCACCATCACCGCACCAACCTTTTGCCTGCGAGGGAAAGGGGCCTTGTCACACGCCAGGCTGCATCGTGATTTGGGCTACCAATAGTACGTCACCACAATGGTGACGCGCGGGTTTTGAGATGTTGGTGCATTGGTCTCAGCATGGATGATAGCATTGAATTGTGTCTCAGGTGCTTTTGGGATAAGCACTTTTTGGGGGTTTGGTAGTTTCTTGGTGCCAACCCTAGAGCTCCATCTCTTTGCATCACTTGCGAGGCTGGAACTGTGCTATTCGTCGATTCGGCTGCCATGATGACAAAGCGATGACGGCAGCAGGACACAACTTGCGCAATATGTGAGGGATTTGCTTTATCTCAGGGTCCAAAATCGAAGCCTGGGATATGAGATAGGCGCCGGAAATGCGCTTCTCAAGTTATCCCAATTGTTTGCATCACCAAATAGTAAAGTAATTATCCCAAGCTGCTTGAAACGTTTTTGGATGGCGTCGAACCAATTTAGCATTGGCAAGATCGAAAAACTCATAGCCATAGTACTTCCGTGCTCGATGATCGCGAACATAGTCACCATGACTTTCCATCTTTACATGGTCAGAGATCGCTTGTTTTATGCCGCTCAGGACCTTGTCAATGGCGTCCCGTTGTTCTTGAACCATAGGGACCATCTCCATCCATATAGCCCGGGCTGCCTTATACACTTTTATGTTTGGTACCTTGTAGTTGTCGACTTTATGGGCGATTTTCTTGAACAAGGGCATAAAGCGCATCAACGTATGACAAAAAAGGCGTATGGCTTCCAGACGGTTGTAGTGGGTTGCGCCGGTTGAGTCCTCAAGGGGTTTTCTTGACAAGACCTCTTCTACGATAGCGGTTCCCATGCGTGGGTCGCCTGCGCTCACAACCGCTGTGATGGGCGCAAGCGCATCGGCAAGGGAAGTCACCGTGGCTGCGCAACCTACTCATCGACTGCCCCGTGAAGTCCCTGCGAGGGAAAGGGGCATTGTCACACGCGAGGCTGCATCGTGCTTTGGGCTACTAATAGTACGCGTCCACAATGGTGACGTGCGGGTCCTGAGATCTTGGGTCATTGGGCCTAGCTAGGAGGGGTGGTTTCGGACATTGTGAAAACTTTCAGGTAATCGACTGCTCGCCTACCGCGGGCACGGTCAAAATCGTAAGAATACATATTACGCGCGTGTTCGTTGATCCCTTGATGTATGCCTGCCATGACCTTTTGAATGGCGACCGAATACTTCTTGGCGATCTCGGCAATCTCCGTCCGTAGAGCCTGGGCTGCCTTGCCCGTTTCCATGTCTGGGTTCTTGAACCAGCCGATTTTGACGCCCAACCGCATGAAGCGCATCAGCGCATGAGAAAATTTGTATATGTGTTGCAGAACGGTGGCGTTTGTGTTCTCGGGTGTCATGTGTAACGAGACTTTTTCCATAATGCACGTTGCCATGCGTAGGTCGCCGTCTGCGCTCACAAACGCTGTGATGGGCGCAAGCGCATCGGCAAGGGAAGTCACCTCCGGCACCTCCGGCGCCGCCGGCGCCGCCTTCCGCCTACTGAACGGCCATGCGTGACCTGCGTACACCCGAGGCATCTGGGAACAAGACGCTTCGGCTGCACAAGCATATGCGTTGGCGACTTTGGCCAGATTCTGGGTGTCTTGGGCTACCGATCGCCATGACATGCTCGCCAAGAAGGACTTTGTCATGCAAAGCCAGCTGATTAAAATGAACGAGGGGTCGACCGCGTGGGTATTTTTAGCCCCCTGGTTACCCCCCCCCCAAAAAAAAAAGTGGTCGACTGAGAGGGTATTTTCAGCCTCTACCGCGGAACACGTCTTCATTTCCGCCACGGCTCGCTGGCATTTTCGCTGTTGCCTCACTGCCACCCTCGCTCCCGTCTCGCTGCCACCTCAACCGCCACCCCAACCGCCACCCCGCTCTGCCGGCTCGACTGCCACCAAAACCGCCACCTCAACCGCCACTTGGACCGCCTTTTCGCAGGGTTGCCCTCTTGCGCCCGCCACAGGGCTCGCAACCGCTGCCACCGCTGCGATGTTCGACACCGTGGCTGCGCAACCAACTCACCGACTGCCCCGCGAAGTCCGCGAGCGCTTGCGGCGCTCGCACGACCGGCGCTTTGGCAAGCCGGGCGACCTGGCAAGGTTTGCTGCGGGAGGGTCGACGCACCCCCCCGCCAGCTCTGGACCGAAGCGGTGCCGACGCCCCGGCCTCCAGCACGCCCCAAAGGTCACGCCACCGGCCTTGACGGTGCTCCTGCAAACCGCGGCCGCTCCTTCCACCGCCAGCCAGCGTCGGGAGGCGAGAATGGCCCTCGAGCTTGAAAGCTACGCTTTGGGCGACGTCGACGCCGCCACCCTCGAGCTCTTCAGGCCTCAGCCCAAGCACACCAGGGCGGAGCACGCGGAAATGGTGCTGGCGGCCATGCGGCTCGGCAACGTGACCGACGTTCCCCTGGTCAGCGTGCGATCGCGGTGCCCCATGCGGTGGCTCATCAACGACCTTCCGGACCACCTTCGCCAGTACCTCGAAGCGGCCCACCCTCACACAAGCGTTTGCTCCTCGGCCGCTCGGAAGCAGCCGCAAGCGCGCGAGCTGCAATGGCACCGCTGGCCCGCGCACTTGAAGCTGTTCATGAAGCACGTGGTGCTGTCCGAGGCGGACATGGAGCGGCTGAGCCGCGCGTGGGGGCCGAGCAGCCGCGCCGTGCAGGCCCTGCAGGTCCTGCGATACACGCACCGCAACCACCGACGGACGCTGAGCAAGCAGGTGACCCGCTGCCTGCAGGCCTGAGGGGTGGGGAAAGTAGGCCTAAGGGGGTCTGAGGGTGGGCTTGTTGAATCAATTTAAGCTCGTGAGGCGCAAAAAACGTTCCAGTGGCGAGCCAGCAGGGCTCGAGAACGAAGCCAGGCCGCCAACCCCCAACTCAGCAACGGGCACCCCTTTCCTCCCCCTTGCGGTGCGAGAATATCACGCCATGCAGTGCTCAATGGCCAGGCCTGGGGCCTCGTGCTGCGTCTCGGGCAGGAAGTTGAAGCAACGGACTGATCAGTCAACTGCCAGGGTTCCAGCAGGGACACGACTCACCAATCCAGCCGGCTAGGGTGAAAGCTGGGTAGGGCTTGAGAATGCGGTGACAATTGAGAGCAGCCCAGCACCGCTCTTGCCATCTCGCCAATGACCGACTGCTTGCAGCGTCCGGCCAGCGGTTGAATCATGGACCGTTAGCGCTATGGAATCATCAGTTTGTACACTTGGTTCGAGATCCGGCTCGAGGGCTTGCGGTTGGACCTACCAAGGGACATGGAACGTGACTCTTTGGTTGGAGGTCGACCTTGCCCCGCCGCCTTTCCAGCCAGGTCGGGCGACCAAGGCCCTTCCAGCCTGGTCCGGCGACCAAGGTCGATGGCCCGGCGACCTGGTTTTGGGCGTGTGCGATACAAGCCCAAAGCGACCGTTCCCCGGTAGCCATGCCCATGACTCGGCGCCAGTCGATCAATCCAAGATGCTCAGCTATGCCCATCCGAGACTCGGGAGGCGCAGAAGCCAACCAGCTTGATGCCGACATGAGCCTCTCCGAGGTGAATATGTTGGCATTGATACGACTCCGGATGAGCCCGCAGCAAGCGTACGACACGATGAGGGTCGGACTTCGCATTCTAGACGTAGACCCAATGAAGCCGCTTGTCCTCAAGACGCACGGGAGCATTCGGACCAACAGCTACGTGAGGGTTCAGGAGATGGACCCGGTGGCCCGCCTTGCCTTTGCCGCTGGCGTACATCGAGTGTATGCGTCGTCGTTTGATCGTGACACGTGCCTCTTTAGGCTCCAAGACTTCCTCGACGCAGAGGCCCACACTCGTCCCGCCCCGACGCCCGCTCACTTTTGCAGGGAGACGGGAGGTGATCTCAACGACCAAGGAGCCTGCGTCTACAAGGGGGAGTCGCATTGGCCCGTTCGCCGACCAGAAAATAAGTCGCCCGACACAATGCACGACAGCGAAGCGGACATTCTCAGCTACTTGTGGGACCTGGGGAACCGGAGTGACACCTGCACGGCCCGGAACCAACGGACGTTTCTGGAGCTCAACCATCAGGAAAAGCGGGCTTTTGCGCACATGGTTCAAGAAAAGGACAAGCACTTTGGAGGATACGACCGTGCCACGGGCTCTGCTAATCCCAAGCAGCTGATGAAGACTGTCATGCAAGACACGAGATATTTCGGCGGCTGCGGAAGCGGCAGGGCATCCTTTGGCGACGAACGGGTTTGTGACATGACCGACGAGGTCCCACCTCCGACCATAGTACGGGGCCCAAGCCCAGATGTGGATGGCCTCTTGTAGCAGATTTGTACGACCTCTGATAGAGCGCGAGACCGAGCTAACAGGATGGCCTATGGGTTGGGCCATGCTCAAAAGGTAAATCAATTCTAAACTCGATTGCATGGCAACAACATTGCATCCTGTGTACTGCCCCCGCCCTCGCGTGCATGCGTGGACGACACTTACTCTCGACCGGCAAGCAGCGGGGAAGGGTCGTGAGGCCCAAGGGCGGCCGTCCTCCACGCCGCAATCAGCTCGGGGCTGTGCGACCTGTACACTTTGGCCGGCAGCATCTCGAGCATGAGCCTCCGTCCTGCAGCCGTCCGCGACAAGTGGCCTCGGACAATCGGGGACAGAGCCGCCGAGCGCTGCGAGCTCCCAAAGAACACGCTTCTCACCCTTGAGGCGTGCTCCTCCGCCACCAACGCCGCCATTTCGGACGCCGACGTCACCCGAAACACCCACGCCACTCGGTCCAGGTCGGCTTGGGTCATCATCATCGTATAAGTGTACGTGCAATCGTCGTTTTTGTTGTTCAGCCAGCATTGCGCTTGAAATCGGCCGAGGCTCGTGATTCCCTCCGATTGCACGCGCATGCGGCACCACGTGCCCAAGCGCTCCAGCGGCCCACGGCTGTAAACTTGCTGAGGCAATTCTCGCAGCTCGAGTGCGGCGTCGACAATGGTCTCGGGGAGCGAGGTCAGGGCCCTCCGGAGGCCCCCGCTCGTCGTCTCCTTGTCCATGCGACCCCAGTCCGAGTGGCGCATCGCGTGCAGGGCGTGGCCCAGGGCGTATACATGACCAGTCAAGGCCGCGCCCGCAGCTTGCACAACGGGATCGGCGGCCACGGCTGTCCAGTACTCGGAGCGCGCGACGGCCTCGGCTTGGTTGGCGACGGCTGTTTCGCGCAACGCAGCCTCGAGCTCGGCGAGCTGGTCAGCCGACGGGGCCTCGCCTTCGCCTTCCGGAAACAGGCGATCCACGAGCTTGTGCAGACGTGCCTGACGCATATGGCGCGCTTTGTTGCTTAGGCAGTCGGCCTTGGCCCAGATCGCCTCACCCACGACGACCACCAAGCGTCTGGCCGCGGAGACAATGTTTCGGCACAGAGTCTTGACCTGCTTCACGTGCCCCCCTGCATGGAACGAGCGCGATCCTCGCCGCGTCGGGGGCATGGGTCCCATGAGCCCCCCCCCAAGGGTCGCTGGCATGGGCGCACAGCATCGCAAGGAGATGAGTCGGCGAAAGCCACGATGGCCATCCGCGCCACGAGCTGGGCTGTTTACCAAAGAGACTCAACACGGTGTTATGGCCCGATGCGTACGGCCGGCCCATCTGCCCGAGCGTAAGAGCCCTAAGCGTTCCTCGGCTCCAGCATTCCAGCATGGCTCGGCAGTGCTTCGCAACGTCCGGAGTCGGAAACAAAGTGTACGCGTCGCTAAGAAACTTGACGACGGTCGCCCGAGTGTCAATCGGGCGGCGTTCAAAGACCTCGTTCAAGATTGGCAGTAGGTTGCATTCAAACCAAGCAGAGCTGAACCAGGGGGGGCATGGGTAGTTGCGGAAGCTTGCGACAGCGAGAAACGCAACAGCGGTGCCAACCGCGAGCCAGCGTCAAGAGGCGAGGATGGCCCTCGAGCTTGACAGCTACGCTTTGGGCGCTGTCGACGCCGCCACCCTCGAGCTCTTCAAGCCTCAGCCCAAGCATACCAAGGCGG
>Ga0307982_1002029_pt1 | contig 16462 bp, 12 predicted proteins | sample OrgLakmetagen989_FD_201847 | JGI IMG/M metagenome (GOLD analysis project Ga0307982, IMG submission 201847) | Saline water microbial communities from Organic Lake, Antarctica - #989 | ecosystem: Environmental > Aquatic > Non-marine Saline and Alkaline > Saline | place: Antarctica: Organic Lake...
CTCTGAGCCACTTCTCGCACAAGGGGTCGGGGCTGGCGGAGTTGTGCGAGGGGGGGCGGCCCTCCCCACACCTGCTGCTCATGCCAGGCATGGGGGCTATGTGGGCTCAACAAGTGCTGCTGCAGTGCAGTGCGGCCAGCTTGCCTGGTGTGGGGGGGTCCTATGGGCCGTTCACCACGGCCACTGACAGCGCACACAGCACGTATCCAGGCAGCAGCAATGTGCTTCTCGCAATGACGGCGCCAGCGCTGAGTGCTTGGTCCAGACAGGGCAGCAATGGCGACAGCAGCACCGCACTGCTAGTGGGCCTCACTGGTAGCGGCTTGGAGATTGAAACGCACATCGGCACGCTGGGTGCACCTGACCATAGCTCCATTTACCCCTTGAAGCTGCAGGACGTGCCGCAGTTCTTTGGGCTGCAGGGCGTCCTGGCCTCCTCACTGGGAGTGTACAGCAGTGTGCCCACGGAAGTGGGGCTGGGGGGTCGCCTGCCCGGGGAGGGGACCCCATTTATGGGCCTGTCTGGAGTGGCCAGCACATTTGCTGTGTCCAATACAACCTACCAGACAAAGTTTCCCTATTTCCAGTACCCCCCCCGCATGATGCAGCGCTGGCTGTACTCCCAGCCGCTGGTCATGAGCACCGACCAGCTGCCGTGTGGCTCTGCCCCACCTCGTGTCACCTCCTACGGCAGCCACGCCAACATTGCGTCCTTTCTGCAGGCCAGCTACCCCTGCGTGCGCTTCAATGCGCAGGCTCAGTACACCATCAGCATGCAGTATCTCACACACGACATGTTCTCTATCGCTGCAAGCGTGGGAGGTCTGTCCACCTCCATCATCTCCGCGGCTGGCGTGCTGGTGTGGTACATCAAGACACGCGCTGCGCGTCGGCGAGCCCGGGCTCTGCGCGACAAAACGCAAGCCAAGGGCGCCGCCAGCGCGACCACTGCCACACAGTGATCAGGACGCAGCTGCTTTGACTCAAATGAATGAATTCACACACAATCACACCCCTGGCTTGACGATGTGATGGCCTTATGATGCTGTCCGCATCAAAACGCAAAGCTCCCGAAGTGCGCAGTGGGCGCTCCCCCGTCAGACTGCTTCCCGCCACTGGCTGCCGAGTCCCCGAAGGTGTCTCCAAAGCCACTTGACACGCCTCCCCAGTGCACACTGTGCGTGGCACCGCGCATCGCTGTGGTGGCGGAGGCTTCCAGGCTGGGGTGGGTGGTGTGGCCTTCAGGCAGCTCCATGGAGGTGCTGTGCGCCAAGCCTGGCGGGAGGCACACAGGCCCGGAGACTCCAGGCATGCCAGCGAAAGACAGGCCGTCACTAGCAAAGGCTGATGCCGCATTGCCCCAAGGCTGAGACGCCGACAGATTAGTGTAGCTCTGGGGGCTTGGCTCGTAGGGGGGTGCATTCGCGTTAAAGCCCTGGGCAGCCGGCTGCCCCTGCCCCAGCCAAGTGCTGCTGCTGCTGTAGGATGGTGAAGGCGTCACAGGCTCCCCCCAGATCTCAGCATCGGCACGGGCACTGCCAGATAGGGACCCTGCCGCACTGCTGTGGGGGGTGTCGTGAATTTCAGCAGACACAACGCCCCAGGGCGTGGTGCTGGTGGACAGCTGACTTGACCATGCACCACCAGTGCCGGCTGGGGCTTGACTTGTGACATCCCAGCCATGCACTCCGGTGTAAGTGTCAGCAGACCCCACGCCGGCAGCCGGTGGCACCCCCCAAGGAGACGCCTGCAAGCCCCCTGCAAGGTAACCCATGAGGCTCTGTTGGTGAGGTTTTGGCTGCAGTAGAGCCCAAGCCCAGTTAGCGGCTTGCGAGAGCGCCACGCCCGGGCCGTGAGCCGCATTGATCACCCGCTGCTGCTGTTGCACTTGAGCGTGGAACACGGGCGAGGTGGTGTCGCCCAGCGCAGCGAGGCGGCTGACGACTGCAGTGGCAGTGTCATACGCTTGCCACAGATGACGCAGCTCAGCGAGGGCAGCAGAAAGCACATCGTGGGGGTGCTGCCCTGCGGTGAGGTGGGAGGGCGGGTCCGCTCGCAGCAGCGCTGCTTGGGGGCCTGCAGTGGGCACACCCGGTGGGTACGCCATGTACCCAGCTGCGGAGGCTGGGTCGTGCAGACTGCGAGGATCGGTGGTGGGGGACACTTGTGACTGTTGGTGTACTGGGGCCTGCTGTTGCTGGAGAGGCAAGCAGTGCGCATGCTGTGTGCCACTGCTGGCGTGGCCGACAGCGCTGTGCACCTGGGAAGACACAGACGGCGACCACTGGTCAGCACTGGATGGTAGCATTGTCGAGACGGGGGGCAGCATGGCCATGTGCGGCTGCAAGGCGATAGGCAGAATTTCCGTGTGCATCTTGTGGGCGACTGTGCTGCCCCCCCACCCCGCTGCCACCCCCTTGTACCGCACGCTGTAGCAGGCAGCGTCCACCACCGTCTCGGAGCCCTCTCCCCGCGCCAGTTGCGCCATGTCTTCTCCGCCGAATATGAACAGGGGAGTGCTGGGGGAAGCAGCGGCCCCCGTGCACATGTCGCGGGGGGGGGCCAGTGCTTGGTCCCATGTGTCCCCAGCCATGTGCACAGGCATGACTGCAGCGCCCACACGCCCAGACAGGGCAGGAAGTGACGCTGTGCCTTTGGCTGTGTGTGGCTCCAGTGGGTACCCAACCAGCTGGCGTGTGCTGATGTCGAGCAGCTGCGGCAGGGCGTTGCAATTGGCGACATTGTGCCCCTTCTGCACCGAAGCACCGCCTAGCACAAGCAGCTGCATTGCGCCTGGCACAGGCACTGTAATGTGGCCAAACAAATTATGGGCCGCCATCTGTGGCGGGATGCTGCTGTGGGAGGCGACGTCAATGCGCTGCCAAACCCACGTGTGCAAGTTCAACATGAATGCCTTCCCAAGGCAGGCGTTGTGCTTGTGCTTGCCCCCCACCACCACCAGGAACTCCTGCAGGGCGTAGGTGGGGTGGGCGCCGCTGTGGGTGGGGGGCGGAGGTGGAGGCAGCGCAGCAACACAGCTGCGGGGCGCGGACGTGTGCGTATCCAAGCCCGGGTTCCCAGCCGCCGCCCAAGGGCCCAAACGCACCCAGCGCCGGAGCACAGCTGTGGCATGCTGCCCTGTGCTGGGCGGGAACGTGACAGGCACTGCACCCTTCTGGGCCGCATTGGCGTTTCGGGGGTGCCAGTCGGCCCAGGGGGGGGCCCCAGTGCAGTGCTGGAAGTGCCAAGCAGTGTCTGGGGCCAGCAGGGCGGACAGTGTGTCGCCCACTGTCTTGTACGTATACGCCATGGAGCCTGGCTGGTGTGCGTCGCCCAGCGGTGGCAAGCTGTCCACGGTGTGCGGCCCTGGCGCCAGCAGCGCCCCCTCCGTGCGCGCCGCCAGCTGCAGCACGTACGTTTTGTTCACAAAGCGCCCCCGGGAGTGGTGCCCACCAAACAGCAGCAGGGCCCGGCGGTGTGCAAGCCACACGGAGCAGTGCTGGTGTACGGGCTTTACGGCCAGAGGGTTGTCCCTGCCCACCCGCGCCTCCCAATTGGCGATGGTGGGCACATCAGCGGGCTCGTCTAGTGTCAGCTTGGGAGCAAGCACGCCCACCGGGGCCAGTGCACCCACACTGCCCAGAGAGGTGTCTAGTGCCGACACTGCGCCTGAGCGCACTGCTTTGGGGGTGCATGCCACAGACGGCTTCAACGCCAGCACGGTGTCCACAGATGTGCGCTGCAGCACCACTAGGGGGGGAGTTGGGCCACCTTGTGTTGCCAGGGGCGCCTTGCTGCGATCAGAGTCCAGCTTGGCAGGCACGTGCACCTTGTACCAGGTGCCGGTTTTGCAGTCTAGCACGCTCACTTCATCCATGTTTGAGGGCTTGGAGCCAAAACGGCCTCCAGTGAGTAGCACTGAAGAAGGGCCCACTGGCGTCAAAGTATGACCATTCAAGTTATCATACGGGACAGATCCATCCAAGCACAGCCTCGGTACCAACTCCTGCCGTGAAGAGCCGGCAGGCACGATGCCGGATGCAGCCGGAGCTAGTTTGCGTCCGCTGCTATCCACCGTAATTCCAGCAGGCGGCTGTGTAGCCCCAGATGTACCCAAACAAGTTGCAATGGGGGCTTTTAAATATTTGGCATCGTGCTTGCTGGAACGCATCTGCAACACGTACACGCAGCCAGAAGTCGGCGTTTCATCCGAGAGTGTTTCGCCACCAGTATCGTATGCGCTGGGAACCCCACCATGCAGAAGCATGTGCTGCCCAGTCAATTGAGCAGCAGCCATTCCAGCACGCAATGGGGTCTCCCAGCTAGTGCCATTCGCTGCGCCGCTTGTGCGCCAAGTGCCGATGCGCTTGGCTTGCAGCCATGGCCCTGGGGAGGACTCCAGTGCCGGCTGCAGTCCCCGTGATACGACTGCGTCACTTGTTCCTGGCCATGTGCCAGACGACACAGACGACCAGTTCTTGTTTGTGGTGCTTATTGATGAGGATGTGGAAGATGCTGCACCTGTGTCGCTGGACTCAATTCTGACAGCCCGGCTGCCGCGGGGAGGAGCTGCGGAAAGATGGGCTTCACGAAATATTCCGGTCGTCGCGCTCAGAGAAACGTACCTGTGATGCCGTACTGCGTATCTTCTGATGCACGAGGATCTAGATCAAGCTCTGAGCTGATATGTGCTGCAGCCATGTCAACTGCAATCGAGTTCAACTTTTTGTGGAGATAACACCGAGTGAGAGCGTGCAATTGACACGGTTCACTTGTGTGTGTGACCTCCTGATTGCAGCTGCAAACGACACGAAGCTTTGTTTTGACTAGTTGAGTATAATCTCGACAAATTACTAGTCCGCCACAATTGATTGACCTGGTAACTAATGCCGGCATAGATTCCCCCAAATTGTAAAGTTTGTGTGAGCCCCCCCATAAACTCAGTTTTGAACACTCAATTGAGACTTCTCACCAACTGGCACCTTGAACGGGCATTCATGAGGGCTGCAATACTGATTTTGTTACTGGCCAATGTGTTGTTGATGAGGCTCAGCGGCAGCGCTTCTGCCTTCCGAGTTTCAGCTTCCTGCTGCTCTCCCCCGAGAAGAGTCTAGCAGCAAGCCTCTGCTGCCACATTTCACCGGGCCAAAAAACTCCTTGCTGGGCCTTTTCCAGATTCAGGGTGTTCAACCTACAGCGCAGTAGCAGCATATGCTTGGCAAGCACTCACAGTACACCTGGTAGACAACGAGCTGGGCAACTGCCAAATTCCGCATGACTTCTCCGTCTCTCACTGTGTCGCAATTTAGCCACAACAGTCAAGTGTACGGCCCGACGGTTCGCCGTTACGATTTATATTATGCATTTTGCATGAGCATAGCTGTTTTATGCTTCGGATTCTATCAGGATTGGGCTCTCGCAAGTTTTACCTTCGGCAGTATTGCTACTTTTGGTGGGGTGTTTTTGCTTCTCAGATCCACCACAGACATCAGCTCCAAAGAATTGTACCGCTCAGAAATGCGTTTATTTTCTAGTGTTCGTTGTGGTGTGCAGGCCCGCTGGTGCAGTTTCGAGGCTGCTGGTCTACAATGGAAACTTCGCTGGGTGGAAGGCGGACGACAGGTCGCTGACGTGGATGAAAGCCGCCCCACTGTTGTGATTGTCCCTGGGCACAGCGGGCAGTCTGGGCAGTGGGCAGGCATTATTGAGCCCCTGCATGCCGGTGGAGCCCGCGTGTGTGTGCTGGACATGCCTGGGTGGGGCCTGGTGCCGGCCCCGCCGCAGCTATCCAACGCCACCGACCCAGACACCATCATCTACCTGCAAACCCAGTGCATCTTGGGCTGGCTACAGGCAACACACATGCGCAATGTGGTGCTTGCCGGGCACAGCGTGGGCGGCCTCCTGTGCTCCCATGTGGCTGCAGCGGCGCCGCCCTCTGTGGGCCGCCTCCTGCTCATGGATGCGTGCGGCGTGTTCCCCTTCCTCAGCCACAGGTGGGGCTGGAGCGTTGCTATGGCGCTGCTGACGCCCACAAGCATCATGATCCGCACCGGTCGCCTGGCACATGCGCTGGTGCGCAATGGATATAACTGGGGCACTCGGGAGGATGTGCGCCTCACGGATTACTACGCGCAGCTATATGGGGCAAGTGAGTACGGTGGACGCGCTGACAGTGCATGGGGGCGCCTGGTAGCCTTTGCGCCGTTCTCCTGCGCCCGCCGTGGGTGGTGGAAGCGCCCTGGGCTGGGGGTGCTCATGCGCATGGCCGACGACGAAGTCGCGCCCCCCGTGGACATCCTGTGGGCGGGTGATGATGAACTGTTCCCAGTGCAGTTTGCGCACAGTTTACAGGCACTGCTGGGCAAAGACACGGATCTGTATGTGCTGCAGGGGTGCCTGCACAACCCCTGCCACAACAACAGCTTGGGCACAAGCCTGGCCATTCTCGATGTGGTGCGCAAGCACGTGGGGAGTAAGCCCCCTACACCACCCTCCAGCGGACTGCTTACACTGCATACGGGGGCGGAGGAGGAGCGGCTGGTGCTGGACGCGGCACGCTGTGGCGCTGTGCACTCCCTAACCGCCACCAGCGGCGTGGAGGCGCTGTCAAGCCCCGTCGCGGCTGTGCTCAGCAAGCGCCTGGCGGAGGGTGACACTGTTGGTCCAGCCAAGCAGCGCAGCACGAGTTACCTGAAGCAGCGCCTGGCAGATGCTGGACGGCTAAGCCAGCACCAGAGCGACGAGGTGCGCAACGACACATCAGAGGGGGTGCCAGTGGGCTGGTGCCAGGGCTGTGAGCAGGCTGTCATCTTGCACAAAGCGTACTGGAGCTGCGGCTGTGGCGCTTGGAGCTTCAATTACGGCCCTGGGGCGGGGAACGACACGCTGCACAAGCTGCAGGCATTCCTGCACGCCCTGCACTGCGAGCAGCGTGGGGAGACCTTCAATGCGAGTGGCAGGCATGCACACTTGACATCGCACCACCCGGTGGCGCGAGGTGCAGCAGTGGACCCGCTAACACACCTGGCGGCAGCAGTGGACGCGCTGGCCCGAGAGTACCCTGGCCCAGCAGCGTTGTGCGGCTACCCAGATGCAGGTGCAGCATCACCCACGGGAAGCCCAGCGTCAGACACCTCGTCACAGCGACAGCGCCCGCGTGCTCCAAGCAGCCCAGGTCCCACTGGTTGGCAGATCAATATCGCTCACTGACCTGATGTGTGGACGGCCGGGGACACCATCGCATACATGCAACACTAGCATGCAAATTTGCACTGCTGCATCATTTGAGAATTCACAATATGTCTCAGGTGTGTTCTTTTGTATATGACCTGGGTTCCAGAAAGCGCTCTCAACACAGTTGTCATCAGTCAGCAGCAGGCCCCTAGGTTAGCCCAACTCTGTGTGTGCCAGTCCTCAACGTCGACCAACTCAAGGCAATACGTTCGTAAACTGAATGCTTGGCAATATTTGCGAGCTAGTTTGCACGGAAAAGTGTTCAATCTTGGTACGCAGCGTTGGACGCTGTCTCTGTGTTAGCACGCCGTTGCTTGCTGCAAAGACAAAGTCAGCCTAGCGGCGGGAGCAACACACGCCTGCACTACTTGTATGCTGAGTATAGTCTGACCTCATCTTTATTGCACAACTCTCGCAATGGACAGCACTGTTGCGCTCCAAAATGCTTTGCAGAAACAGCTGTCCATGCAAACAGCAATTCACCAGGACGAAATTTTTAGGCTGCACAAAACTATTGACGCCCTTAAAGATGCAGTCAAGAGACGCGATAATATTATTCGGCAAATGCTTGACGAAAGCTGCTCTTTAGCAGACCTACCTGTGCTCAGCTCCAATTGTGAGCAATTTGAAGCGCCCCAGTCGCAAGTCTCATTGCCATCTCGAGCTTCAACTTTGGACACAAGACCTGAGGCTGTGCAAGACAAGTCAAAATTATCTGTGTCAGAGCGCAAGCAAAAACAAACCCCTCCCGCTGCTCAAATTGAATTCAGTAGCTTTTCAGCTTCTGCGGAAATTGACGAGGACGACGAGGGGCAGCTATCTAAAATTGCTTCTATTTTACGAGAAATGCACCCAATCTCGGCAAAGCAAGCACCACAGGAGATTCATTCAAGTGGGTGGTGTCAGTGGTCTCGAGAGTGTCGTGGCTGCCTGCTGAAAGGGCGCACGGTTGACAATGTGCTGAAGCCTGGGACAAGCACCCTGCGGCGGGAAGTCCCAGCGCTGTTCAGAGGGGTGTCCGAGGTAGAACCCGGATCTTGGCGTGGGGTTGTACGCCTTCGCGTTGGAAAACGTGCAGCGGAGGTGTGGGGGCGTCACCAGCGTGAACACCCAGTGATGGCGGCTCTGGACGCTGACGCCCTAGAGCGGCGCGTCATCCCCAAGACGTTTCTGCGCAGGGTGAACTTCGCGCAGGAACCCGGCGAGTGGCAGGTGCTGGGTCGGCGTTCTCATTCCTCCCGTGTACTGCTGGCACAGTACCTACCTGCCGGCGCCACGCTGCCGGGTGCTGAACCCCGGGTCGAAGACCGCAGCAAAGCTGCACCAGGGCAAGCAGATGCAGCTGCATCACCACAGGAGCTCGGAGTGAGCCTCACTGAGTGGAAAGAGCAAATCACTGCCGCGCACAGCATGCAGGTGCAGCACGTGCTGGAGAAGCAGCCCATTATTGCTGATTTCAAGCCCCTGCCCCCCCCTCTGAGCCTGTCTCCTTCCCTTGTGGCAGATGTCTTACGGTTTCAGACTTGGGTGCAGCCCGGTGTCGTGGTGGAGGAGGACGGTGAGCAGGTGCTTGTGACCCGCAGCGTCCGCACACGGGACCACCTGCCCAACGTGCACGACCTGATCATGGCCGATGGGCGCTTGTATGTGGGAGTGCTACAGGGCCCCAAAGATGACGAGTGGTGTCTACACGTGTGTGGCACTGGCAACGCATCACGGCGTATCTCTCGAGACGTGCGCTTCAAGGATGCCACCGCGCTCTCCGTGGCGCTGCTGCACGACGATGTACAACGGCATATCTTCAAGAAGCCACATGGCCGCAGAGTGAACTTCGCCCAAGAACCCGGAGAGTGGCAAATTGTGCCCCAGCGCAGCTGCAGTCACAATGCCCGTCAGTTGTATGTGCAGTACATGCCAGAAGCAACGGCGGGCCTCCCAGTGCAGGTTGCCGTACAGCGCCGTGGCCCACCTACTGCACGGAAGAGCAAGGGCGCAGCCTCCAGGCCCAAGCAAGCACCAGCCGCCGGTGCCAACCTCATGTCCACGTCCGACTTGGACAAGTTGTCTGACGAGGCTTTGCTGGGCACATTTGCGCCGCCTCCCGGGGTGGACTTGCGGGCGCTCACCCCCCCCCGGCCGGTCATGTCTGATGTTCGCTTTGAGAGCAAGTGGCAGTCCTGGCTGAACATGGCGGACTTCGGCGGCAGCTCCATACACTGTACCACGGCGCGGCGCCCCGAGGACATTGAGGACGAGTGGGAGCTGAACTCTGCCAAGCTGAATGCCAGGTTGTACGTGGGCATCCGCCTGTCAGCGGCTACGGGCCGTGTGAACATCACCATTGTGTTTCGCTCAGCAGGCGGTACCACATCTCGGCAGCGTGAGTTTGCCGGCTCAGCCCTGCAGGGGGCGCTGCTGCATGACCGGGTGCAGCGCCTTTTGCTGCGCGACCCCTCTCAGCGCCGGGTGAACTTTGCCGTGGAGGAGGGCGAGTGGCAGCTGGTGCTACAGAGAGACAAGCCTGTGAATGCGCGGCAGTTGTTTGTACAGTACATGCCGTCCAAGGCCCCACAGACACGCTCTGCCATACAGCCCCCTGCTCAGCAGGCTGAGGCTGTGACTGAGGCTGCGACTGAGCCTGGGGCTGATGAGGGCGATAGCCCACCTGCTCCGAAGCAAGCTCGAGGCCTGCCTGGTCCCAGCAGTGCATCCACTCCCTCGAGCGAGTCCCTACAGCGTCCGCCTGCAGCACTGGCATCCGCTGTGCACAGTGAGGGCGTGCGCCCGGTGGCCACCCAGCCCACAGAGACGGACGACTCCGTCTACCAGGCGTGGCTGGAGGACATTGCATCACGTGTCACAACAGACATCGTGGTGCCTGGGAAACAGGACGCTGCGGTGGCGCAGTACTTGGCTGTGGCCGCGGCGGCCGCGCCCCGCCCCACGCCAGTCACGCCTGCCGCCAGGGCGTCCCTGCACCACTTGGTGAACGGCGTGGAGCGCAGGCTGTACAGGTGCATCCGCAGCAGCCCCACGGTGTCGGGTCAGTTTGCGCTGAGGGGTCAGCTGGCCTCGCTCTTGAACGAGCAGACCTTTGACACGCCCTACGCTGCAGCCCTAGCTGCTGACGAGGCAGTGCGCCGAAGTGTGCAGGATGAGCGCTGTCGGCTTGTGAACTTCAAGCAGCCCGGCAGTGCTGAGCTGCAGTATCTGCCCTGCTCCCGGAATCTGCGCGTGAGCGTGTACGCAGCTGCACCACAGCTCACCTCACCCAGTGGCACAACTGGCCCGACTGCCCGAAGCAATGGCGGAGGCAAACGCGGCCGAAGTGCGTGATGATCCAACATGGCTGCAGGCAGGGTCCTGAGTGCTGCAGTGTGCAGGGCAGGAGCAGCCCAAGCCACCGACCTCGCAAGCTACGCCCGAGCAGTGCGCGCTTTGGGTGTTAGGCGGTTGAGCCAGAGGTATGGTCATGGGACCAATTGCAATGCGGTGTGCCTGCATGCATGATCCTAGTGTTATCGTTTACGCTACATGCCGCGTTGGTACGTTCTCCAATGCAAAGGTCGCCACATGATCAATCGTAACTCACCTGCGTATGACCTCACCTTCACCCCCCGTTTACCCCTGGTATCTAGGGTGAGTACACGCTGTTTTTCTGTGGATTATCACGTGTTTCTCTGTGTCGAATTCTCCCCCCTTTGCATCCCTCTGCGCAGCGGGAAGTGTCTTCCGGTGCCTTCAGTAGGCTGAGCAAGAGTAGCCGCCACTGCTTCACACTCAGCTGCATTTCCTGTCACGACAGGTGCCCTGCCCAAGACAACACCATCTAAAACAACGTCGAAACATGCTCAACGGGTTGCCCTCCTATGGCTCTAGATGGCCAACGAGCCCCGGGAAAGCCTCCCCCGCCCGGGATGGGTCAATTACCACTCATGGCCAAAAGATTAGCATTCCGCCTTCACCATTTCACAATATGCCGAGAATGGTGCGCTCTCCTGCTTCCCAAACGCTCCTACTGCCGAACTGACTGGACCTCTAGCGCAGGGCCCCTGGGCTGACCGTGGGGCTACAGGGCACACCTGCATCGTGAGGCACGGGCACCTCCTCCAGCATGAGATGTGTTGGAACTCAAATTCATGTAAGGTTATAGACCCTATAATGTACACATAGATTTAAAGGGTCGCTTGCCCAGGCGGAGCACTCGTGAAACTGATCATGAAGGCAAATGAGGCAGCGGGCCGCACGTGCCGTCGGCGTTCAAACCCCAATGTCCAAACTGTTTGGCTCGTTCAATTTTGACCCCCGTTCCAATAACGTAGTTAAATTGTATGACGACTGCATCGCTCTTTGCCAGCTTGGCGTGAAGGGCACTTGCAGAGCTGACTGTCCCGTACACTTGCCCACTGGGAAACAGGTCCACCGGCAGCAACTCAGCCCGCACCCCTTCCGCTTTTTCAAACAGCAAGTGCTGTAGCAACTCTTGCTCTGTTGGGTTCACTCCAGCATTCTTGTACGCCATACTCTCCTGTATACTGCCCAGAACAGCTTGGGCCCAGCGCTCGAACAGCCTGCATGTTGTGCTCGTGGGTATGGCTAAGAAGAAACCACCACCAACACCAATGAGCTCAGGCTTCCGTGGCTTCGGTACATCGACGTAAAGCAGCATGTCGAATGGGGCAGTGTTTGCGTTGAGCTCATGCACATTGAAGTGAAGCCCAACATGCTCCCGGTGCTGCAGCGCGCCCTTGGACGCCAGAACACGATCCAAGTACTCGTACGCATTCTTCCTCCACCATGCATCAGTCTCCATCATGAGAAAAGGAACCCCGGCTTGCGCTAAGTCCCTCAAGAGCATCTGTCGAGTCAGCATAAGGAGGTGATAGTCCACAGTGCCCCAATCTAACCCTTGCAAGAAAGTGCCCTTGAAGCGCCCCATTCCCAATCTTGCTCGTGTAGCTTCCAAACGAAGGTCCATGGGGACGCCCACAATGGCCCCTACTGCAGCCGCCGCGGGGTGTGACCGCAGCTCGTCCAAGCACGCTGCATCCGTGCACACCAGCACAGTGCGAGCCAGCACTCCTTGCATACCTCGAACTTGGCAGAGCCAATGCAGGGTCATCTGCAGGAACGCCGAATTCAGCATGACCAGCCCCACGAAGGGGACACCCAGGGAGCCAGCGAGGCCCAGCATGGTGTCTGCGAGCTGGACACTTCCCAGGCTGGGGTCGGCATTCGGCTCCATGGGCAGTGTTGCAGGCGAGTAAATGCTTTTTGATTGCTCAGACAGATCCAGCAGGTGCAGCTCCCCCCGCCAAAATGGGAGCAGGCGTGTCTCGCGGGAGCCGACACGCCCAGCAAGAGTCATCGTCGCTCCCAAATTTAAATGAAGGGCATGCCAATCACCAGCCATGCACAAGCTGCGCAGAGATCCGGATGCATCTTCCCAGGCGGGCTGCAATGTGCGCCACAGGCCCACAGACAGGGCGAACGCGCCTGACCAAGCGGAGCACGAGGAAACAAGCATCATGTGCAGATAAGTGGGAGGCAGCGGCGAGGCTACGCTGGATGCCATGCTGCTGCCAAACGGAAGCGACTGGCCACCGACAGATGCAAGCTGCAATACGCGCGACTGGCTGCCGGGGATGGCGGCGTCAAGGGCAGCTCGAATCCAAAGCGGGGCCACGGGGCTCAGCTCAAATTGGGCATCGATGAACACTAGAACATCGGTTTGGTCAAATTCAGACACGTGAGTGTGTATGGAGCACAGAGAGGGTGGCCAATTGCGTCCCAAGTGCCGCATATGCCGCCGCCGGGCGGCAAGGATCACCGCCGCTGAACCGAACTCCAAGACCATCTCCCGCTGCACCTGAGCAATAGACTGGGGGTCAATTTGCCTAGGAGCACATATGAACTTGACTGGCGGCCCTCTCCATGAACGCAGTTGATCAATAGAGTCGGCAATCAACACAATGTGTTGCTTCTTCGCGTAAATGCCCTGCATGTCGACGCTGTGCCTCAATGTGATTCACACAATCCACGAGCACGTACGTTCCACCTTGTCTGCATTACTAGCGGTGGGTTTGATTTGAGCAACATGGACAGGTTCATCCAGCTCAAGAGAATGATGGCAGTGCCGAGAACCCCGCAGATATTTCGCATGTTTGTCAGCCGGCACCTCCTGCCAGCAGATGTCGAATGCACAGCTTGACAACAGTAACAACCGCATTCATAGCTATTTAGCATAATTATGTTGATGGCCTGCCGTCATCAAGCACAACCAATGCGACTAGTTTGCTTGGCCGGACCAAATTGTTTTCGTCGCCAAGAAGGGAGGGGAAAACACCACAGTAAAGGTGCTGCGCTCACCAATCATCATAGGACCAATCATCAAGTTGTGTGACTGCTACAATTTTCATGTTTGTGTCACTAGTATCAGCACCCCACAGTCGGCTGCGGAGCTGTAAGAGGTGAGGGTGTCGGCAGGGGGTGCAGAGGGCCCCCTGCTGCACATGAGACCCCCTCCTCGTCGAGCGGTCTTGAGTCGGGATCGCTGGCTCACCGCAGGCTCGAGGGAGAGAAATGGTAATAAATTGTGGGTTGATCTATGTAACCCACAACACCACCACCGGTGGGGTCGAAGTAATGGCAACCAAAGTCGGGGTCAATCCTGCCACCCCAAACCCTCTCCACCATCACCTTTATCTTCCCCCCGCCCCAACTGCAGCAGTCATGTCCTGTGCCGTGTTAGACAGTGCTTGGCGGTCAGAGCTTGTCTTCCCAGCTGGGCATCCAGAACTGCGCACATGCCCAGTTTGCATTTCGGCCCAGCTAGCCACCTACTGGCTCCTCATTAGGTTTGGTCTCTTGCATCATGCAGGCGATCTCGGGCGGCTTAAAAGCTCCACAGTGCGGCCAGTCTGCGTGGTCGGGTGGCGCCCGAGGGCTCTGCAGCTGGCAGGCAGAACTGCCCGTGATCCTCCAGTGGGCGAGGTTGGCCTCGAGCTCCATATAAACATCTATGTATTGTTTGTGTGTTGCACACCAGTGCACTCCTTATCATGAGTGAGTGGGCCCAAACCATGAAGTGCCGGCATGCGCAGCAGAGATGGGCAGAGTGTGCTCCAGCTCGCCGAGAGCCCCCTGCTGCACAGGTGGGGTCGAAGTAATGGCAATTGCCACTCAAAAGACGAACATTTCGTCTTCACTATTCACTGTGTGCCGAGAATGGCACGCTGCGCTGCTTCTCAGCCTCTCCTGCTGGCTGGGCCTCTCGACGCTGGGCCCCTAGTATCGCAGGGGCCCGTAGGGGCCCAGCGTCGAGAGGCCCAGCCAGCAGGAGAGGCTGAGAAGCAGCGCAGCGTGCCATTCTCGGCACACAGTGAATAGTGAAGACGAAATGTTCGTCTTTTGAGTGGCAATTGATACTTGATTTGTTCGCAACATCAGTACAGCATGCCACGCAATGGAGGCGCTGCGGCGCAGCCCACTCTCTCTGCCGAGCAGCTCGAGCAGCGCTAGCTCCAAGCATTCGTGCAAGGAGCACTCGAAGCTGAAGATGAGGAGCGTCGCTTGGAAGCGCTTGGCCAGTTCAAGCCTCGTTTCCTCATGCTGGGTGCTGACTCGCCGGAGGGTGAGCTGCTGCGGGGTGCACTGAAAGCCATGGCCTACAACATGGAGGCCATGCAGTTGACGGACACGACCCTGGCAAAGTCCAAGCGCCTATTCGGAGGAAATGCTGACTTACTGCCGGATTGCGTGCGGACATGGCAGCGTCTCAGAGATGCGCCAGAGCCTGTTCCACCACAGGCAGCCGCTGCGGCAGCCACCACGCCAAAGTTCACGAAAGTCGAACTGGAGCTGGCTGCTGCAGTCTCCAGTGGGTCGACCCCACCTGTGCAGCAGGGGGCTCTCGGGCCCCTGCGATACTGGGGGGCAGTTGCTCCCACTTGTTCTAAGTTTATGCCAGTTTATTCAGTGTTACTCAAAATTGAGACATGCTCAATATGCTGTTGCTTTTTTCGCTTGTCATGCTTCTTGGGCCAGTCAACAGCTGACACACCCACAACCCCTGTGTCTTGCATGCGAAGAACTTTCTGACTGCTTCGCACCCACCTGAGGCGTAAAATGGCAAGGCAGCGTGATGATGCCAAGCAAAGCAGCTGTTACTGCTTAGATGGAACTAAATACAGCCTGGTGCCGATTCTCAGAGATGAATCTGCCTTGAAAGTTGCTGCCTCGCTCTTTCGTGCACATGCTGACGGCATCAAAGCGCTGGGAGTTGACATCAACGAATTCCAGTCGTTCGAGCTTGAATTAGCAACCCTTCCAGGAAAGTATTCTCCTGATCAGCATGGTGCACTGTGGTTGGCGTATAGCAGTGAAAACGAAGCTCCGGCGGCGTGTGTAGCGCTCAGGTGCCACGAGTGGCCCAAGGCCGCAGAAATCAAACGCCTGTATGTGGCACCTGAACAGCGCCGCCGAGGCCTGGGGCGGCTTCTGTCGTTACATGCCATGCAACATGCCGCATTATTGGGCTACCAAACGGTTCTGTTGGATTCGCTGGAACGGCAGGCCCCTGCAGTTCAGCTGTACGAGTCTCTAGGCTTTCACAGGACGACGCAGTACATTGCCAACCCCGAGGCAGATGCTGTCTTCATGAATTACACCTTTTGTACCACTAGCATGCAAGTAGTGGAGGATTCGCTCGGCTGTCTGAGGCTGTGCGCTCTGTCACCTGTGTCGCGTGCCCGGCAGCGCCTCACCCGAGCCTCTGCTGTGGCTGCTGTGCTTTGTGTAGCAGCTACGGCTGTCAAGTCGTGGTTACAATCGTCATCGTTATGATTGTCTGTTATGTGGGAGCAATGTGTGGACTGTGGTGGCATGAGCAGCATGCACCACCTGGCCATGTCAATGCAACCGTTTGTGGTATGCATTGCGGAGGATCTAGCTGTTTATATCATACATTAGTCCTTTGGCTGTCCAGCACAGCTATGTGCTGGCGGAGTACTCCCAGGGCATGCCTGCCACAGCTGCTAGGGCGGGCATGGCGGTGAGCTCTGCGCCACAAAGCCAACCTCTCGCTGCTCCGGTCACATCTGCTGCTCGCACCTTTTTCCATCAAGTGTTCTCTTGCCGGTTAGGTTAGGGTTAGGTTAGGTTTAGGTTAGGTTAGGGTTAGGGTTAGGGTTAGGGTTAGGGTTAGGGTTAGGGTTAGGGTTAGGGT
>Ga0307982_1002030_pt1 | contig 16455 bp, 10 predicted proteins | sample OrgLakmetagen989_FD_201847 | JGI IMG/M metagenome (GOLD analysis project Ga0307982, IMG submission 201847) | Saline water microbial communities from Organic Lake, Antarctica - #989 | ecosystem: Environmental > Aquatic > Non-marine Saline and Alkaline > Saline | place: Antarctica: Organic Lake...
TCAGCGGTAACACTCGCAGTACTGACCGACGCAGCAACAACAAGAACAGCGGCGGCAGGAGCGCATCTCAAGAGCCAACATCAGCTTCCATGTCGCGATCAACCCTATGGGAACGGCTCCCATCATCGAAGCTAGCCACTTTACCGAAAGCACCCAACGAGGTCGCTGCATGGCGCGCAGAGAGGCGAGCGCGGCGATCTCGCACCAAGGCACGGAACGCCACCATTTGGGCTCTGCTGGCGCAAGGCAATGTTCCTGCGGAAGCAGCAACACCGCCCCCAGAGTCAGATTCAACTTCACCGCCTCTACCTCCGCCTCCTCCTCCTACTACTACTGCCACTATGAATCCCACCACAGCAACATCTGCCGCGTCAAGTACTGACCTAATGATTGCTAGAGAGACTCAGGCTGCCAAAGTACCTGAAAATAGTTCAACAATTGTCGAAGCAACCATGCCACCACCTCCACAAACCATAGCGGTTTCTCCAATGATATCTGCTGGTTATTCTACTGCTGCTGCATCGTCTATTCCGTGCTCATCATCATCAAGAGATACACCAGTAGCAGCGGAAGGAGCCGCGCCGCTGGCTGAAACACACTTAGGTAAGGAGTGTGCACCCTCATCTGCGCCCTCTGCTAGCGCGCGTTTTAATAAGAGCTCCTCAGATGAGTCGGTCTCGCAGTCTACGTCCATAAGTGTGCCTTCGAAGCGCTTTGGCGTGTCTCAACTTCCTGCCTGGAACCCTCCACCATCGCCACCGCCTTCGCCGCCGCATCTATGTGCGCTAACTGAGGCTTTCAACAACTCAAAGGCCTCACCATTGGAAGTGGATGGAGTAGGACAAGAAGATGGTGAAGAAAAACCTTCATTGTCGTCTGCTTGGCTTCCTGAACCTGCACCACTGCCAGTTGCCTCAGTGGCGCAAGTGCCTGAACCAATTCCTGTCTCAGGTGGTAGCAGTAGTAGTGTCAGAGACAGGAACACACGCACCAGCGAAACACCCGCTGATGATTCAGCAACAGAAGCAGCAAGTACGCCTCCAAGGCGCTCGTCATCGCTTGGCCATAACATAGTGCACACGCCTCCGTCCCTCGGCTCCTCCTTGCGGAAAAGGGTTCTTCTCGACAGCCCTGGCATGTCTCGATCGGGCCTCGGAATCCACGACAACGACGACAATTTCCCACTCGACGATGCATGTTTAGAGGATGAGGTGTCGGTCTCAGATCGGTATCATCAATTGATGTCTCTTGAAGCTGAAGCATTCGCATTCAACAGTGACGTCACATGTACTACAGAAGCGGAGACCGCAGCCAAAGAAAAAAATGCTCCAACACCACCTAAAGAAAACAAGTCTTCCGATCGCTCGACGTCAACAATGTCACCGTCAGAAGTTCCCACCCTCGCTCAACCTTCGCGCCATCAAGGAACAGCCACCAATCGCAAAGAAGCTGCTCGGATGTCAGTGATGCAACAGCTCAATCGCGCGCGCCGCGCTCGTGCCGACGCCACTGTAGCAGCAGCAGCTCGCAAGGGAGCAGGAAAGAATCATGCAATCTCCACTGCTCGTACAGCAGGGAGCTCTAAGTCTGCTCTTTACTCTGGAGAAAGCTTTACTGGAATAACGAATGGAATGACTCGAACGACAGCTCATGCCTCAGCTGATCCTGCATCTCCTGCTGTGCTAGCTCGTCCCCTAGCTGCGGGCGCTCGTAGTCCTACTGAGTACAAGGAGAATGCCCACGAGGCGCAAAACCAAGAATACACAGACGATGAAGAGGCACAAAAGGTGAAACTCACTGCAGAGACTCTGTTGGCGGTGGAGGCGCTCGCGACAGAGCGGCGCCGAGCAGAAGAAGCAGCTGAGAGCCAAGCGAAGGCCAAAGCTGATGCGGAAGCAGCTGCTGCTCAAAGAGAAGAAGAACAGGCCGCAGCGGTGGCAGCAGCGGCGGCGGCAGAAGCGGCCGCAGAAGCCAAACAGAAATGGCGGGACGAGACTGTGGCAGCCAAACTCGCGAGAGAGCAAGCAGCAGCCGCCCAGGCAGCAGTAGAAAAGACCACCGCAGCCAAGGCCGCAGCTGACGCCGCGTTTGCAGCCAGCAACGAAGCTGCCAGACAGGCCCAACGTGCCAAGCTCGCTGCGTTTCAGGTAAGGAGGGGACACAAAAAATGCACCACGAATAGTGGCAGTGTTGTTGCCGTTTACCAATTACTTATTCCTTGCCAACTTCTTGTGCGCCTTCATATTCTTCTGTGACTTATTTGGTGCACCACTTCTTCATACCGTGATCTTCGAAGCGCTTACGTGCATGTTACGTGTGTATGCAAATCTTGTAGGCTGGAAAAGCACTTGCAGCAAAACTCGCCGCTGAAAGAGAGCAAAAATCATTCAGCGAACATGACAACGAAAGCTTCGAAGAGCACGCATCCGCTAAAGAGGAGAAAGAAAGAAGTCCTGTAAAGTCTTCAGCCACTGCTGCTGCTGTCACTGTTGAGGCTACATGCAACCAGGCATCTCCTGAAGAATTTTTGAAAGAACATGATGACGACGAGGCAGCTTCGAGTGCTCACGCATTGCCGATGAATAATGCGAGTAGAATCAGTAGCAGTGTCAGTAATAGCCCCGAGGAAAGCTTGACTATCGCCAAGGAGTTGCTTTCTGGCCTTGTACTTGACTCACCACCATCTCGCACTGAAATGGCTGAAGAAGGTGCGACATCGCCGCCACAGTCACCAGTAGCACCAGCCGAAGCAGCCCCATCACTTCTATCATCTCCAGTGAAACTTTCCAGAAATGAAAATGATTGTTCTAGTGGTGCTACCGATGATGCTAACGATGCGCTTCACTATGACGTGCAGAATGTTTCTTCTCCCTCATTACCGTCACACGAGCCATGGCAAGACGATTTGATAGCACCAAACGACATGGCCGCTAATCTCGCTCATCTCATCGAAGTATCAGAAGCCGATGAGACTCCGCGTGCTACTTGTGGTGCAGTGAAAAGGCCTTCTACGCTGTCGACGACAGGTAGCCCAATAGAAGTAGCAACTGCGGCTGATCCGACTGGTGTGAATGCAGCGTCAACTGTAGAGGGGCTGCCTACTTCTCCTGCAGATACGGTAGCAGCCAGTGGAAGAAGTCCAGATCACCAGAAGTCCGAAATCATCTCACTAGCAATAACAACATCGGTAGCTTTGACGCCGCGCCGCGCGGCCAAGCAGGCCTTGGACGAGCGAGCCCGGATCAAACAAAGCCTCTTGCAGCCGTCTCGCGTGCTCCCAAGCCGTGCACGATCCACCGGTCGCCTCCTCATGGGACCACCACAAACACACCCTGTAACCTCTTCCTTGAATGCAACGGCAGCAGCAGCAGCTGGTGGTACCTCTGCCTTGCCTCCCGCTCGAGCAGCTGCCATTGCTGCAGACGGCCTCGTTCTGCAACCTCCTCCATCGTTGTTGCGTCGCTCGTCGAGTTGCTCTCCAGAACGCGGCGGCGGCGGTGGCGGCAGGAGAGGGCTCTCGCCGAAAGCGGCAGCAGCGGCACGCGCATTAGGTTTACCGGTGCACGGCACAGCCATTCCGTCGGGTCGACCGATTCCTCGGAAACGAGCAGCGTCAACGGGCCGTGCTTTGAGTGGCAAGAAATTGCTGGCGGAAGAAGTGGCGCGCCTGGCTGTGAAGAAAGGTGGACAACAAGGTGACGATGCTCAACCGCAGGCCACTACAGGAAAACTGCACAGGCAGCCACAGGAGATTGTCAAACACAACCAAGAACACTCTCTTGCTGTTGAGACATATATTTCACCCACACCAGCGGCAGGAGTAAAGGCATCTGATCCCCAAGAGAGTAGTTCCAGAGAAGCAATCTCGAACTCGACCACTAATTCCAACGCAACTCCTACTGCGGACAGTCATGCTGTGCACCAATGTGATGTTGACGCAGTTTTACCCACATCTGACGGAACCAAAATGACAGCAAAAGAAGTTCAAGCAGCAGCCGCCGCAGACACCAAACGATTGATGGACGCTGCTCGAGTGGCGCGGGAGAAGAAAGAAGCGGCCAAAGCTGAGAAGCAGCGCTTAGAAGTGCAGCGACTGAAGGACGCGATTGCTGCCGCGCACGCGCAAGAAAAAGTCCAAAATGCCCAAGAGGCTGCAGCGAAACAAGAAGCAGCTTCCGAAGAGGCAGGCTCCAAGAAGACGACAACGGAAGAAGCAGCAGCAACAACCTCGAGTGAAGTGCCCACGGAAAATGCGTTGCCACCCCAAGACGATGTATCGCTGTCGCACTCGTTGGACGACTTTGACCTGTGCGTAAACATGTGCTTGTCGATTCCTTTTTTCTTGTCTATTTTATCGGTATTCATAGATTTTCATGTTGAGTGTAATTGTGTTTATATTTCGTGTGCTTCATGCATACTCTCAGGTCGAGCATTGGTGAAGTAGAAGACAGCGATTCAGAGTCCCGAGCGAGCAGTAATCTTACGCATAAACCAAATAATGGCGTCGTTGGATCACCTTCACGCTTCTTCAACAATCTCGACCCACTCAAAGCTTCTTCTGCGGACAATGGCAGCAGCAGCACCGGTGGCGGCATCTCACCTGTGCGCAATTGCAGTGGGCATGAAATCACTGCTGCTGACGAGGCTGCTAGTGCTGGCACCATTAGTGGCGAATGGGCAACTCCAGCTATGGAGTCCTCCTATGTGGCTCGAGTGCCTGGCGGTTTAACGACCATTCAAGAAGCCCTAGAAGCTTCCTCGTCATCCGATGCTTCGGGTTCTCACGGAGTGCTAGAAGCAAGCCATAATGTTGTCGACTCTGACGTGGCTGTCGCCATAGCTGGAGGCGACGATGATGATGCAGTAAGTAGTAGCGCTGTGCCAGGTGGCGCAGCTACCGATAATGGTGGTGTTACGGACGGTGCGGCCACATATGCTGCAGTCGAAGGCTCTTCGCTGGAAGAAAACTCCTGCGAGACTTCACAGCAATACCACATTGACGTGAGTAGCAGTGACAGTGAAGAGTCAACTGAGAGCAAGGAAATGAGTTGCGCACACAGTTCGGAACATGGCAACAATGATAATGATGAAGATGCCCGTATCTCTGGTTCTGATTTGATTGTACCTGGAGATAAAAAGGACTGTCCAGATGAGCACCCGAGCAGTAACGAAGGCACAAACAGCGGTAGCAATCAAAGCTCATCAGGAGTGCATTCGCTCGGGGACGTTCTCGCCGCCATTTCGGTATATTTCTTCTATGATGCTACGCCCTTGATGTTATTCATTTCTTTTGCAACGATGTGTTACGATCATGTGCAATACTTCTCCTGTTCTGCGCCTTGCCATTGACCTCAACTAATTAACCTTCTTCTCTACTGTAGCCACATATTCACGATTGCTCTGTGCAAGCAGGCGAATGAACATTCAGACTCGAATGTGTTTGAACACGCTTCCGAAGATCGTGAGATAAGCAAGAGCCCAAGTGCTCATTCTTCATTGTCAACATCTCCAGCACCATCTCTAGTCCACCGTCGGTCATCTCCCTCCGTGCTGTCATCGAACAGTCGCCGAACCCCTTCACCTTCTCCAAGGAGACGCGCGGGAATATCGTCATCGTCGTCATCAATGCGTCATCGATCCTCTCCATCCGTGCTGTCATCGAATAATGGAAGGCAAACGCCATCACCGTCGCCGTTGAGACGATTGCCTCGGTCACCTTACCGGACTGCTTCTCTTGAAGATGTCAGTGGGCACAGCAGCTCCCATTCGTACCATCAGAGTACTTCTCTTCCTGCATCTATAACTTCTTCTAATCTTGCTTCATCACCTGGTAAAGAAAACATAGCAAATGCTGTTGAGCTCGAGGGTGCAGTGTGTTCTTTGAATCGACCACCTTCTGCTGATGATGTGGAACAAGCATCCAGCGAAGGGGTACTGGAATCATTGGCTCAAAGTGAGGACACACGCAATCCGAACGCGAGTACTGAAACCAACAGCGACTTGATTGGGCAAATTCTTACGCCATCCAAGGTTCGTATACTACCTCTTTCATTGCCTCAAGAAAAGAAAGTCTACTTGTGCGCGCCATTCTTGCACATGTGAAGTCACTACGATGCACCATTTGTACTCCTTGTTACGCTGACATTTACTTCCACCGATTTCATCACGCTTCTATTCTATCCAGGTGGTGCCGGGCCGGTATTTAGATGCTTTAGGGCTTGTAGCGGCATGGCGAGCGAAGCGCGGAAACAGCGAAAACGAAGAAGAGCTGCATGGGGGTTACAATTGTGTTGCTGCCGCCAACAGCAATTGTAACAGTAGCAGTACCAATAGCAGCAGTGCCAGCATTGCTTCGAACCACGTTAATGCGTCGGTGGAATCGATTGAAATAGCACGCCGGGCCGATGTTTCCGAAAAGTCGAATATTAAATCGGACCTCTCGCTCGAGCTGGGGTCGCACGTTTTGACGGCGACAGGGAATCACAAGAGTCCTTTGGTGCCCTTGGCAGAAGCTTTAAGCGATCATGACACTTCGCCACATATGGCACATGATCAACACAGGAACAGTAACAGCAGCAATAGTTTTGAAAATCGAAGCGGCCGGAGCTCAAGTACTTCCTCCAGCAGCGAGAAAAGAGGTCGCCGCCGCAGCCGCAGCAAAGGAAAGAGCGCTGAGAGTGGCACGAGCAATGAGAGCTTCGAAAACTGCAGCGGCAGCAGCAACGGCAGTAGAAACAACATTGCTTCTGCACCAAAGAGCAGCCCAAACAAGAGCAGTCATGAGAATGAGCATGGCAACAGCAGTCACAGCAACAACAATGGCTCTATGAGTGCCGCCGGCGAATGCGATAATTCTACTACTTCTACAACTGCCTCACGTCAACAGCAGCAGCGGCGCCTCGCAGGTCGGCGCAAGCCGACTTCGCCTTCTCCGCGCTTGCGCCCGCGCCCTGTGGCTACTTCTTCTCCTTCACATTCTTCGCCTCCTTCGCCGAACAAAAGCAATGCCAGCGCATCCCATGCCTCCACCGCTTCCTCCTCAACCTCTGTGAAGTCTCCGTCATCGACCTCGACATCATCGGCATCATCAGCTGCCGCTTCAGAAGCAGAAAAGGCAGCAGCAGCGGCTTTAGAAACTGCGACAGCCACGGAGGCACGTCTGTTTGAAGCTTCACGCAATGCCGAAGCAAATCTCGCACAAGCGCGAGCGGAAGAAGCGAGAATCGCCCGAGAAGCGGAACAGGTAATTGACAACACTCGCCTTTTTCTGTGCGCACGTGCACGTTTTCGCGTGTCGTTCTGATGGGGTTTAGATTGTGCTCTTGACGCAAATAAACCTTGTCTCACCGTCTCCACTCTTTTATCATCTCTCTTTCATTTCAGGCGCAGCGCGAAGCCTCAGCAGCCCACGAGAAAGTACGTCTGCAGACGGAAATACGGGAAATGGCTTCGGCCGAACGGGAGACTCGGCTCTATGACGACGCAATAATCTTCATGAGCCCGCTGGTATAAACTACAAAATACTTGTTTCAAGAATTTATGCCACAGATGCTGTGACTCCTATGTACTATCTTCTTCTGCCTCCAAATATTCGTTTGTAAAATTGACCACCTCCATCTGTTGTATTCGTTGCATCCCTTTTTATTTTTCTTATCTACCTTTAAAGGATGCTTCGGTAGCTACTGACGTGTCTTCTTTGTTGGAAGCATCATTGGAATCGGGCAAAGAAGTATCTTGCAAGCAACATAGCGTTTCTCCTTCTTCGTCGATTCGGTGTTCGAAAGCTTCTTATGGCCATAATTTTCACGACGCAAGCTCAAACGACAACAACTCCTCGTCTTCTCTGATGTCCGTGGGCTCTGAACTTGCATCTGCCGCTGTACTAGCCGCCGAATTGGCCGTTTCCGAAGCTACCGTCGAAGCCACTGAGGCAGAGGCTGTCGCGGCTGCATGGGCCAAGGAACAAGACGCCAGTCTAGAATCGACCGAATCGCTTGCCTCAGTCGCCAAATCCGTGGAAGATGCCGCTTGGGCTGCTGCACGGGCGTCTCAAACCGCAGCTGAGCGAGCCGCTGCTGCCACTGCTGCTGCCTCTTCTGTGCACACGAGTGCTTCAGTCGTTGAGGAAGACAGCCACAGCGACAGCAGTCACACGAATATAGTACCGCGCTCAGAAGAGTCCTTAGCGTGGGAAGCCGCAGCGCAGCGGCTCTTGCTCGTCGAAACCCAAGCTGCCCTCACTGTACAGAGTAAGAAATCAAGGCCATACTCTCTAGTACGCGTACACCCCCAATATAATAACACCCCTTTGTCGACAAGTACACTCTTCTTCTTAACACCATGTCTTCGCCGATATTGATCTCTGATTTTTTTGAAAAAACCTGCTTCTTCCTCCTCTCTCTCTATGACAGCGTGCGCACGGCAATGGCTTGCGAAACGAGCACTCACCGCTGCGCGCAGCGCTTACGCCACGCACAGTCCTCTAGCGCGAGGGGCGGGCAATGAATTGGCTTCTTTGTTGCGGCGCCGGCATGCGAAAAACGCCTTACTGGCGTCCCCAGGCCAAATGAAAGGCAAAGCCACCCTGGAAATGCGCAGGGCATCGTGTTGTTCTCCGTCGAGGTACCTTGGTGCTTTAACCAACTCTCGCAGCGTTGGCCGCAGCAGCAGCAGCACGAACGGTAAGCGCAGGAGCCACAGCAAAGGCAGGTTTAATCGCAAGGGGAGCAGTAGCCAGAACAAAAGCACCAACTTGAAAGGTGGAAACCAGAACAAAAGCAGCGCTGACGGCATTCGTACGTCCGCCAAAGCTTGGTGGCCTCTCCCAGCTCCTGTAGCTAGGGACGTGCCGGAAGCAGGCACCAAGAGGCGCTGCTCGCCTGATCTCTTTCCCTTGGATACTCCTGCCGCTGCTGGTGCAGCTGTTGTTGTTGGGAACACCGGCGAAGAAGTTACGAAAGGAGAAGCAACCGCTACCGCCTCAGAAACACCTGCATCTTTGGCCTCCTCGTCAGCAGAATCAGCGCCGCCGAGGTCTCCTGAACCAAAAGTAACAAGCGCACAAGCAGTAGTAAATGTGACGAGTGCCAGTGAAGAATCATCCATAGCGACAAGAATCGCAGCACCGCACACGCCTCCACCACCGTCATCTACACTTGCAGCAGCAGGTCAAAACACCAGTGCTCGCTTGCCTGGAGGTCCAGCCTCAATGGCCTTCTTGTCGCCGACTTCCTTCTACACGTTCTTGCTCAAAGAAGATGCAGTTTTGAAGCGCTCTCACTCCGAGGATAATGGCCAAGCGGTTGCGAGTAGTAACGACAGTAGCAGCACTACTGTTTTGGGCGTGAAACGAAAGGGAGGTGCTGACGGCTGTGTGCATGGAGCAGGTGTAGACGCTGGCGGAGGTCGAGCTGCCGCTGGACGCGCCATGAATCATGGTACAAGTGGCAAAGGAGGCGAAGGAAGATTAGGAGGAAGTGAAGGTGGTGGACTCGTCAGAGGCGAGAGCGATGTGGAAGCAGCTGCACGGTGGTTGGCTGCGGCTGAAATTGGTGATGCTTTTGCATGCTTTCAGTTTGGGCTCATGTGCAAGCTAGGCCGTGGCGTGCCTAAGGATCCGGTGAAAGCGAATCAATGGCTTCAAAAAGCCGCCAGTTTCAATGACGAAGATAATCAAAAGTCACCCTGTTTAAAAAACACACCTGGTGCTGCGGGTGGCGGTGGCGCCGGTGCTGATTCTGGCATTGCTTCACATTTGTCCGAAGCGGCAGCGTCTCCACCTATGACGAGTCGATTTGATCGCCTCCTAGCATCTGGATCGGACAACTACGACCAGTCTCTCCGGTCTATGAACAGTGTTGACGCACCTTCCTTGGATTGGGAGAAGTTTTGCGACCTTGCCCTTCGGGAAGAGCTCGCCAACAGTAACGGCCACCGAGCAGTACTCGAGCAGAAAGAACCAAATATTCAGGATGTCATTTCTGGTACCACTACCCTCAACGGTAACCACGACCAAGACCACAACAATGCAGAAGAAGGTTCTATCTATAGTGCAGATAAAAAGATTTGTCCTAATAGCCCGCCCCTCGTGTTAGTGGCACCGGGCTCGCGGCATGCTCAGACACCAACTGCTTGTGGACAAGTACAGCCAGTAGGGAAGGACAGCCATCCACAAATTGCTGTGCAGAGCCCATCACCACAGAGTCCTTTGACGAATCGTAGCAATACTTGCGAAGAAGCAGAAGACGATAACGTCACCCACTCTACAGTGGTTATGGCAGATACTACTGGTGCTTCACAAGACACCACTGCCACCGGCAGTGAGGCTGCAGCTGAAGAGACAAGGCGGGCAGCAGCTATTGAAGGTCTAGAAGCCAGTGATGATGATGAAACAGAATCTGAAGGATCAAATGCCTCGATCACCTCTAATGGTGCCGCGGATGATACGAAATCCGATTCTGGTTTAAATGCTTCTGATCTGGTCGACATGCTTGCGAAATCAGCACCCTCGGCATCACTGTCTTTGCCACATGCTAGTGATAGCGCAGCTACTGCAACAGATGCCGGCGAGCTCTCGATGGAGTCCTACGGAGTACCGAGCTCTGACGACGAAGAAGCTCAAAAAGGAGACAAGCACGAAGAGGGAGACGAAACCGAAGAGGGAGATCAAGAAGAAGAAGAACGTACGGTTCTCAAAACCAACCACCCGAACTTAACATCTGATGTGCATGACAGCAGTGCAACTTCAGTAAACACCGACCTTGCACACGACTCTTCTATAAAGGAAAGCCCTGAGGATGTGTCTACATGTAGCAAGGAGAGCAGTCGCTTGCGGAATCGGCTCGCAAAACTGTCCCCTCCAACTGGACCCAAATCAGCGTCTGGCAGCAACGATGGTAGCAACCTCAGCAATAACCACCACAATAGCGGCAATGACAGCCATTGTAGCTCGGAATCAGGTACATCCGCGGATCCTTCTTCTCGAATTGAAGATTCGATCGACAGGAGTGCCACAAAACTGGCAAAGAGTTCTGCTTCTGCACGTCTCAATGTGAGCGAGACGACTATTGAGCCCGAAGTATCGAATTCGCAACTGATAACTAATACTTCAACCATTAACGACATGAGTGCCAGTCAAGATGAAAGCCAATGTGAAAGTGACAGCGATGCGAGCACCAAGGATAGCTCAGCGGAAACCACATCGTCGTCCTCGTCGTCATCATCGTCCTCGTCGTCATCGTCTCCTTCTTCGTCGTCGTCATCATCAGATTCTTCGAATTCTTCCTCGTCAACTTTGCAAGCCTCAACATCAATTCAGGCTTCTTCTCTAGTACTCGAAGACTCCGTTTCTCTCAACCAATCAAGCACTGCTGAGAATATGTCTCCAGTGCATGATTCAATCGAGCCTTCCTTAAGTACTTCGCGAGATGAAACCTCATCTATGGACGTCGAGTCAGCAGAGAAGAAGTCTTTGGAAGAGCCCAACTTTCTGTCGTCACGATTGGAAGAAGTCGAACACGATTACGACGGAGAAATGGCCAAATTTCTGAAGATATTGAATGTAAGGAGTAGCTAATGCAGGCATCCGATTCGAATATATTCTCTTCAAATTGAGCGCATGACTATTGAATGCCTCGTGCGATTCATTTCTCAAAGTTTACGCGTTTCTCATACCTTGCTATCTCCTTTCCAGCGCTCGATTCGCGTGCATGCCGAGCACAACGCCCCCGTCCCATTGCCTGCTTTGCACCGCTTGTGCGAGACCGCGCTCGGTCGGCCGATGCACCAAACTGCGCTAGAGTTGCTCTTGCAGCGCGTGCTGCATTTGGATGCCAAAGCAATTGTCGCGGCTGATGAGGTGTGCGCATGTGTGAAATGAAAGGAAGGAGGGAGTGAAAATATATTGCGGTGGGGGGGGGGAGTTGACTTACAAAATTGACTGTTTGTCTTGTTGATCACGATTTTTTTTCCCATCTCGTGTGGCCAACACCATGTTTGTCAGGTGCCTTCTCGTGCGCTCAAGATGGCGATTGGCGTAGCGCATGGCGGTTTAGAACGATCGAACTCGGAGGTGAAGGCACCTCTTCTGCGCCCAACAGTGTCCTCTCTTATCCTATTACCATACCCAATGATGACGAATTTGCTTAGATGACGATATTTACGCTTCGTTTAGTTGTATGGATTGCGCTTGTGTTCATGGATGTGCGTATGGTGTTGTTAACGTCATTGCAGGACGGCCTCAAGCTATCACGCGTCTCAGAGGGTGATGAGGAAGACAAAGACAGCGGCCACAGTAGCAGCGGCAGCTGCATTAGCAATAGTGACTCAGAACGCCCTTTTTTCCAAGACGCTACTGCTGCTGCCGCAGCTGAGGCTGCCCGTGTGCGTCGAAGGAGTGCAAACAGCGGTCAGCTGGGTATCGCTAGCATGCCGTTTCTGCTGGCAAGATCGTCGAACCTGAATGACTCGACGAACGAGGATGACGAGGAGGAGGGGGGAGGCAATGATCATTATTGGTGGGCTCCAGCGACTCCCGAGGAAGCAGCGGCAACACCGCCAGCCTCGCCGCTGAAAACGCCATTGAAAGAAGCAAAGACGAAGATTACAGACGAAGGAAAAAATGAAAATGAAGGAGAAAGAAGACATGGAGGGCTTTCTGCAACTTCTATGAACGAAAATGTGCAGAACAGGAGCAGTGATTGCAGCCGTGATGATGCTGAACATGGAGATGAAGAAGGCGAGGAAAAAGATACTGACCATAAGAAGTGTGAGCACTCAATGGAAGTGTCTGCAGTGCTCTGCGATAGCGGGCTTTTACTCATGTCTCCTTCAAAGAACCATTCAGCAGCTGAAGACACTTGCGATCATACAGCAGCAAGCACTGCAGACACCGCAGACACTGCTGCTGCTGATTCATCTGGCAATGTACCCCCTGTGACAACAGCAGCAACAGCAGCAGCAGCAGCAGCAGCTCCTGTCTTGCTGTCGATCGAGCTCTCAGAGTTGATGACTGAACACGGCATGTACCACCGCCCCAAACTTGAAGCAGAAGCAGCGCTCTTGAACTTATGCCAGGCAGCGGCCGAATCCATGTGCGATGGCCATAGTGGCTGTAGCGGTGACAATGCCGGTGATGGTGCCGGTGATGGTGGTGGTGGAGGTGATGATGCTACCAGTAAGTTAGGTGAGCCAAGAACACGCGGAGTGTTGCAATGTGCTCAGATTGCCACTGTCACAGCGAGGCGCATCGCAGCTACCTTGCGCGTGCCGCTTCCCAAAGCGCGCGCCTTCTGTCGGGCCGTGCAGGCAATCGCAGATGCCGCCGTTGATGCTTCCATGCTGGCGGAATCGACAACAGCAGCCGAAGGAGAAGCAGCGGCTGAAGGCGGAGAAAGCGGCATGAAGAGTGATGGCGTTGAGTGCGGAGTGAACGAAAGGGCAGCTGCTGATTGTACTGCTGCCGCTGCTCCTAGTGCTGCCCCTGCCGCTGCTCTAACCACTGACCCAACTCCAGCACCGCAGTCGCCTCCCGCAATCACGAACAACGGCGAACGGCGTCACAGTTTAGGAGACTTGTCAGCGCTGAAGCACTCTTTCAATTGCTGCGACGATGATGATGACGAGCACAACAACGAAAGTGGCACATGTTATGACGGCAACGGCGACAAGCACTTCGATTATGAAAGAGAATCGCACCAACTCAGCGGCCTGGACAGTCCTTGTTTGGAGCGCTCTCTTATGGCGTCGTTTCATCAATCGGTGGCTCCTCCAATGAATACTGCTGTTGATACGACTGCTGCTGGAACGTCGACTACCGAGGCTACAACGACAGCAACAACGACAGCAGGCACTGAAGCTGATCGAACAGAAGGAGCAACTTCCAGTGAGATCGACGACACAAAGACAGCTTCGAACAGCCCAAACGACGACGCAGCAAGACCGACACATGCTGAGGCCGATGCACTTCCACATTCAGTGGGCGATCCAACACGAACCACCACCAATGAGCTCGCAGCTGTCGGTATCACTGATTCGCCAGGTGAACTTGTGTGCACTTCTGAGGTCAATACTTCAGCTGCTGCTCTTGCTGCTGTTAACACTACGGACACTGCAGCCGCTGCTGCTGCTGCCCTAGTAAATGCTAATAGTGCTGCCGCAATCGCCACTAATGCCTTGTTGTTTGGCGCGCGCTCGCCTTCAGAGGAGTCCATGTCGAGGCTTTGGACCCCCATTGAAACCTGGGGATCTCCTCGACCGTGCACGGCTGCTGCCGGAAGAGGAGAAGGAGGTGAGAATGCTGTCACAACAGGAGGGTCTGCCGTAGGAAGTGGTGGCAATGGAGTTATTCACGATGGCAATAATGATAATCGTGCTGCTGCTGCTGCTGCTGATAGTACAGTCCTGCAGGCACCTCCTCCTCCACTATCCCCTGCTCTGTCAGACGGTTCCGCAGCCGTAACTGTCGACGAAACGGTGCTGTTTTCTCCCAAGTCACCTCTGCTGGAAGATGCGCCACCCACTGTGGAGCAACAAGACGATGATACTTCGATAAATGCTGAAATAGAGCTCGAGACTCAACTTGAAGCCAACTGCCGAGCGGATAGTAACGATGAAAGCTACACTGAAAATGGTGTTGACAGCAGTCAGGCAGATAGCAGCGGGGAGGCGAACAGCAGCAGCGGCAGCAGTGATAGCTCTCCCCACGTAGGAGGTGTAGAGCCGAAATGCTCACATACGCCCACTCATGAAGAAGCAGAAGAAAGCAACGGAGCAAAGAGGCATGCCACGAGCAGCGGAACGCCTGTGCCTTCATCCAAGACAACTCCATCGAAGCCCTTGCGGTCGCTGCGGAAAACAGTGGCCAGAGCTACGGGGCTATCGGGGTTCTTTTCGCGCAAGTACAAGCGAAGCAACGGCGCTGCTGCCGAAGACGAGGAAGAAGAAGAGGAAGAAGTTGAGGTTTCGGTATGAAAAGTGAAGCAAAGCATACTCTTGCGCTTGCAAATGGAGTATTCTTTTGATCTTTCTTGGTCGCATTCCAATTGAATTGCTGGTGTGTGGCCTTTTGATTTGGAATCAAGGATAAAGAAAAAAGGAGGGCTCAATTCAGATGTTCAAAAGGGGTTCTTTCTGTTTCACTTCGGAAAATACAGGGAGCCAGCTAAGAGCTAAGCTTAAAGCAAAAGTCACGTGGCCAATAGCCGGGCTTTTCTCCGCTTCCAGCTAATAATAAAAGCAATATCGATTCGATTTATCAATGGTAAGAGGTGATTTAAATCATTTAAGTATATCTTAAAATTTAAATTAAATATGACGTTCAGTGCTTAATAAATTTACTCAGGAAGACCCTAAGAAGAAGGAAACATCGCGCATGCACCTATGGTCAATCATCCAGGTAGAAAGACTGCCGTCAGTAGACCCACTAAACAAAGAAAGAGATGAGAACAATGGCCTTATAAAGCGTCTGCACGCGCCATCAGAGCGGCCATTTCGGCGTCTTCTTCTGCGGCATTCTGCGACGGCAATTCTGGCATGGCCGCAGCCGCCGCATTCACTGCCGCCGCTTCACCTTGCACGGCGGCCCACGGCGCGTCCGGCATGTCCGGCACCACTTCAAGCAAGAGCTTGTTGATTTCCACCTGCGCTTCTTCCTCGACCTCGTCTTGCTCCATGCCGCTTTCCATCGCTTCGCTCATCATTTCTTCCACGAGGCCAGCTTTCTCCATTTCCTTGGCCAGAGCCTGCATGTCCTCCGACATTTTCCCAGCTTTCATGAGCGAATTCAAAGACACCATCACCTCGGTGGACTTTTTGAGCGCGCCGCAGACTTTGAGCATCGAAGCTTGGGTGGCAAGCTGCATGGAGAGGGCATTCATGGTGGCCCGCGTGACAAACATCTTCTCTTTCGCGCGCCGAGACTGCACAATAGACTTGGCCGTGATCATCATCGCTTTCTTGTCCCGGCCTGCGAGTTTTTGGCACTCCACCACGTGCTTCTTTTCCTCGCGCTCTAAAGCCTGGATGTCACGCTCGATGCGACGAATTTCTTTGCGGATTCCCTTCTGCCATTCTTTCATCTGCTCCGCAGGGTCAGGCGGTGGGCTAAAAATGCCCATCCGCACGAGCATAGACGCCATGTAATGTAATGAAGCTATGTGATCTTTTGAGGTTATTGCGATATTTACATATATCTTGTCTTATTATAATAAAAAGTGCTTCCCTAGCTCAGAAGTAAAAATTGATCGGAGGCTATAGACTTAGATTGAGCCTGAGAGCGCTCTTTTCAGAAAGATTAAGGCACAAATGCTACAGAAAATGTTATCTACGAAGGCTTCGTCCTAGGCGTGTATCTTTGGTGGATGGTGAACAGCGCAAAGCTACTGTGATGAGCTATGATTGACAGCTACCAAACAACTCCCGAACTCCCGCTACTAGCTTCTGTAGATTTGTCTACTG
>Ga0307982_1002036_pt1 | contig 16433 bp, 10 predicted proteins | sample OrgLakmetagen989_FD_201847 | JGI IMG/M metagenome (GOLD analysis project Ga0307982, IMG submission 201847) | Saline water microbial communities from Organic Lake, Antarctica - #989 | ecosystem: Environmental > Aquatic > Non-marine Saline and Alkaline > Saline | place: Antarctica: Organic Lake...
GCAGTGCCTCGCAGCAATCGTGGAAAGCGAAACGAGAAGCCCTCGAGGAGCAAGTGAGTCAGCTAGAGGAGAGCTTGAAGGAAGTGCGCCGAGATGCAGAGTTTTTACGGGCGGAGATCCAACGGCAGGTGGCGGAGATAGATACCTTGCACGCGAAGGTTCGTGAGAAGGCGTATGTCATTACACGCAATACTTTCTTTGTGTCTTTCTTTGTTTTTTTCGCCAGACCATTTCTCGTTTTCTCCTTTTATTTCTATTATTCCTCTTCCATTTGCCTTATTTATTCAAAATGTGTTTCAGGCTCAGTCACAAAAAGCGGCCTATAGTGCATTGCAGCAACACGCAGATGCTCTAGCCCTTGAACTGAAGACATCTCGCCAAGAAACTCAGGCAGCTGTTGCCAAAGCTGCTGCACCCGAGAAGCCGCTCAACCACGATAGGCCCGAGACGTCTCAAGCGATTGCGTCTGCTGCGGAAGCTCAGGTGTTGGCGCAACTGAATCGTGAGGTGGAAGCTCGGACCGGCCCGCTGGTAGCGAGATGCCATGAAGCCGAACACAAGTTGAGACTCGCTGAAGAAGCACTTGCCCGTGCACGGTCTGACGCTAAGTTCAACTCAGCAGCAGCAGCAGCAGCAGGAGCAGCAGCAGGAGCAGGAAAAGCAGCAGCGGCCGACGAGCAAAGTCCGTCCTCGTCGTCGCCACATCGCCGCAGTGACAGCCACAAGAATAGCCATAGCCCCAGTGGCAAGAAGCACTCCTCTGCCTCGAAACGAGAGGATTGGGTTCGGGCGTCGGCGCTGCAGGCCTGCGAAGACAAGCTCAGTGCGTCAGAAACCATCGTATTGAAGGAGCGAGAGCAACATGCAGCGGCCATGTCGGACCTAGCGTCGAGCCACGAGGCTGAGCTCGCTCAATTGTGGCAGCGCTACCAGGCAGCGGTGGTGGCTCACCAAGAAGAAGCAAGCGCCTTGCAAGCAGAGCTGCAAACTGTCAATGAGCGAGCTGTGGACACTGCCAAGTATCTATCGGCATGGCGCGAGGCGGAGGTGGGGGTTGTGACTAGGAAATGTACTTTGAACCTGTACTGAAATACTAATACTCGTGCGGTTGAGTCTGAAATATATGATCATGCTCCTTCTTTACCTTCTATTTTTCAACGATATACCTTTCCAATACCCCCCCTTGCTAGGAGGAACTTGACCGTCGAGAGGCTGTAGTCCAAAGCTTGAAGCAAGAAGTTGCCACACTCAAGCAAAAGGAAGACCGATCCTTGACTACCTCTCCACCTCCTGAGCCGCCAGTCGACGTCGCAGCCGTCCGCCGGGCTGCCTACAGGGAAGGTCACACCAACGGCCATGCCACAGGCCACGCCTTGGGCTTCGCCAAAGGCATCAGCAAGCAAAGTGGCACTTCTGTTTTGCCGCCTGCTTCCCCGCCGGATTCGCCTCTTCGCACTTCTGCTGCTGCACGTGCCCAACAAGTGCCTTCAACTTTGGCTGTCTTTGCCGCTAGCTTGGCTCCTTCTCCGCCGATTCATGACGGTGATGAAAATTATCGTCAAGAGTCCCAGCAGCGCAACGTGCTAGAAAAGCAAGTGCTGCAACTTCAATCGGCTCGAGAAGCGACCCAGCAAGCGAGGCGAACCCTTTTGGAACAAACCTTTGCGGTGTCCCTGTTGTCTGCGGAGTCCCCTGTTCGAGGCGCCCAGGCAGCCGCTTTACTGGGGGCTTATCAGACGGAGATGGACGCATTGACTGCACGAGCCAACTTTGTAGAAAGCGCTTTCAGCCAGCTTTTGAACGACCTGTGCGCTGCCGCTGGAGTGCAACCTCTCGTTGGCACACCTCCCGATGCTTCTTCTTCATCTCAGGCGCAGCTGGTGCCCTCACACCCATCACACACTTTTGACGCCCACCAACCTTCATGGCCTCCTTTGCTGAGTGACCTTTTGAAAGGTGACGGTGCGGCAGGTCTCCAAGAGTTGAAAGATGATTTGATGAGCCCCGAGAGGCGAAAATCAGCGGGACCTGAAGAGGGCGACCACCGAGCCGCTACCCATGAGCTTTTGGCTGCTGCAATGGAAGCGATTCAATTGACGCAAGCTGCGCTGCAACCGACGAATGAATACGGCCACCGCAAAAGCAAGAACCACGAGGACGAGGACGACGAGGGTGATGATGACTTTGACGCTACGCTGAACTTGTCCGAAATATCAGATCCAAGCCGCCAAAGCTTGCACCAGCTGCTGCAGCACCAGACCAAAGAGCGAGGGCAGAGGCCAACGAGCAAGCAGCACCACCACCACCGTGGGTCATCGCGTCATCGCCCAAAAGGCAGCAGCAGCAGCGGACACCTTCACGGTGGCGGTGACGCTCGAGAATCAACAGTTGACGAGGAAGGCGACGATTCCATTCTCAGTGCCAACAGCAGCGTCCATTCACTGCGCGATACTGGGAAAGCACTCCATGGGCCACAAAGGTCGCACAAGAAGCGCGCGTCGAAGCACTCGCGGGGGCGTGGCGACGAGCGAGGAGAGCGAACGGCCTCAAGAGACGACGGGTCACCGATGCTTGAAGCCCCGCTTCTGGTCGTGAAGTTGTGGGCTGCCAAGGTTCGTGTATCTCAACAGAGAACGGCTGATTTGCGAACCTAACTGTTTAAAGTTTCATTCTGTCCTGGTGGGCCCGTCTTCTCAAATTCAGTTCACTTCTTTTGCTTCTCCTGTTGATGCACACGCTTTTCCTCATAGGCGGGGCGATTAGCGCCAAAGGTACGGACTACAATTGAGCGCGACGGGTACCGGCCTTCCCTGCCACTTCCCGGCATGCTTGTGTTGAGGCACGCAAGCAGTGACGACGCCACCGCTGCCAGGGCTGCTTCTGAGAATAGATCTAGCGGCGGGGTGCACGAATTGAACCTCTTCTTGCAGGGCGTAGAGGTTTCCGTCAATTTCGCCAAGGTAATATGTTTTCTAGAATCTACAAGCATATCCGATCATGTCTCAGGTTTCTTATTTTGTGATCTACTACGAATTGCATCGGTTTTCAATACGCATTCTTTTAAAATCAATGTTCTCACTTCGTTCGGTTTATGTGTGGGTGTCACGTGTGAACGACCACAGGCGCTGGTCATCAAGCTTAGCTCCTCTGAATTGAGTCACGTGCAGCGGATAGCGACTCGTTGCCGAGATGCCAAGCAATGCGCAATGGTTTTCAAGGACTCGTTCCGAGGTCTCACGAATGTGCTCTCGGCGCATGCAGCTCACCACTCATCCAACAGTGCCGCCATGATCGGGCCTCCTCCCTCTTCTCTTCATCCTCACCACCACCCGAGCAGCGGATATTCTCACCAGGGATTCCTGGATAACCATCGGGCAGCATCGGCTCCACCGTCTATGGCGCGAAACGGTGCCTCATCGTCAGTAATAGCTCCTGTCTCAGCGAACCCGTTAGCGGTGGCGTCAGCGCGTGTCGAAGCGCTCCGCCTCCTCCAAGGGCTCGTGATTGCCTACGAAAACATGAGTGTTGACCAGCGAAACAAGGCAGTGCTCAAAGAAAAGGCCTTTGCTGGCTCACTTGGCTCTCTTCTTGAGGTTTGTGTTACTTTTTACTTTTACCTTGGTACTTTTTATGGCTGTTTGTTTCTCGCTACATTTGTATCTTCTTCATTGTGCGTGTGTGTCTTTGCCTCAATTAGCCTGGATCATTGCCACTAATTTAATAGGTGGCAGTAGATTGTTCGCAGTGGGACCGCCGCGACCACGAAGGCGCTAATCAGTACGCAGCTATGATTGCAGCTGCGAGGCCAGAAATGTAATCTAGGTGTGAGTGTGAGTGCCCTCTTCTAACGACTACAATTAGCGAGAAAGACCAAATGAGATGCCGGCGAGTAATGGGCTTACTTTATACAAGTAACTAACCGCCATAAGTATTTGAGTTGAGGATGGCACGAATAAATTCGAACTGGAACTGCGCTTCAGAATGAACCCTGATAGTATAAGAAAAATAAACACTGCGATCAGCATTAGCACTAGCACCGACCTATTGGCGAATAAAGACGGGAGTACATGGCCCGCCGTATGGCTTGCGCATGCTTTCGCATAAGAAATAAGACGCACACCTCTGTGCTTCTGTGCTAAAGCCTTTAAGAACATCGAGGCGACTCAAAGGATACGAAATACGCCAACATTCGAATGCAAAAACAGGAAGATGTTCGGACTTCGGAATTTCAACCCGATCGCCCATTCATTTCTATCTCAAAGAGGGTCAGCATTCACTCGAAACTTGAGCTCACGGGTGTGGAAAGGCGCATGCATCGTAAACGCGTTTGCATCTGGATCACCTTCCTGCGTGAGTGCAGATGCTGCTGCTGTGACACTACCAGGCATGTGCCCGTTACTCCGCGATGCAATCAAAGCCTTGTAGGCTTTGATGATGCGCTGCGTGCGAGCGTTCAACGCAGCGTGGCTCTCCGGCGCTGCTTCACGCAGGGTGTTGTATCCTCCTACGTAGTGGTGCTCGTAGGCACCCGAGGAAGAGGACGAGGACGGGGGCATGAACTTCTCACTGCTTTTGCTGACGATCCAAAAGTCTGCCACGAGCTGCTCCAGCACCGGTAGCAACGCCTCGAGCACACGGCTACTACTACTGGGACCCTCGTCCTTGGCGCTGCCGTGAAGGCTGGAGGTAAACTCGGTCAGCCTTGCATAGTAAATCGACGCCCACGCACCCAGTAAAGCAGCGCGCACGGCAGAGTCATTCACCATTCGTGGTAGCAGAGCCAAGAACGGGCTTGCCTGTATTGACGAAACACGGCGGCCTAGAGCCCCCGATCGTAAGCTGGTTGCATAGGCACTGAACAAAGCGAGGCTAGCACAGGCAGTGCCCCCAACCGGCAAGACCGCATTGCGAGGTAAGCCTCCAAACACTTCGAGCATGGCGCTTTTCGGGAGCACTTTGTAGCTGCGCAGCCGGACTTCGTCCATTGAAGTGGCGTTGGTCCAGCCACCTGCTTCTTTCACAGGGTTGCACCCTAAAGTCAAGGTGGCTTTCCGACGCTTGCCCACTAGCGCACCGAGAGTGTTGGGCATCGCGTCTCGGATCTGGTGCCGCAGCGTGGCCTGCTGGGCGAGGTCTTCTTCGGGCAATGGCTCGCCTGGTTCGGTGCCCCAAGGGTTCCCATGCCGCAACTCAAAAGTCAAGTCGCGTTTCTTCTTGCACAGCTCTGCGAAGAGTACCTTCACCCAACCGCACGACACTTCCACCGTTTCGTACTGTGTACTTTTGCCTTTGGCTTTGTTGGTCATCTCGTCTTGGGAGTCCTCGTCACTCGACAGTGACTCCGCCGCGCCTTTTTTGCCACGACCTGCCTTCTTTCTCTCAGCTTTGGTTCCTTTCTTTTTGTCTCTTTTCTTACGAGCATCGCCATCTTCGCTGCCTGAACCGTTGTCCTTTTCTTCTTCTTTGTCTGAACTTCCGTCTTCTTCTTTTTCTTCGTTGCTATCGCTGTCACTGCTTCGCTTTGCTTTCCTTCGACGATTCCTTCCTCGTGCCTGCTCCTCGTCTGAACTGCCACTACTGCCATCTTTACTATCATCGTCACTCGAGCTTGCGCCGCTTTTCTTCTTACTTTTACGATCGTTTCGGTCCGTAGATTTACTTCTTCTCGCTGTTGTCACGCTCGATGACGTTGACGTTTTGCCAAACGGTGCTCCAGCTTTCGGCCTTTTCACCACCACGGTCAACTCAATCAGCGCAAAAAGCTTTCGTTTCAGGTCGGGCGGTTCCATGAGGTCTAAATCTTCTTGCACCAACAGCGGGTCTGCCGTGAGCAGCAGCCGTGCGTCCACAGCGCCGTCCTCAGGCTCGTCTCGAAAGAACCACGACAGCTCTTTGCCTCCGCCACCACTGCCACCCTTGCCGGACGCGCTACTCGGAGGCATGCCCGCAGTTTCCGCGGCAGTTTTGCACATGTTTCCCACAATGCAGTCGTGCGCGGTGTGGTGGCCGATGTCCCCCGCGTAAAAGAGGCACACTCGCACGCCCCGCGCAGTGCTTGCCTGCTCGTCGCTGCCGCCTGGCTGGCTGTCGAGCTGGCTCGCGGGTGGGCACGGAATGCCTTCGGCCCGCTTCAAATGCAGCACCGTCATCATCCGCGCCAGCTCAGTTTCCAGCGAAGTTCCCGCGGCTGTTGCTGCTGCACCCGCTGACGATGACGAGGGCTTTGCGCTCCCGCGGCGAGACGAAGGCGTGGAGTTGGCAATAGCGAGGGTTTGGGCAGCTGCTGCTGTGGCCTCGTGACTCACGGTCCGCAGCGCATTGCGGCCTGAAACAGCGTTTCCCAGCTTGCTTCCTGGAAGACCGTCGAGCTTGGCGAGGTGCGAAGGGCGGCTGGCCACACTTTGCCAGGACGAACTCGTGCCTGCCAGCGTGGCTAAGCTCAAGAAGTCTTCCGGCCGAGGCGCTACGCCGGCATTCAATTTGAGGAGCGCGCCTCGTGCTTCGGGGGTAAGCGACAAAGTTGCACCCCCAAACGACGCCGCCATGAAAGAAGACGAAGAAGTATCGCGATGGCCACTGCTGCTGCTGCTGTGGCGGCGGCGGCTACTGTCTGCACGCCTCGTACCGGTGCGGCGGCGGCTGCTGGCGCCTTGAGACTCAACGCCGTCCTGAAGGTCTTCGCGAGCAGAATCGAGAGCTCGCCGAAGCTCCCGCACTGATACGGTGCCGTCCTTGTCAACGTCAATCGCCCTCGCAAGCGCGATCGCCTCTGTACGGGTGAGAAGTTTGAGCCGATGGCTTAGCACATACCTGCAAACGGTAATTGGAACATGAGCCTCAATTAGTTGACGAGCTCGCAAATAAGTCAGGAAATCTAGAAGAGATTGAAATGAGAAAAAGAAAACATTAATGACAACGTTGGTAACTGCCTTATGCAATGCATACATCAAACTCACTGAAACTCAGCGTGCGTCACCGTCCCGTCGCCATTGGTGTCCACTGCCGCAAAGAGCCCCGCACAATCGGCCCACGCGGCCACTGCGCCATTGCCCACCTCCCCTCGGCTCAGCCGCTCCCGAAACTCGTCTTCGATGTAGTCTAATAAACCAACTCGCAGCGTGCCCTTGTCGACTCCTCGTGGGTTGCGCCCGCGCCCCCCTCCGCCGCCGCCAACGCCAATGCGACCTTTCACTTCCTTGACCTGATGCTTGGTGGGCTCTGACTCAGGGTCCATGGCCTGATGAGAGATACATGTGTACACGCGCACCAATACACGTAAGTAGGAAAATGCCAGACAAGAAGCACGTAAATCATTGCTGAAATCTTTCAACCGTAGGAACTCGAAGCACACGCTTATCAAAGTAATACTGCTATAATCTCTAAAACCACTTCTCGGATTTGAATCCATACTTACTTTCAGCATTTCAGCGACAAGGTGGTCCAGTTCATGGGTATCCAATTCGCCGTTGCCGTCACTGTCAAACTGCTGCCAAATGGCTTCAAACGACGCTTCCAGGGAATACCGCAATTCAGACAACCAATCCGACATCCACATGTCCGCGGGATCCTGCAAAAAAGAATGAGGCACAACAGCAATAGAAGATAAAAATAGGCCGATCATATCAGAGAGGACAGCAAAACAGTCACCAAGAAAAATGCTCCATCAGGATTGAGCAAATGCGCTCAGGCGTACAATTCCAAGCTAGCTAAAAGGGATCATATGATCATCATGAAACAATAAGCCACCATGTCAGGACGCGTCGTGCGGTCGTAATCTTGGTCTCGCCCCATGGTAGCGCTGCTGCTTCCCTTGCTGAGGTCCCCACAGAGCTGCGCAAACGCTTTCTCGTCCAAGTAGCCCACTTCGTCGCGGTCCAGATGCTGCCAGAGCGCATCGCTTTGGGCTTCCGAGAGCACCACACCCTGCGACGACACCAGGGCCTCAAGCTCAACGCGCTCAAGACGGCCGTGGCGGGACGAGGCCTTGTCGAAGATGTTCGATGCACTCCCACCGCGGCTCAGGCGCGCTGCGAGTCCTAAACGACAACGGCTGACCACCTTGGTGGCATTCGCGGCTTCTAGCCACGCCACTACCCGCAACCAACACACTTCACCCTCTTGCTTGTCACTGGACCGACCCCACATGCCCCAACCACCGCCGCCGGTGCTGCCGGAGCGCTGCCGGCCCCGGGTGGTCTTTTTGCTGCGCCTCTTTCCGTCACGCTCGTCGCCACTGGAGTCGTCGCTTCGATCGCTGTTGAAGGACTCGCTTTCGCTATCACTGCCCCGCCCTTGCCTGCCTCGGCCACTGCCACCGTCGTCGTCGTCGTTGTCGTCGCCAAAGGCAGATTCCAGGGCAGCGATCTCATCGGGTGCCAGACCCTCATCGGCTTTCAACAAACACTTTTTGAATGTTTGCCTAGGCAAATAGCCCGTGCCCTTTTTGTCGGGCCCTCCGTGCGCCTTGCGATCTGCCGCCCCGAAGAGCAGCTTCAAGTCCGCCGGAGTTTGCGCTTTGGACCGGAGCCGCCGTCGAATGCCACTCCCCAAACTCACGTCCAATTCCGCGAGCAGAGGTGGCGGGAACAGAAAGTCCACGAGGAGGTCAATGGACGCGTCCCCACTTTGGCCGTTGGGGTCGAAGCAAGCCGCGAGGGCTGCATCGTCATCAGCAGACGCTAAGCGCACGTTCCCGCACGCTTTCAGCATTGTTCGGAGCTGTTTGACACTCAACATGCCTTCTTCGTTGCCACTAATGCCACCACTGCGGCTGCTGCTGGTTCTACTCTTGGTCTTGGCTAACTCTGAGGCACCTCCGCCGCCGCCGCTGCTGCTGCTGTGCAGGAGGCTCACCACGTAAGCGGCCAGTTCTCCGGGGTGTTTCTTGGACCACGCGCGCACGCGGCTCCGCACTTGAAATGCTAGCGCGGTGACGTCATCATCTGCTGCTGCGAGCTCCCCCTCGGGGGCATCCTCGTCGTCTGCGTCTTCCACCTCCTCTTCGCCGTGGCGAGACCGCGCGCTGCCCTCTTGTGCGAGCGCAGTGAAACGCTGCCAATCCACCACCACGTCCTGAAGTGACGATTGTTGTTCGGTCTCGCGCCCACGCCTGTTCACGGCTGGCAAGGCATAGGCTTTCCCCAACGCGCGGACCTCGCCTTCGGTCGCCAAGAGGCCCAGCTTGCGCACCACCCCCACGAATTCGTGTAAATTTACGGTCCCATCGCGGTCGCGCGAGTCCATGGCCGCTTCAAACGCCCTCGCCAGGAAAGTGGTTTTCCTCTTGTTGTCAGGGTGCGCGACGAGGCACTGCAACGAACGTTTCACTCGCCTTTCGACGGCTGAGACCTTGTGCCCTGCGCAGACCCATTTCGCAAAGAGGTCGTAACGCACCTGGTCTTCGACCCTTGACAAGCTGCTGTTGTTGTTGCCCTTCGAGGACGCAGCCATTGAGTCTAAACCCAGGTCGAAACGGTCTTCGAGGTCCCGCAGTTCCGGGCCGCTGCACTCGAGGCCCAAGTCATCGCTGAGCACGCGCCGAAACACCGACGCCGTCACCCACCCCGCACGATCGGGGTCGCGCCGGTGGAAAGCGGTTAGGACCACTCGAGGTGGCACGGGTGCGGCGTCGGAAGAAGAAGAAGGTTCAAGGTCGTCGCTGTCGCGGGATTGGTCGTACTTGGACTCCCCGCCGCCACTCTTGGTAGCGCTGTTGCGGCTGCTCCCGGCGATGTTTGCTTCGTTGCGCGCAAGCGTATCGTTCAAGCGACTCTGCAATTCGGCAAGGGCATCGTCGTTTGGTGGTTCGGGCTGGTAGGAGACGAATTCCACGAAGTCGCCGTACCTGAAGGCGGGTGGACAATCGGAAGAAGGGTGATGCGTTAGATTACTTCATACTACACAAGTACAGACGAAATAAATCTCATGTAGTCACAAATGAAGTCCACAGGAAGCATGTCAAAAAGGGCACAGACTATTCTTTATCATGGAGTGCTACGCAGCTACGCAGGTGCTTTCCGCTTGATTGCAACGCACATCATTACGACAGTTTAATCAAATAGAAGTGCGCATGTACGACTTATACATCTCACCGGAGCTGGCCTGAGCCATCTAAATCCAGCGCGCGGCAGAGGGTCTTGGTGTCTGCTTTGCTGAGTCGCATCCGGAGCTTAGTGGCGGTGACCCGCTCGAACGCTTGGGCGCTGATTTTGCCGTTGCTCGAGCGGTCTTCCTTCTTGAACGCGTCAAGCATTGTGCTGGAGTCCGCGCGCATGTCTCCTTTGTACCACGCCCACAGCTGCCCTCGCAGGCTCGATGGCAACAGGCAAGTTGCAGACGACGAGGAGGAGCTTGCGCTGCCATTCTCTGACGCATCGCTACCTCCTGCAGCACCACGAGGCGCGAAAGTCTCAATCCCAGCTTCCTTGGCACGCGCGATGAAGCGCTCGTAGTCCACCAGCGGTTCACTCGAAGAAGAAGATGAAGCAAACGAGGAGCCACCAGTGGTGTCGAACTTGTGCCCCATAGCGCGCACTTCGTGAGGCCCTAGAGGCAAGCCTAGCACCTCCATGGCCTCGCTAAAGTGCGCCATGGGCAAGATGCCTTTTCCACTGCGGTCCAACGCCCGAAAAGGCCGCAGTGGATCCCTCCCGAGGCTCGACATTTGGTGCAGGCCTAGGCCACAGCGGCGCTCCGAGGAAGCCAAGCCTTCTGGTGTGGCAGCCTCCAGCCAGTGGAGCAAATACAGGGGGTCAAGGTCTCCGCGGCCGCTGGGATCGAGGCGAGCGTGGAGGCCTTTCAAGTCGGGTGCGTTGAGGTCGAGCCGCAAGCGAGACTCGAGCACTTTGTCGCACGACCGTATGCTCACGGCCCCAGTCTCAGACGAAGCGCGCGCCATCAGAGCAGTTTCTAGCGCACCTGGCTTCTCTTTGCTGGCCGCTTTGGCGAGCATCTCGTGCAGCTCAACGCAAGCCTCGTTTTCGGGCACGTGTTGTCCAAACTCGACAAAGGCGCCGTAATCCACGCCAGTTGATGCACTAGAACTACTGCTGGTCGACGACGAAGGAGCACCGATTTCAAAGCAACTGCGGAGTTGGTCGAGGTCGTTTTTAGAGAGCAACAGAGTCTTGTGCTTGAGCACAACTTTATCGAAATCCCGCACCGTTACGCTGCCCTTTTGAGCTTTGTCGGCCTTGGCAAAGGCCCGCCGCAGCACTGCGCCACCGTGTTGCTGTACCCAATCCTCGAGGGCTTCGCGTGTTTTGGGGGGCACTAGCGCCATGCGCCCGCGCAAGTCGCGAATGTCGTCGATGGCTAGTTCCAAGAAATCTGCATACCGAACCCCGGCGCGAGCGCCGCCTCCACCACCGCCGCTGTACTTATGGAACAAGCCTCGCACTTCAGACTCCGTAAGCATTAGACCAAGGCGACCCAGGGTGCTGCGGAACTCCTTGGCGTCAAGAGTGCCACTCCCGTCCCGGTCCATGAGGGTAAACATGCGTTGGTAGTCTAAGCCCATGGAGACCAGGCGCTGTAAGGAAGTGCGCACGCGCATTTCGGCTTTTCGGAGGTCTTTCCCACCCAGCACCCAGAGCACGAAGAGGTCGTAGTCGACGTCGTCTTTGTTGTTGCCGTACGCGAATCGAGACACCAGCTCGGCCAAATCCGACGACCGCAGACCATCGTCGCCCATGGCGCCTATTTTGCTGAGCACTTTCTTGAGCTCGGCTGCCTTCACGGTGCCTCGCTTCTTGTCGTCGAACCGCTGAAACAGCTGAAGCAAATCATGCCCGCTGCGGCGCAGGGCCGACGAAATGATGGCGTGCAAGACGCCCAACTCATGGCCCTCCGGCTGGTGGCAGCAGAAGTCCACGAACTCTTCGTACGAAATGAGGCCGTTGCCCTCGACGTCCATGCAGTCGAGCAGGAGGTCCACGTCGGCCTGGGCCACGCGCAACTTCATCTTTTTCACGAGCAAGTTCGCCATTTCTGCCCTCGGCACGCTCCCCGTGTCGCCCTTGTCGATGGCCCGAAACACCTTGTGCAAAGCTTCGCGCGTCTTGCCGCCGCTCTTGCTAAAACCACGCGCCCATTCCCAGAGCTGGTTGCGCAGCGCCCGCGCAATGAGGGTCACGCCGTCGGTGGGTGGCGACTCCTCGCGCCGTGGTCGGTCCCTCTCTCGGCTGTCGTCACGACCGCCACGCCGACCGCCGCTGACATCTTCAAGCTCGCGAATCAGGCTCGCTTCGACGTCCAATTCTTTCTCGCCGTCGTCATAGTCGATGTCATACGTTCCGTCGCGATTCGCACGCTTGATCACGCCTGTGTAGTACCGACTCTTACCTCGGTACCGAGCTTCCACCTTCATGCCTTCGCGCAATTCACCCCTACTTCCATGAGAAGAGGCACCCTTGGAGTCCTCACCGACTTCCAACGCGCGCACTAAGGCTCGGTAATTGATGTCGCCGCGTCGCCGGCCAGGATGCAGGTCCTCGAGCTCCTGCAGCTCTCGCAAACCAACGTCTCGATCGTCCACCCCCAGTCGCTGCAGCGCCGCACCCAAATCGTCCGAACGGCATTCGCCACTTCGTGACGCGTCAAAGCGCTCCAAAGCCGCTAACAGTGCAGCCTCTCTGTCGTCGCCGTCGCGTCGGTTCACTACTCGCAACACCGCTGACCGCAACTTCAGCAGTGGACCTGTCATTTCCACGGCTTCCCGGCGCTTAGTCGCATGCCGATCTTCACCGCGGCGAGGGCTAGCAGGCTTCGCGTCGGGATCTATTTGGATATTCTTCTCCAGCGCATCGACTTCACTGTCGCCATCAGCGTAGCGAATGTCGTAAGTGCCGTCAGAGTTCACCCGGCTGATGACGCCTGGGTACCACTTGGTGCCTCGTCCTTTGAACAAGGCAATTACTTTGTCGCCCTCTAGAAAGCCACTGGCCGCTCTTGTCTGTCGGCCCATGTAGCTCGACTGCTCAAGGTCGCTTTCACGCCTTAGAGTGCCGCGGTCGTCCAACCGCCTCGTGCTGCCTGCGTCAAAGCGCCTATCGTCGTCAAGGCGGCGGGTGCCATTGAAACGGTCGTCTCGGTCATCGTAGCGCGGCTGGTCGTCGTACCGTCGACGGTCATCCTGACGAATAGGGCGGTCGTCGTATTCTCTAGGCATTGATTCGAAGAACCAGCTGCGTAGATGGTGGGCTTTACGACTAGGAGTCGTACGCTGTCGGTTACTACGTAGCACACCTCCGCTGCCTGTAGACAACAGAAGTAGCTAATAAGTACGTAGCTAAGCTCAGAACGGTTTACTTCTTGGTTGTTTGAAATTCTGATACTCTTCTGCATATACTGTATACCTACAGTAGCTACTTAGGGATGGTCTGGTCCAATCAAAACTTACTTCAATAATACTTCAATCTCATGCATGCACCGCACGCACGCGACGTCAAGAACGGACGATGGGGCAATCCGTTATCGCAATCAAAATAGGCCATATTGATGTTCGCCAAATCATCAAGGTTTATTGAGAGCAACTTCTTAGCCCAAGCCAAGTAGAATCATAGACTTCAGATGTACGCTGCAGTCAAGTTATAAGTATCTTCAGATAGCGACACCAATCGCCCTTAGGATCTACCTATAATTCTGCAACACGTGCTAGATAGCGTTAATACCTATTCGACATGAAGTTTTTGTTTGCTGCACTTCTGCCAGCGAGCCGACTCTCGTCTACTAGTCGGACGTTGCAAGTCTCGCCATTAAAATACGGACCACACTCTGCGAGCGAAGCGCTGGAGTTATGGTCGAACGGTAGAGCAGCATCGGATTTCAAAGTCTCGGAGCTAGGGTTAGACGGCGTTATAGCGTCACTCGCTCCCGGAGAAGACACTGTAGCTGATATTAAACTCAACGAACCTTCTTCACCTTCATTGGTAGATCCCGAACCTGAGCTGCCCGCTACGGGGCAATTAAAACTTGCGATCGATTTTGCTAACGATGACGATGGAGTTGCTGATTTGCTGCTGCCAGCATCAACATTGACAAAAGAGCAGCGAGGTGCCTTTCACAAGAGCTTGCGTGCGACATGTGGTGAATGTGTGGACTCTAAGACCGAGGGCGACAATATTCGCGTCTGGCGCAAGAAGAAAGCTTCTAAGAACAGAAGTGGCAGCGAAAGCGGCGGAAAAGCGCGGTGGAATCCGGATACTAGCGAGTATTTATTGTTTGTAATGGCTAAAGAGAGTTTAACCACTCTAGATGCTATCGAGGCCCTTGCAAAACGCCTTCATTGCAAGCCAGCACGCTTCGTCTACGCTGGCCTCAAGGACAAGGTACACTATGATAAAAGCTCTACATTTTTGACATTTTGCGCAAGATTGTGGACATCATTATTTTGGCCCTAATTTAAATTCCGTTTCTAAGCTAATCTTCACGGTGCAGTAATCGTTTTTCCTTTTATTTCTGCTCGATGTGCACAGGTTGCCAGCACTGCGCAGTACATTTCCCTGTGGCGGCCACCCGCAGATGCCCCGCAACGACTCCAGGACCAAACGCGCACGCCTCGGGGTGCTTGGCTTGCCGTCGGGAAATTTGCGACCGCAGACGCGCCCCTGCGGCTCGGTGGGTTAGCAGGCAACCGCTTCGAAGTCACTTTGCGTGGCGTCTCCGAAGCTGGCGTGGCCCACCTCCGGGAAAAAGCGATTGTCGTGTCGCAAGGGGCACTCAACACCTACGGCCGGCAGAGGTTCGGCGTGGGGTCCGTCTCAAACGTGCGCGTGGGGGCTGCAGTGCTGCACAGCGACTTTGACGCTGCCGTGCTCTTGGCGCTTGACCGAGCGGTGGGAGATTTGGGCGCGGAGAAGCTGGATGACCCCAGAGTGATTGATCGGCTCGACAGCCTTTCGGCGCCTCGTAGTAGTAGCGCTAGTAGCAGTGGCAGCAAGGTTACAGCGAACGCGTTGAGGAGTGATCAAGACGCTAGTGCTGATTTGATCAATGAGCAGGAGACAGGCCAAGAAGATTCAGATATTTCTACGAATAGCGCTACGGAAAGTAGCAGCAGCAGCGGTGATGATAAATGCGGGCCACGCCAGAACATTCGTTTTACGTCACCCGAGAAGAAACTCATGGCAGCAACCCTTGAATTTGCCGGCAATCCTCAGCGCGTGTTTGGCGTTTTACCCCGGCAACTGCGGCGCCTCTATGTAGAGTCGTGGCAGTCGGAGCTGTGGAACGCTTTAGCCACTTACCGTGCAAACAGCGTGGGCTGCGGTGGTGCTCCTGCAGTAGTAGAAGGAGACTTGGTCATGGTGCGTGCGGACAATGAGGCTGTTGGCGTTTCGGCGTGGGACGCAGCACTGGCTGGCAAAGGTGAAAGCATCGTGCGAAGAGCAAATGCTGATGATGTCACGAAAGGTAGCGGGCTGGATTCGTCCGCTGTGGTGGTGCCGATGCTGGGAACCGAAGTCGACTTGCCCGAATGGGCCACGGATGAGATCCTGGCTGCTTGTTCACCCGGTGGAGATGCGCACACCGTGGCCCTGGCGAGAGCAACGACCCGTGCGCAAGAGTACACGCTCAAGGGAAGCTACCGCCACGTGTGGGCGACACCGCGCCAACTGGAGGTAGACGCAGGTTCGGCTGCTGAGACGAACGGGATCATTGTGGTGCAATTTGAATTGCCTCCCGCAGCTTTTGCAACTGAGCTACTGGCAAAACTTGTTGCTTCGGGGGATAAGCAAGGGCCTCGAAGTCAAAGGTAAATTCGTGCGCGTACTCGCGTGCTGCTTCTTGTGGTTGTGTGGTACTGGATGACTTCAACCAGGCCAGAATCTAGAACTTTGAACATGGTCTAAAACGGACTTAAACCCGGTGTGCCTGCTTCCTTATGCCGAAATCCGGTTTCCGGATGCGCATTGGACATTGGACCACTGAACCATTTCTAAATGCGAAATGCGATATAGATCCCATCCCATAGCAATGGCAAATAAATAAGCCACCGCCCTATCTGGCACAAGCCGGGTTCAAGTGCCCAGCTGCAGATGCGTGCCAAGGGCCGGTTAATAATGCCCGCTATAGCCAATGAATTGATATTGATTTGCCCCCTGTGGGCTCTTGGACTTGGAGCCTTGGAGCTGCCCCTGGCTGCCTGGCTGTTCCTGTTCCGGAGTTCCGTGTTTACTATTCCCGGTTTAATTTCAGAGAACCCAATCAAGAAGCGCGCATCACTTCCATTCGATTGAAACAAGCTATCTGTTTCCTTTCGCCTACTTATCCCCTAAGATGCCCATCCTTAGTGGAAGGCGCCCCTTCTCATTGCGGCAACTCTTTCATCTACTGCTTTTTGTGTCGCCATCTTCGTCGTCACTGCTTTCGTCAAGCTCTGCCAGCGCAGCATTCAGCTCCGCGAGTTCCTCACTCAGGCCTTCAGCCTCCAT
>Ga0307982_1002038_pt1 | contig 16425 bp, 23 predicted proteins | sample OrgLakmetagen989_FD_201847 | JGI IMG/M metagenome (GOLD analysis project Ga0307982, IMG submission 201847) | Saline water microbial communities from Organic Lake, Antarctica - #989 | ecosystem: Environmental > Aquatic > Non-marine Saline and Alkaline > Saline | place: Antarctica: Organic Lake...
AGCAGCGAATTCTTCGGCCTCGGTCAGTACTCCTGTAGTAGCAGATGCAGCAGGAACAGCTGCTGCAGCATCAGTTGAAAGTGATGCCATGGACTTAATGTTGAAATCCCTTGGCCATCCTAGAAGCCCCGTCAACACCGCAACATCTCCAAGTGGGAATGGACACGATAGAAGCTTAGATATAGCAAATACGCACTCGCAAACGCCAAAATCTGCCCCTGCTGAAAAGCCGGATGCTTTCAGAAATAGTGGTGGTAGCGTAGGAAACAGTAGCCTAGAGATGGAGAGTAAGCTAGAAAGTAGACAAAAAGAATCAAAAAAGACGCCAGTGACTGAAGCAAAGAAGCCTAGTTCTAAAAAGAAGCAGCTCAAGGACACTTTAATTGACTCTTGGAGCGGTGAACCTAACCTTGATGACATTATTGATCCAATGGTGAGGCACTTTGATGTCATTAAAGATGACAGGATGTGAACTTCCATTCAACGAGCTATGCATTTCTGTTGGTGTGTAGACACAAAAATCTAGGGCGATCGTAGAGTTATGCCCTTTGTCTCAAGTTAATTCGGCTGCTCTCTATCGTGCCTAATCAACCACTTTTTCTTACGCCGTGTTTACGGTTACTCGTACTCTTGAAGGTTCGGCGCGCTGACAACGGCGAACTTCGTGACGTCATCCCAATCCACTGCAACACTACCAAGGGATCCTTGGAAATCGAAGTGTTTCCTGAGTCATGGGGTTCGCGAGGGGCTGAGCGTTTCTTAGCGCTGTTAGACGCAGGCCTCTTCGACACAAAAGTGCCCTTGACACGAGCGGTGAAAGGCTTCATCATTCAATTTGGCACTCCTGGAGACCCGGCCTGGTGCGTGCTTGTAATCACTAACCTTAAATGCCCCTCTTTTTGTAGTACGAGATTATTCTAAGTAAAGTGCTGTGTCTCCAATTTTGTTTGGAATGCCTCTTGAGCTTCTTCAATAACTTCTATTTTCAATGTATCTCCCTCCAACACAGGTCCAAAAGTCACCAAGGGCAGTTCCCGTCCATCAAAGACGACCCTCAATGGATGCCCGTAGGACCCTCGTGCGGCGCCAAACGCAAAGGGATGAAGACCTGCAAGCGGCACCGCAAAGGGTGGCTGAGTTTCGCTGGAGGCGGGAGCAACAGCAGGCGGATTGAAATGTTCGTCGGTTTGCACGACACAGGCCACGGTGGGCCTCCGCACGAGGTATGCGTTAGATTGAGAGGAAGACGAGGATTTTTACTGCTTTTGTCTAAGGAAGACAGGAATCTGCGCAGTAAAGGAGTGTCATTTTCTTTCTTCCTCTTTTGAACTCATCTTTTTGTCTGTAAACATGCGGGATCTTCTCACCTGGCAGGTGCCATTTGGGCGGGTGTTGCGTCAGTCGTTTCCCGTGCTCGACTCCCTGTACACGGGCTATGGCGAAATGGCGTCGTTCGGGGGGCACGCACCCCCCTCAGGGCGCATTGCCAAGGACGGCATCGGCTTTCTGGCCACGGAATTCCCACTGTTGGACTATGTGACCAGTTGTACTCGCGCCAAGGACGAATGGGATCACCCCCATTGAAGAGGGGGTTATCAACTGAATGGCCTTGTGGCCTGGTAAGGGCCTTGTGTCACGGCGGACCATGTAAATGATACCATTACCTATACTACAACTCTTCCTATATATCTTCCTATATGATTTCCTACCTAATTAAGATGCATAGCATTCATATGATTTTATTGGGATTTCATTGGAAATTGTGGGTGGTCAGATGCATAGCATTCGTTATGGTGTTTTGGGTATGGTTTTTATAGGTGGTATGGGTTGATAGAGATTGATACTACCGCCGTGGCATATCAGACGGCTTATGTATTCTTACTAAATCCCCTATTTCAAATACTTCTCTTGATATGTTAGGCTTCTTCTTTTTCAATTCTGTATCAAAGGCTTCATCTAATACAACTTTATCATAATTCTTATCGATATTGAAACCGTTTCATACTAAATAGACATTCTATTCATGAATATCCTTAATATAATTAAAATTTATGTCATTTTGAGTAAAATGTGATAAACCTTAATATAAAAAATTATTGATGTTCCTTGAGTTTCTTCTTCTCTTCCATCCGTTTTTGATACCTTTCTTTCCCTACCCGTTGGTAAAATTCTTGCTTCTTCTTCTTGTATTCGGCTTTCTTTTCTTCGTCATTCATTAGGCTGTCAAAATACTTTTTAGAGGATAAAACACATTTATCCCTATTCTCTATTTGGTATTTGGTATAGTAATTTTGACGATAAATGAAGTTCTTCAAGGCTCGCTGTTGTTGTGCTTCTGTCAATTCTTCCATAATGAAACAATTTAATATATATATATATATATATGACAAATTATTTTTAAGCATTTTAATTTAATTAAATATTATTATGTTTAATAAAAAATTCAGGTCGGAAAACATCACTGCCGTGAAAGAACTCTGTATTCATTGCTAATAATTTTTTATTTTGTTTCTTCTCGTCATAACTAATAAATTTCACATACTCGCCTTTATCATCTGTTCTCTTCTTCTTTTGTAACATGAAAGGGTCGATGTCTGGCTGTAGGTCTACAAGGAAGTAAATATAGCACTTGGTAATCTTCATAATTGTTATGGAATAATACTCTTCACTAATTATAAAAGTTTCATCATCAAAGAAGAACATCTTATTGTAAAATGTCCCCAATTTAAAATTATCTTTGGTTGGAATGAATGAGACTATATTTCCTTTCACTAAATCATCAATATAAAAATGTTTTTGTTCCGTCATTGTTTCTGTCATTGCTATATATTTATAAGAAAATCTTTATATGGTTTTCAAATTTCTTATTGTATGTATTGTAATTCTTTAGTATAATGTTTAAGGGATGCCCCTGGTTATGTTCTAACTGGTTGATTTTGTCTGCGTCTCCTTCGTGAATGGCTAAACTACTGATACATTTTCTTAAGTCATAAGGATTATGATTATCAAAGTTATTCTTAAACATCTTTAAAAAGGATGAACTGCAAGTATAAATCTCATTGTTATGGTTAGTTATGAGATATTTATCTAACCCTTTCCATAGAATACCGTTTAATTTTTGGTCAGTTATGTCTATTATCTTCGGTCCTTTTCTGTCATTCTTGTGATTGTTAATAACTATCTTCTTTGATACAACATTGATATAATTGATTTTATCATTTCCTTCGTCTGTGTCTGTTATCTTCATATCAATTATTTCACTTGGTCTAATCATTCCATAAGTCAAATATATTTTTAAGACGGCGTATAATTGTGCCGTCTTGTCCCATCTATTCAATATGTAAATATCTTTCTTTATTTTCTCTCCCATCATTTCCGTTTCATTTTTAAAAAATAATTCACAATGTTTTCTGCTTCATCGATTGTTTTCTTGTCTATCGGGTTTTCTTTTTCTTTATCCTCCTGGATGGGTAATGAAACCTTGTAGTGTTCTATCTTACACTTTTATACAATACTTTCAATATTTAACGAAGAATATACCATATATATTCCACAAAGTTTATTCTTGATGGTTGAAAGTTTGTCGTATTGCTTCTCAATGTATTGAATGATTTCATCCTCTTTCTTTAAGGCAAAGATCAGGATTTTTTTCTTAGAATCGTAAATTTTCAACAGAACACAAAAATCAACGCCATGGCTCAAACAGTATGCGCAAATTGTCGCCCAGCGCCGCTAACGTAGAGTTTCATAACAAAATTATGCACGAGGGTTATCGTTAGGATAAAATGCTTTAGCTGAGCAGCCGTTTTTGGTTCTTCAATTATGCGAATGCGCTCTAGTGGATGCCTGTAGTGAGCCCCCTGATGTCCGGCGATGCGCGTGCACGTCAGCTCTCATGTGTCCCCTGGAGGGCATTTACGCCGCAGCCTCGCTCGTCATTGCCTCCGGGGTAAGTCTATCTAAAGCTGTGCCATCATCTGCACGCTAGGAAGGGCATCTTCAATTTGTATTTCGCGGTGACTCAAAATGTGCTTTTTCGTGCCCTCCGTGACGAACACGCCTACGCTGGCCGCATGCGCCTTCGCAATCGCCTAGATGAGCCTTGACCATTCTCAATGTTCTCTTTATGGTTGTTACAGGAGACTGGACCTTCTCAATTGATCGTGCGACAAGCCTGCGCGCAACGAGCTTCACCTATCTCCTCGACAGCCACGGTGGCCTTCATTTGAGTTTTAGCGCCCGGGTGCGTGGCCACGCTCCCATGGCTACAGAAATGTGCAGCAAACATCAGGCATTCTTTTTTAATAGTGATTGTTTTGTTTGCGGGACCATCATCGTGATTGACCAAGATGACGTGCGGCTAAAATTACTTTTTCTGATCGACCGCTCGGCGTCTTCGCTACAGAGGCGAGCGATGGCCGCCACTGCGTATACTCAAGAACGCACCACCAGGCACTGAGCGCCCCTCTTTCTTGTTGTATGGTTATGGGGCACGTATGCGCGCTTATTTTTTGCGCTGTTCAGGGTCAGGGAAGATAGTTTTCTTTGCATTCGGACATTTTGCTTGTTTTTGGGTGATTTTTGGCCTGACTGCGCGGTCGGGAAGTGTCGACCACCCGCCCGCCTTCGCTTATAAATACTGTTTGAGCCATGGCGTTGATTTTTGTGTTCTGTTGAAAATTTACGATTCTACGAAAAATTTCCTGATCTTTGCCTTAATAGTTCATAAATGTCATCTTCCTTAAGGGTATAATGTGCTTGCTTCAAAGTTCTAAAATATGTTTCCGCTGTGTTTGCTTTTGGAATATTATCATAAATGATTTTCTTGACTTCTCCAATAGATATTTTTTTAGGTTCTTGAAGTACTTCTTCTTTTTGTTCTTCTGGTGTTTCTTCCTCAATAGCATCTTCAAGAACATCATTAATTGGTTTCTCCTCAATTACTTCTTCTACTATTTCTTGATTATCCTTAATAATTCTTAATTTAAATTCGCGTTCGTGAAGTTCGAAATTGATTTCCTTAATATCGTCGCCATCTATTTGGATGCTTTTAATAGTCTTTTGAGTAAAATTGATATTATTTATTTGAATCATTTTATCTATATATATATATATAAGAAAATAATTCTTAAGTATTTATAGATAAATAAATATTCAATGAAGATAAAATCATAAGGTTGCCTTATGATATAAAATAATTTTCCTTAAAACACATCTAAGGCTAAAAGGTTGCCCTATGGGTGCATCGTCTTCTGGCAAAGACTGCCACCCCCTGGGGGGCTGTCATTTTGGTTTTATTCTATAAAGATAAATGCCCATAGGTCAACCTCATATTTCGATGATATGAATGTCAAGAAATAATTTACCTTAAACATATACAAGGCTAAAAGTTTGCCCTATGGTTCATTTTGGTTTTATTCTATAAAGATAAATGCCCATACCAGGTACGTCAACCTTTCATTTATACCTTGGATTTCTGATTAACAATTGATGTCCTACACCTCTTCCATTTACCATATTAGGATTAAGCCTATCTAATATATCTACCTTGTGTTATGTGATTGGATTGCCTGTTTTGTTCTCAATGTTTACCATATGCTTTTTTGTCCATTTAGGATACAGAAGAGAATTTAAAGCCTTTTTAGGAACGGTCAATTTACTTACGACATCGCCAGTGTTTCTAATGATATATTCATTATTCTTCAAATAAGCGTTTGTATATGCCGGGTTAAGTGATATACAGTTATTTACCTTATCACTACATAGATTATTGACAATCACTCCCGATTGTGAATGTCCTATCAATTCAAATTTTTAAGCTTTTATATTTCTTTATCGCTTCCTTATACATTTTTAAAGCCGTTTGATATCTTGGAGTTAATTTATATCCTGGGTCTGACACAAGAAAAACTAAATTATTTATCCAGTCCGTTCCTAAGTTCTCCATGCCTGTTCCACGAAAGGCTAATACTACTTTTTTAAGGCTTCATTGACATAAACTTTACCATATAAATTTGACAGTTTATCATCTAAAATATAATTATCTACCGTATCGTTTTTGGTGCGTTTTTCTCATAACTCGCTTGCAAGAAATCTTTCAATTCTTGCGGTCTCAAGCTTCCGCCTTTCATTATTATATACATCAATATTTTATTTCCCAATAATTCTTTATAATTCTATTGTTGAAGTCTTTGATACTTTCTTTTAATGTTGGTTTATTCCATAACAGAAACATACTAAGAAATCCCGCTCGCTTGTAATCATTCGTTTCTAAATCCTTTAAGTGTCGCTTAATGTAATTCATTTTTAATTTTTTGTCTTGATGGTCTATGAATAAGCCCGTTTTAGGGTTCGTTTGTCCAAATGTTGCCGTTGTATTATCTGAAAAATAAGCCTTAAACCTCTAACTCTGATTGATTTCTTCTACACATTTTTACATTTTTATATATACTTAGATATTTATTCTACCTCAAAATATTCTAAAAAGTTTTTTCGATATCTTTCGTTCCCTTTTTTGTCTAAATTGATAATCAAACAATCGAATTTATCTTTTGTTGCTTCCTTATACATATATAATAAGTCTTGTTTATCTATGCCTATGCTACACTCTCGAAGGATGCTATTAATATCTCGGTTTTCTCCTAATTTTAACATGATACAATAATTTATATTTTGACGAATAATTTTCGGGGTATTGTAATACGATTGAGAAAGAAACATCAACGAACAGCCTCGCTTTCTATCTCTTATAAAGTATTCAGATATAATAGGATGTTTCTTAAGGTCATTCACCATATCATCAAAAATAATGAGTGTCTGCTCGCTTGGTTTCAAATCGTTTAAGGCTGGTAATTTTTCAAGGCTTTCGTGAATTTCAATTAATCCTTTTGACTTGTCGCCTAAGAATTGATATAAGGGCTCATCTCTCGATTTACAAAATATAAATATACTATCATATGTCCCTTTTCCTTTACAGAAAAGGCTTATTAAGTTAGTTATAAAATTACTCTTCCCGCTCCCGCTGGGGGCTACTACAAGGCTTCGAAATGGTGTATCAAAATGGTGCATGTCGTAATTAGGATTTTCTGTTTTGATAACATATTTTTTTAACTTTTTATTTATTATAGAAATTTTCCATCGTAATTATAATAAAAAAAGAAATTATAATTCAATTATATTTTCAAATATCTATTTCTAAAAGAATATTCAATACTTCGTTATATTCCTGTAAGGATATCAATTTGTTATTTTTTCATCTTCAACAATACTATTTTAAATTTTCTTTGTAAGTCTGGGTTATTGTTGCCCGCCATTATTGAACCTCTCAATAAAAGAAATCATCTTTTAGTTTGTCATCATTGCTTTATAGTGTGCTTGGTATGTCAAACAATTCGCTTACGTGGAGTTTTTTTCCTATGGTGTATAGTTGGTTCTTTTCCTGTTCGTTTAGTTTATCAACATCTTTATAACTTATTGGTTCTTTTTTAATCAATTTCAAAAGAATGTCCTTAATGTTGTTGGTTATGTTTTGATTTTTGAAGCGATATACTTGGTTTTTATATGGGCTTCTTACTTGTAATTTACCGCCTAACAAATTATTTCTATGAACCAAATATTTACCTATATTTATATATGATAATATTAAAATTATTATATATTGATAATTATATAGTATAATGAGCAGTATCATAATCAGCGCTAATTACATCACGAATACAACCACAAATTCCACCTTTCAAGTTATTTTGATAGAACAATTAATTAAAATGATAAACATATATCTTTGACGTCTGCGTCTCTCTATTTCTCCTGGCGAAATATTACCACATCCAATAATAAATTTTCTTATATACGGATTGATGACATAGAATATTATGTTGAAATTTCTATAGGTTTGTATGAAATGTCTGATATTAAAAGTTATTTTCAATTTGTTATGTCTCAAAATAATCACGCTACGACAAACACCGAAACGGGCTCAACCATTTATTTAATTGATTTCGTTGTGAGTAATACTAAATATTCTATAGACATATTAACCTATCCTGTCCCTGCTTCCTTGCCTACTGGCTTTACCTCTAACATTGGAACAGAAAATAACCCACGGCTTAAATTACCATCTGCTATTAATGAATTCTTTGGATACGAAAAAGAATTTATAATGGATGCGGGTTCTTCTATATTAAGTTATAGTTCTACTATAGCCCTGAATGTAAGCCCTAACAATTCCACTTTGATTATTTGCGACCAAGTTGAAAATGAATTCTCTAATTTAGGTATTCTATATGCTATTTCTCCTTCTGTCGGTATTGGTTATCTAATCGTTGATAAATCTGCTTATCCAATTTATTCCAAATTGAGAAATGGAAATTATAACCATTTGACATTTCGTATCCTTTCATCTAAGACCTTTCGTCCCATTGAACTAATTGACCCCGAAATAATTTTATATTTTATGTTAAATAAATATGTATGAAACATAATATTATGATCATTCACATAATCATTATGATATTATTCTTATCATTATTTAAATTATGAGGCATTTTCAAGTTTAATCTTATATTCTGTTCCATTTACAAATATAACTAAATGATTTCCGCTATTACTACCTGCGGTATTCGATATAAAACTATCGCTATTAAAATTTATTTGAGTTCCTGATAAAGTCAAATCATTACCACTACCTGGTATTCCAAATTTACCTTGAAATGTTGTATTCAAATAATCACAATTATTCTCACCTGTTATAACAGATGCTGATGTTAATCTATTTATAGTTAGTCGTTTATTTGTGTCTAATGTTAAAAGTCCGTCAATATCTTCTGTTAAATTTGTATCTCCAAGAAATAAACTCCCCCCAACACTTGCGTTTCCTGTAATAGACATACTATTATTTATACTAACTGGATTACTAAAATCATTTACTTCTAATGTTCCATAAGTATCATTCACATTATTACTTATACTATTTTCACCAACAAACGCTAAATCATGAGTATCTATTGCTGGAAAGCCATATCTATATACATCTTCCGCTGTTGTATTTTCCTCTGTGGTTGCTCCTGGACTTATTAAGGTTGGGTCTTCTTGTCTGTTGTATAATTCTATACCAAGACCTATTGCTCTGTCTTTTCTTGATTGACTTGATACTCTATTATACAATACTAATGATTGAAGGTCAAGAACATTTACTAAAGAATTAAGGTTTATGACTAATGTAGCATCTAATCTATTACTATCCGCACCAAAAGAATTAGCAACACTTGAATCATCTATAATTTCATCATAAATATTAGAAGCGAACTCACTCCCAAAATTTCCTATATCTTCATCTTTATCCACACCCCATAAACTGAAATAAGTAGAGGATACATTCGTAGGTAATATATTCACACTATTCACCCAAACTTGAAAATCAATTAAACTTACAGCGATATAGATGGTTTCTGAAACTCCTGATGGTCTCCGCACGACAATCGTGTTAAACTTTTTACTATCATAAGTAATAATATTATCCACATTTAAACTTTTATTTACAATCAAATCTTCTGTTGTGATTGAGTTTAAGGTTAAATCAGTTGTTGATGTTATTTCATCTTCTTTCGTGTCTAATTGTGTTGTTGTTGCTAATCCAGTAGTAGAAATGACACCATCTGTAATATCAATATTTGTCCCTGCTGTTAATTCACAAGATATTTCATCACCATCTATGGTAATAATTGCTCCTGTAGTTAATTTATTTTGTAATCCAGTAGTAGAAATGACACCATCTGTAATGTCTATATTTGTCCCTGCTGTTAAATTACAAGATACTTCATCACCACCTATGGTAATATTTGCTCATGCTGTTAATCCTTTTTGTTTTCCTTGTATGGCGTCTTCCACATCTCCAATTATTGGAAGTGTCAATGCTGTTTTTACATCCACAGAACCACTAACAATTAAATTACTGCTTAGAGTTCCTCCCATTTTTGTAAATACCGGTCGTCTAATTCGTCTAAATCAACAGCCGAACCACTGCTCTGACTTGTTGAATTAAAATGAACATCTGATACATCGAAAAAATCGTTTTCGTATCCTGTATTTGAATATGAAACCATTATATAATAGATTAAGATTATATTTAAAAAATATTCTTTTTTAAAATTATATTCTAATCATAATAATATACATAATGTTGTTTATTCATCAAAAATATAAACCAATGATGACAAAAGAAAATGTAAGTATTAAGGAAGACAGCCCCCTAAGGAGTGGCAGTCTCCGTCAGGAGACGAAGAACAAGCAAGACGTTAAGCCTATCCAAGGAAAAGGATTGAATAAATTGATTGAAAAAGTGAATGATATGAAGGTTAAAGAATTAACTAAAAAAAGAAAGATAAATTCGAATAGTAAGATATCATTTAATTAGAATGAAATTTAAGAAAAAATATAATAATTAATTTAAAATATAATACTTGAGTATATAATAAATTGTCTTCCGTTTCCGACCACATCCAATAAATGAAATCTCAAGATAAACAATACGATAGCGTGTTGAATAAAAGGGAATGGCTATACATTAATGATACCGTGACGACCTACGACCAAGGAACATCGATTATTGAAACAACCTCATTGAGTAATAACTCTAAATTTTTGGATTATAATTCTGCTTATTTGAGCGTTCCTCTATTGATTACTTTGACCCCTTATGGTGCTTCCAATACTGCTATTTCTACTGCTATGCCTTGTATGAAAGCCGTCTCGTTTAAACAATCATTTTTATCAATGATTAATTCCATCACGGTTGATTTAAACGGACAATATATGATACAACAAAATCAATTGATTGATATATATAATCATTTTAGATTTTTGACCTCTGAAAGTTGGACTTCTCAAAACCAATGGAGCACCATTGGCTTTTATCCTGATGTGTCTGAGACTGGCGGTTTTGCTACTGCTAACAGTAATTTCGCCCTTGCTACTACTACCTCTAACAACTCAAATTTAAATATTGGATTGAGTGAAAGATTACAATATATTGTGGATGACACCGGTGAAACACTTGACGGGATAGCGACTTCTTCTTTATCTAATCTCATATCTAAAACCGAACTTTCAAAATTACATGTTTCTCATTTATCTACAAAAACGACTGGTGTTTCTGCCGATGTGGCTAATACCTGTTCTTCAATACAGTGTGAAAGCAACCATTATGTTAAAAGATATTCATCCATTGTTTGAAGTGATGCCGATTTCTAAAAGTCTAAATTTCAAAATCCAAATATTCTGGAATAACAGTGTTGCTACTGCTACTCATAATGCTACTAATTGGACCGCACAAACTTCTCAATTTAGAGCCTATAACGGAAACCTTCTTCTGATGCTGAATAATGTCGCTGGAGCACTCGCGGGAACAGTTCGAGCCTCTATCTAAGTATGTTGGTGATGCTTGCTACGACACAACACAACGAACAACGGGAACTCTGGCAACTGGTGGCGTTGGTAAGCAAGTGGAACTGCACGTTCAAGCCGTTCAAATGCTTCCTGACATTGAAAGCAACTACGCCCAAAATCATATGCGGGATGTTTCTTATCACGACTACTGCCAATTTTCACTTAAAAATATAGCCTGTGGTGAAAGTTTTAATCATTTGGTATCGAATGGTATTTCTAACCTAAAAGCGGTTCTCATTGTCCCTCATCTCAATAGTCTAAACAATAACATTAATTGTTTGACGACGGACAGCTTCAATTGTTAGGACATATTAACAACTTTAATGGTTGGTGGTTCTAATGATCTACATGCGGATGCAAGATATACTTATCAATCCTTTAATAATGAATTCTTCAATGAATTTGGAGTAAATGGTAATCAAAGCCCTGGATTGGGTTCTTCTTTGATTGATTTTAAAAGTTGGTTGAAAAAGCCTTATTATCATGTCAATTGTTCCCGTGTTCCCATGGAACAACAGAACGCTTACCGTTCTCTTCAAATCAAAGGGACAAATTCAAGTGCTCTTGCTATGGACTATGTGATATTCGCAGTTTATGAAAAGAATTTTTCACTTGATATTATATCAGGTAATATTAACAAAATTGACTAAATACATCAATTAAATAAAAAGTGGGTCTATGAGCTATTATCTTTATAGAATAAAACCAAGATTAACCATAAGGCAACCTTTAAAATTTATTTTAGGACATTCATAAAAATAAAATTGAACATAAATATATTTTTAAAATCAAAATCTAATGTAAGATTTTACAAAATGAATATTGCATTAGATTTATCCAAATCTCAAATATCTAAACTAAGAAATGGACACGGAATTCGCATCGGACCCGCTATGTTCGGAAAAGGTGTTGATATGATAATAGACCCTATGGCTTTCAACAATATGATGAAGAAATTAGAACGAGGAAAAGGTGCCGTCTTATCAATGAGTAGAGCAGACATTGAAGAAAACAAAATGGAAGGAACGGGTTTATTTGCTGGTGCTGGTAAAAAGAGTGCTTAAATTTCGAGAATCAATAAAGCCCGTAAGTGGCGGGATTTCAGTGATGAAACATTAAGAAAGGGAAATGATACTGGTAGATATGGATACGATCAATTTAAAGACGCAACCAATCCTGTTCGTTCGGAATTAGAAAAAAAAATTGGTGGCGAATTGGATGGCGATGAAGATGAAATAGAAGGAGAAGGATTTTTTGACGACATTAAGAAAGGATATAATCGAAAGGTAAAAAATAGCGATTTAGGAAAGGCCCTTCGTGGAAGTGCAAGAAGTGCTATCAGTGATGGTTATGACAGAGGAGCGAAAGATTTAGGAAAAAAATAATATGGAATTGACTGGTTATACTGGTTTGGGTTTGAAAATGGCGGGTGATGGACGAATGAAAAAAAATCCAAGTTGGAATTATGACAGAAGAATGAGACCCGCAGTTGTCAGACCTGATATGGAAGAAATAAAAATAATGATGACAAAACACGGGAAGGGCTTGAGAATGTCGGGTTCTGGAACTTGTGAAATGTGTGGCGGTTCGATGAATGACAAGTTCCTTTTTGCCGACCAAGCTTTGTAATGACGTATTTTAATATAAAATAATATCTTACATTATATAATATTAAAATGTTATCAAATCACGATATCTCAGAACTGTAATTAAACTCAACATACCTAATTTCAAAGGTTGCTTTTATAAAGATACATTAAAGAAAATAGAACCTTCAAGCAGTTATATCATAAATCTAAATAGTGACTTCAACGAAAAGGATGAACGAAACGCAGGCAGTCATTGGGTGGCGTTATTGACTGATGATTTACAGAAAGCTATATATTTTGATAGCTATGGCGAAAAAGAACCTAATGAAATTAAGAATTTGTTAAAATGTAATCAATACAAAATAGCACACACCTCTAAAAATATTCAATTCCTAATGTCGAATTTGTGTGGTTTCTTCTGCCTGGCTTTTATTTACTTCTTGACCGTTAGCAAGCGTAGAACAAAGAACATTATTAATGATGCTTCTATATTTTTAGATTTGTTTGAAGACTTGGATTTAGTCGATGATATTCATAAAAATGAATTTATTCTATCCTTGTTTTTTACGGATAAGAAATCTAAAACATTATTATTTAATAATAATAATATCAATAAATAAAGATAATAAAATTGATAATAGATTTTACATTGAAGACAAGCCTCTATCATTATAGTTCATTTTCTTCTGTTCTTATTGGATTACTACCATTTGATGACAAAGATGAACCGTCATCAACATTTAACAATTTAGGGTCAATGACTAATAGATTATCTTTTTTATTCATTTGATTTAGTATAGAAGAATTCGCTACTAAATTAATATATTTATTATATATTTTATTAAGATATACTAAGCCGTCTATGCCTCTGTCTTCGTTAGGAAGGCTTAAGGTTTTAAAGATATCTAAGGCTAATGTCTTAAAAGATATTGCTAATTCTTGTTCTTGACTGGAATTCTCTGTAATCTTCATATAGAGTTTGACACTTATCAAAATGGTAATTGCCATTGATACGGAACACGTGATGACAGATATAACTTCTTGAGATATAAAATCATCACTTCCAACACCGAACGAACCGCTAAAGACGCTTAACATTATAGTTGATATTTCGAAATAAGCAGACGCCCCTTTATAATATAAATGGTTCTTAATATGTGTTAGTAAGTTGAATACAATTCAAACTAATTTTATCTAATAAACTATCTATGGAACAACTCCAATTATTATTTATCATATACAATAACTCAATATAATAATTTCACTTATTATTCTTTACACAGATTTATATGATGTTCTAATAAATTCGAGGATAAATGATGTGTAGTTTTGTTTTTGGGGTTGTAAAAGGAAAGGTTGACGTATGAGCCTTTACTTTATAGAATAAAACCAAGAAGAACCATAGGGCAACCTTTTAGCCTTATCAATATATGATGATGAATTTATTTTTACTCACATTATTTTTGAAATTTGTATTTTTGGTTGTAAAAGAAAAGGTTGACGTATGAGCCTTTATCTTTATAGAATAAAACCAAGATGAACCATAGAGCAACCTTTCACCTTTCAAATATATATGATAAAATATTTTATGACATTCATGTATTATCATAATTTGTATTTTTGGTTGTAAAAGAAAAGGTTGACGTTTGAGCCTTTACATTATAAGGATAAAACCAAAATGAACCATAGAGCAACCTTTCACTCTATACATACATATGATAAAATTTATCTTTGTTCAAATGAGTTTTGATGATATTTATGTATAATTGATTTGAAGTTTTCTCCTTCCTTCGGAAGAGGTGCCGGCCTTCGCCGGCGGTGCCGGCTTAGGGGTTGTATAGATTGCTTTGTTGTATGTGTAAAATGACGCTTTCTTTAGTTGTGCTTTTATGTAATGTATAATTGATGTAAGAATATGATTTATGGAAATTTAAACATATTTATGTTAATAAAAGGATTCATATATTTATTCTTATAAAGTCTTATAACTTCTTACGGTATATAAATATTAGTTATGTTTTAGTTATGGCTGGTTATGGTTGCTATTGGTTCTAATATAGCCGTTGGACTGCTTGGTTATGGTTTAGATTGGTTTTAACCACACCCCGTGTCGCCGTCCACCTATGCGGGCCCATAACTCAGTTATGGGCCCGCATAGGTGGACGGCGACAATGGGTGGTCTCAAGTTTTCTGCAACTGAAAAGTAAAATGAAAAGTAAAATCAACAGTTGAATCGTAGCTCTCGAGTGGGTGCCTTCGAAGTGCTGGGGCTACTTGACCGTTCGCTGCGCATAATTTAAAGGTAGCTTATTTTAAAGATAAACTCAGTGCAGTTGTAACCATCTATAGCGCTGATAATTGCGTTGATTTTGTCCCACGATGGGAGCACCAGCGTTAATGGCATCGCAATTTCTGTCTCAGATGTCCACAAAGCTCATGCTTCAGCCCAAGGATTGAAAACCCAGCGCCTCGTGGCTCCTAAATGCCTTGGTAATTACCGTACCTATCGATATATGTCCATTGAATTGGTCTCAAGGCGTTCATGTTATAGGCCCAGGTGATTTACTGCTATTTCTGCTCGACCTCACTTTCTTGATATTTCGCTCTTAAGGCTCTGATGTGGGGTCCATCGCACGGAGGCTCATGGATCGAAGTGATCAAAGTCACCCTTTTGAATTACTTGAATTTTTGACCTCCTGGCCAGAGCTTGGACTCGATGCCCAGCTTAGGGTTCTCTCTCGGTGCCTCACCGGTAGCCCTAAGGGCTCAGAGCTACGAGGTCCAATTTTAAAGTAACCAAGTTCATGAAGCGCCCAGATAATTTCATGGATGCAGTGCGCTACGGTTATGAGCAGCTTTAGCTTATGCTTGACCTTCTAGGCGACGCCGTGTCTGATGTACCTGGTGTGAACTGGCTTTCACTACGGGCAGCGAGCACTGCGAGTACTACTTGAACGAAAGCCTGGCTTTGCAGAAATAGGCAAGGCAGAAGGGAATGCTTTTAAAGCAGCTACCTGCAGTAAATTAGCCATCATTCGGTACATGGAAGCTTGCGACACCTATATGCTTCAGAGTCTTCCTCCGCCCAAACCAACTGACGCGCGTTCAAACCAAAGGTTTCGCGTCGTCACCAGTACCAAAATTTGACTTTGATTTGCATTCAGTGTATATGTGTCCTCTGCTCTTCAGGTACATAAGGGGTTTGTCGTCGGGCTTCACTATCCGACTCGCGAATCACTCCCAGCCGAGCCCCTGATCCTACGCTTGATCCCACATATACGGAGCGTGAACCCGAGGTAATCATTGCTCCTATCTTTATCTATACCATGCTACATCTAGATATTAGATGGAACGACGCTGCTCGTTCAACACTTCATCCAGCAGGTTCGTA
>Ga0307982_1002039_pt1 | contig 16424 bp, 20 predicted proteins | sample OrgLakmetagen989_FD_201847 | JGI IMG/M metagenome (GOLD analysis project Ga0307982, IMG submission 201847) | Saline water microbial communities from Organic Lake, Antarctica - #989 | ecosystem: Environmental > Aquatic > Non-marine Saline and Alkaline > Saline | place: Antarctica: Organic Lake...
GTAAGCCAGTGCGGGCATAACATGTCATTGAAAAATCCTCGAAGAACAAACATTCGCATGAAAGAAAAGCATTCTAGAACTAACGAACAGCATGAAGGGTGCTCAATTTAATTGCTGTCGCGTAAGCAGCTGCAGCGTCTATCCAAGTTCGGACCATCCACTCACCTTCGAGTCAAGGGCATTTCGGCCGAGGGTTTCAAAAATGGCGGCAGCGCGTTGAGTGCCCTCGCCTCGGCCCGCACTCAGCATCGCCACCTTCTCCTGGCACGAGGCTGCTGCCTGTGTGCGCGGCGGTGACTCCGCTTCGTAGTATTCAGCTGCTGCTGCGTAGCCGTCGCAGGCTTCGCTCACTGGATCTTCGCAGGAATCGGCGAGCCCATTCTCGAGGGCGGCTTCGTATAACTCGGCCACGTTTTTGGTGATGTTGCCCGCCTGGTTCCAGCGCCCAGCTTCGAGGTAAGCAGCAGCTGCAGCTCGCCATGAGGCCACGCACGCGTGCGCGTTTACTTTCTGAAAGCAGTCGCCGGCCTGCAGTCGTGTAGGGAAAGTAGAGAAGGAGATGAGTCCACGAAACATCTGCATATCATTCAATGATACTAGAAAGCGCACCAAAGTCATCACTCTGACCAATGTATACTGATTGCTGCTCTTGAGGGGAATATAATTACAACGAGGCAACCAGTAGACAAAAAGGCATAGTAGATGATGAGTGAAAGAGCAATTAAACATATATGTACAGCTGTACAGCGAAAAGGACCATGCTGAGATGAACGAAACTGTGCGATTGGACGTATCAAACCTCTTTGAGCTTCGCAGCTGCATCGCCTTGCTGCCCTAGTGCTACAAAGCACTCTGAGAGCCTAGTGTACGCGTCGCCTGCATCATTCCAGCATTTGCCAGTCTTGTATGCGATCCCTGCCTTGTCGTACAGCTCCGAGGCATTTTCGAACTTCGTCTCCTTATAAAGATGTAAATAGAAAATGTTGAATTCATTAGGGGCAATAGCTAGGTCAATAATTCAAGCCTATCTAGAAAGCTTTAGCTCTTGCACCCACCTTGCTTGTGAAGAAGGATCCGAAACCTTTTGGATTCATAGCCTTCTCTGCTTCCGCCATGAAGACATCCCCTTTGTTCTTCTGTAAAATGCAATAGTAGACAACAAGCAGAGTAAAGTGCACGATATGTTAGTATACATTATTCACTTTCGTTACTCAAAACCACATTATACGCTGGAATCAGATCAAAAGCTAACCTGAGCCACGGATAAACCTGAAGCCATTTTTGGCTCAAAAGTTTTGTCCTCTATGCTTCGACCATCTTCCTTTTTCTTGCATCCAAACTGTAATTGTGTGTCCATATCATATTAGTTTGATTGGGATGATGAAAGAAAGATGAAAGCAAGAATCTCGTCGGCCGGAAGACCATGTCATCTGAACTTTTACCGCAGCTCGGCGTGGGTGAAGACTCAAAGTCAACGGCCGTATGTTTCTCGAGCGTGCTCCTCATTGATGTGCGTAGTGCAAGGGGGCTCAAAAATAAGTCTATGATGGGAAAGTCGTCGCCTTATGTCGAAGTGTCGGTGCCCGGAGCAACTCCGCCGACGTGTCGGACGAAGCCTCGGAAGTCGACCCTCGATCCAGAATTCAACGAAACTATGGCGTTCCTGCTTGTCCCCGGAACAGACTCGTTCGATCTCAAAGTCAATGGCGTCGGTAAGGCGAATGCTATACAAATAAGCTATTTTTTGCCACAGGCTAGGTAGATGTGAATGAAAGTAATCCCAATTACAATTTCCTTCATGCATTGCGTGTTTCACATTCTGGCGTTCGGTGCTCTAGGATCGGTCACGATGATGAACAAATCAGTGGACGATCATCTAGGGGAAGCTAAGGGCGTGAAAGTTACTGAACTTCTTCTTCCTCTTCAAATTGAGGTGAGAACAAACCTAGCGCAGTCAGTTTAACGCCCGATTTTACGCTTACAAGTAAAATACACTTACAAGCGAGATAACCCTAAACACGTGAATGCGGGGCCTCGTAGGTGCCACTGAACACTCAAGGTGCTGTGACATTGAGTGTGCAGCTCCTACCCCTGGCTGAGACGTCATTTCTGCCCGCTGCATTGAACGCCACTCGCGCTCAGCTCGACCTTGCCGTGAAGCAGGTACGAATGGTGAAGGTTTGAGTACTCGTACAAATGCAAAGCCAATGTTCGAAATGGGCTATCTTTTTTTTCTTAATATCGTTGTTCGTTGTTCTATCGATCCATAATTGTTCTGACCTCATTATTTATCTCTTCGTCGCATTCCCCCACCCGGCGCTCAACCCGTTTACGACAATTACAGGTCGATGCATTGCAGACTCAAAGCAATGCGCTGCTCGAAGCTTTCGCGGCGTCTTCCGAAGAAGTTGGTGCAGCGAAAGTACGCGCCGAACAAGCCCGCGCGGACGCTGCAGCGCTGGCCGAGGCGATGGAGGCAGAAAAGAGCCGAGTGGCCTACCTAGAGACCCAAACTGCTTCTGCAAAAGCTGCTTCTGCTCTGGCTGACGCCAAAGCTCGTGGGGAATTCTTCCTGGCCAACAGCCAAAAAATCATGACGAGCGCACTGTCCACCGCAGCAGAGGCGGTCAATGACTTGAAGGGCGCTATGAGTGGGTTGAAAGGGAGCTTACTCGGCGCCAAAAACAAAGACCAGGAAATCAATGGCACTGGTGATGCTGCTGAAGAAGAACGAGCGGTTGAAGACCCACCAATAGCGGTGCCTATAACCACAGCTGAATTAGCTGTCGATGGAGATCCAAATGGCGAAGCATGTGCCACGATAGACAAGACGTGAATGCTAAAAGAAAACTATTAGCCAAAATGCATTGCCTGAAAACATAATAATAAGACTCAAGACGGCCATTCGCCATTCGGCCATGCGAGTTAATACTAGTGCTTCATATTTTTCAAGATGAAGCGAACTCAAATTTGAAAGCAGCTATATGAAGTTCGCTTTGTCTTTATCCACCTGAAGTGCTTTAGATCATAGATCGAAGGCACTCAGCAGCTGGGTGTAAGCTTAAAGCACTGGTTTATACTCTATTTGAGCCCGCTTTCTTTTTTGTTTATTGAATCACAAACCCGAGTTGAATATTATTCATATCAAGGGGTGAATACAGGCGAATAGCGAGTACAATTTGCAATGAACCCGGGACTTATGCTGCTAGATATTTCTTGGCGCCTTTGGAACCTCGCTGAATATAAGCCAAATTTTGGAGTCCCGATGACAGGTGCTGTTGTGCATTGGAGCTGGATGTCCGCACCCTGAATTCGCATCCCAGATCCCAGGCTATAGTTACCTAGTCAACTAGAAAGCAATAATTATTCGGAGCATTCTGCACGAGAAAAGCTGCGCGCACAGCCTGCTCAAATACCTCAATCGTAAGTTTTCCTTCCTTGACGAGGACGTTTAAGAATTCTTCGCAATGTTCTTCGCGCAACACCCAGGGTTTGACATCCGTGAGCTGGGCCAGCAACGGCCTGAGCTCAAGAGCATCCACCAAATTTCCATCGTCGTCTAAACCTAGTGCCTGAAACTTCTGTCGCGCATGGTTTCGAAATTCCGGCGAGGCAAGAATCACTTGAATGCTCCTCGAAGCTTGACCTGAAAGTCGCAGAATAGCTCTGAGGTTTCGGCTCGCGCGTCGAATGCACAATCCATTCTTCATGACATAAATTGTGCGTTCGGCATAAGGGGTCGCCTTGAATACGCGCGGATTTTTAACTGCATCACTAAGCAGTAGACACGACGCAAGGAGGCCCAGAAATTTATCGAAGACAATCGTTTCTTTGTTTAAGGAGTAGATGTTGCATACTTGTTGACAGCAAAAGCTTGACACTTCAAAACCAGGCGCTAGAACCTTAAGGAATTCTCCAAGCTTTCCGTACACCTCCCAATCATGCAGCGTCGGAACACTATCGTTGGGTTGTAGGTCTTTGAAATAGGCTCTGGCACTCCGATAGAATTGGTTTGAGTCTAGAAAATCGCTCAGTGACTTGTTGCCGCACGTACATAGCAACCGAACTACGATGGTCATGTCGTAATGAAACATGCGAACCATTACGTCAAAGAAGCGGTCCGTACATTGAGCTATACTTGGATCTGGCCTTGTTACCGTCAACTGACTGGGTTGATCGAAACGGCAAGCAGATACAATCATAGCCAACGTTTCAGCCAAAGGACGACTACGGCAATGGAATCCGTTAAAGAAAACCAATTCATCACCAATGCGCAAGCCCGCTGCATAGATTGGACCACCGGACTTCGTCACTACGAGACAAGAGCGGCTCGTGCTGTTGCTTCTATTTTTAACACCGTTGATTCCGAAGTCAGTGCCGGTGCTTCGGCATGGAAGCATTTCGTTAGAAATATCTAAATGAGAGCGGAGTTCAGATACACGCAGTGTTCGCGGCAACTCCACTGCCACAAATATTTTGCCGTCATTGCCATCGAGAAGGTCGCCACAAGGCCGTGGCGGCGCTTCCAAGCACGATTCGCACATATCGAAGTCGCATACTCTGCATCCATGCATCTTGGCGCCCGCCAGCAATGGAGCCTCACAGATACTGCAAAAATGCCCATTCGATTGTGCCATGAAGACACAAAGGCCACGCCGGCAAGGACAGTTGTGAGGTTTACGCGGCCGATTACGCGCCAACCAACTTGGATCCACTTCACTAATAGGGTAGGTGACGCCGTTGACGCTTGACTGCAGGGCGAGAGAACCTTTACTCGACGCTACCACTGTCGCCGAAAACCACCGAGTAATATTATCGTACCAAACTGTCTCGCCGACGACAAAATCTGAGGCATATACTGCTCTACTTGGGAGACCTAGCGAAGCATGTTTGAATTGGAAAAGGAGTTCCGAGAGTTCAGCGGCCTCTTCTGTGGACACTATGAGTTCTTGCTTGGTTGCAGCATTAGCATCCAAAAATTGAATCGAGAAGTCAGATGTGTCGCCGCACCATTCATAAATGTCAGCAAAACTTCACGATATGAGCGAATAATTACCCCAATGAAGCGTATTGCCACAAACACAAAAAGGAAAATAATGGAAGTAGAGTTATAATATAGATAATAAACAATTATCTCAATTTAGAGAATGAGCCAAGGAATGTGCAATGTGCGTGAATAAACATGCTACAACGACTTGTACATACCTAAACGAACGGAGTATATGGTGTTGAGCATTGGCGATTTTCAGGCCAGAAGCATTGACAAAGAAGCAAAGGAGCTCTGGTAACCCAGCAGCCATGTACGAAAAGTTTGCCTCTTTGCGCACACTAAAGATATGGGTAGAACCCTGCGCCAAAAATTCAGCCAATGCACGTATAGAAAGAAGAGGTGTGAGGTTATAAGAGCAGAAATTTTCTTTGATGTATCTGAATTGATCAATACTACTGTAGTAGATAGTGACTGACTGGCCATGAATGCGCGATAAAATAATGATTGATACGTTACCTCTGGCCTCGGAGGTCGAAGCACGCCGATAGAGAATGGTCGATCGGCCGCGCGCACATGATCTACGAAGCCCGGTATGCTGGTAGTAGCATCAACTGGCTTACCGTTGAAAGTGGCGACCCAATCCCCCACGTGTACTCGATGAGCAGCAGCTAATCCACCAACCAAGACAGATGACACCACCAATTGACCCGTGACACCACCACCCATCCTGCGCACTCTCAAGCCTAAAAATGTATTCGCCTCACATGTAAAATCTATTGTTGTCATTGTGGACCTGCTACTTTCAGCATCTCCGCTGCTAAGTCCTTCCTCAGTGATATCCCATGCATCGAAAAAATTACCAATTGGAGAAGTGTCTTGTGGTAGGACTGAAACAAAGTTACCATGTTTGTCCATACGTTCTAGAAGCGCTGGATTCCAGCACGAACCTTCAACAGCAGCCATCCATGTGCTGCCGCGAGCATCTATGTAGTTTGGCCACACTTTCGTTACACTACCCATCGTTCCAAGCAATGATGCCATGCGATTGTTCCAGCCTCCATAGTCACGCTGAAGCCGCCGAGCATCCTCTATGCTCACTTGCTTGATACGAACCCTATCGTCAACCTCTAAATACGGTGTGGAACCATTGCTATGCAACGACGACGTTGGTCTTGCCAATCCTGCTGCCACTTCCCTCGGAGTAACAGGCTCAAGCATCTGAGGAGACCACACATGCCCAAGCATCTGCACAAAGGTTGATCCACCCATGACAAATGTGCCTTTCACAACACCCACGCACCCAAGCAATGCACTCATGCCGTAACAGACACCCCCATGCCTGATCATGAGCCAATGCACGTCTCCGAGGGGTAAACTGCGCACACGAGCAATCTCACCCACGCGTGGCAGCCGGTGGAGCAATTCTGTACAAACCACTTGGGCTTTGCGACTCTCTGGATAATACCCTTGAATATGCACCTCTCCTTCGTTGTCTCCAAGGCTAAGCACTTTACAATAATCGCCCTCCGGTGTAAGGCATGCATCGCCAGCAGCAAGCCGCGGTGACTCGGGCCCACGATCATATAACAAGGGTGCTCGAATGAGCATGGGCTCACAATAAAACGCGACTCGATCGCCGTACTCAACCTTGAGTGGCTACACAAACAAGCAGCATGGACGCACGAATTCATGAGAAATCCAAGGAGTTGCAGTTTTAGTAACACTTTAAGGCGAAGCGAAAGTCGCGTGCAAACACATCATTCAAGTAAATCGGAAAGTCGTGCATGCAGCAAGCGTAAAAGTGACCTCGCTATATAGACATATTTTGCATGGAGTGGCACAGTAAAAGAGTCACTCACCAGCCAATCGTCAGTGACGTCAGCAACAACGCCCACGCGGCCAAACTCCAAACAGCCGTCGAAAAGTTTTTTGGGAAAGAAGCGCGCTCCAGGGCCGAGTACAACTTTGTCACCTACTTTTAGACGACGCCCCTCAATCGCATCTTCACCTGTGCAATGCTCTAGCATATCAGGACACCAATCTAAGCCGTTTGCCCTGACCAGGTCCAAATTTCCTCGGCTCGTGGTATCGGTCACCGTGATGCGATGCCTCTGTAAATATTGATGGCTGTCCTCCCACCCCACTTCACCCTGCAATGCCCTAGCTTCGGAGTCTGCTATCATTCTTACGCGTACCACATCACCAACTTGGTACACTGTGCTTTCACTGTTCTTGTACGCCATGAGAATTGCGAATCGTGCCACTGATGCGAACTCGTTCGCTGTAATGCCCTCATTAGGAGCCTCAGCAAAGAGGTCGTAGTAACGCGCAAATTCTTTCTTGTTAATCCGAATGCGAATGCGACAATCCTCACTATCGTAGCACGTAGTGCACATGCTAAACTTGCACAAACGACAACGATGCATTGGTACTCCATGAGGCTTTACACCACCACAAGGTCCATCACAAATACGTCTGGTCTCATTATCGATATTGCCTTTTTCGTCGTCACAGTTGTATTCATAGTAGTCGTCGTCATTGGTAGTAACAGGAATGATATGGTTGGCGAGGCAGCGTGGTTGTTGAGGTCTACAACAGTGATTTGCAGCGTCCGAGATCAACTTTTCAATGATAATGTGCGAGCACTCGTCGATGCTCAATCGACCTGTGCCCCAATAATAATCTTGCTCATAAAATTCGTTTAGAACCTAAGGGATATTCGAAATTTTATTTTATGATAGAAAGCATGGGCTAATCTATATATGACACAAGATAGTTTGCACATGTTTTCATGATTACACTGTATAAGAGAATTGTATGCAATTGAGAGCTTGCCATCAATTACCGTGTCCGAAAAGGCTCTTGAAAGGTAGCGACGGACACTTGGGCTCGCTTTGACCTCAAGCTTTGTCATCAATTCTTCGATTGTTAACATATCAATTGTAGATAAATCTGTACAAACATTGAGAGGGTTCCAACTTACACTTTCTGCGTCCTCTTCTGAAGCATCCCATGGAGCTGATACTTCATCTGCTCGTAAATGCTCAATCATGGCAGGGTTCCAAAGTTTCCCACACACGCGTACTAGTCTCGGCTGCCACCACTCTGCCTCCATCACTTCTTGGACCAAGCCAGAGCTACCGAGAAGTTTGCTCATGCTTCCTCTCCGCCAGCCTCCATGGTCTTTTAACTGCGCCGCAGCGACTTCAATGGAACATGGCAATATCCTAACAGGGTCTCCAACTTGAAAGGGCTATTGTACAGGTGCAAAATCCAACGATGATGTCCAAAACAGGCAAATAAAAATGATTATATATCCATCAATAAACATACACGCTTCCATATTCGGACTCTAAAAGATAGGATATAAATTCAGAGAATAATACATTTTGTAAATAGAACATTATAGGGAATTGTGCACGGTAATTGAATAGCTGAATGCTGTATGAAAGAAGGAGCATGAGAGTTCTATACAGTACATTTCGAAACAATCAAAGTACACCTTGGGTGGTGATTTGAGCTCGTAGCAGTCCTTGCAAAGATTGAAATCACAGCCCCGATCGAGGCACTGAAACCTTGGTTGTCCGATGGGGCCACCTATGGCTGAACCACCGTGAGGGCCGCGGCAACCTCCAGCATGATTGCGCCCGTGGCAGTACCACTTGTCGAGACTGTAAACTTGCTTCAAGCTATGAAATGGCTCTTGGAAAAGATCATCCAGTGGAACAAGATTTTCAGGTCGAAAGTATGTCTCACAGTTCTGAAGTTGTACGCGTTGCCGACCTCTGGCGTTTACCACACTCGTCACTTTACCTTCTGCCCCATTGTGTACTGCTCCTGGACCTGTTAAACTACTGCACGCTACCTGAGTTCCCGGAGCTACGCCGCCACGAAGGTGATTTTCATGCCAAGGGTGAACACGCCATACCTTTTTAAGATAAAAGTAAGGCATTTGCTTGCAATTAACGTCAGGCTTGCCGGTAGCTACCACAACTTCACTGCGACTACGCACTTCTTGCACTACCATCAAGTTTTCCATCTTCTGCTGTGGGCCTTGTTTTAAAAGGTGCCGCACTTCTTCTCCTACCTGAAACCGTGTTGCACCCACGAGCGTAGGGTGCAAGTATGTATCGATGCCAGCTATCTTGACCATTCCTGTTTCTGGATTAGCAGCCTCAAGCGCGCCAACCATGCTTGGAAAGATTTCTGGAAACACGTCTTCTGATGGCATTGGCATCCCGCACGTTTCCTGGATATCTCTGATTTCACTTAACGTCAAATTAGGGTGCACCTACAAGACAAAAATATGTTGTTTTTTACAAGCAAGGTTAAATTCTTTCAATCCATGGTTATTTGTGTCCACCCAAATTAAACTAGAGAAAAGAAGTGTCCAACAAATCAATCAGGAAATGGCACTAAACTTCCGCACCTGGACCATGGTTCCAATCTTGAGGTCATTGCTGGCGAGCTGGCCCAAGTGGAAGCACGCTGCGCATAGATTGAAACCTTTTAGTTGTGACACATCACGAAATGGTCCAGAGTGCGACGGGAGACATTCGAGGCAAGTGAAGGCAGATTTGTCGCTGTGCACAGTCCCACTGCGGCAGCCGCCTGGTTGCCAGTGTCCAGCGCAAGTCCACAGACGATCTGTATACGTGGCTCGCGCCCTGGCGAAAGTTATTGTGTATGGCATACGGCTCGATTGGAGAAATGATAAAGTGTTGCGGTAACTCGTTTCGGTCCAATGTTTTCGAACACCATTGAGGCTCAAAATGAGGTCTCCGACCCCTCCCTCTTTAATTCCTAATGCGTCAATATCTTTCTCGTCATGCCATGGCGAATCCACGCACAGACGACCACCGATGCTCGTCGGACCTTCGCCTATCCGAGGGGATTTTTTTACGGTGCAGTTGGGAGAATACTCTTCAGGTAAGCAGAGACTATATATTTCGTCCTCTTCCAAACAAGACTCGTCAATGGCAATCCCATCGCTTTGTATTATTGCGACGTGAAAATTTCGGTGGAGTCGAATCGCACATTCACCTGAAGGGAGCGAGTCAATCAACGATGCTTTGTCGCCATTTTGGAGCTGACGTCGGCCGTGAAAAAAATGTGGGTCCATGAGAATATTCACTTCATTGAAACTTTCGGCGATAGCATCGCAAGTCTTGCCAGTAACTTCGTGGGACTCGTCAATGATCAAGTAAGTGTGCACTCCGTTGTCTCGACTAGCCGCTTTGTTTGCCCCAAGTGGATCCTCTCTGTAAGTTAATGGATGCGCATGCCATGGGTGACGGAGCACTGGAGGGGTTTGCACTTCTGCTCCCTTGCTTTCAGGAGCATCAGGAGGCAGCCCTGAAGGTTGCCATCGGTCAAGTAGTGTAGTACTCAACCGCGCATTATTTACAATCACAGTTCCGCGGTCGACACCAACAATCTTCAACGGCGAAGCAGTATGGGGAGCATAACCATTAATTTCGCCAGGACGGAAGCCAAGAAGCACGCGAGCATTCGTAGACAGTGTGTGACCAAGAGCGGCAAGAGAATCTTCAGCGTTTTTTTCAGAGATAGATTGCTTGACAATTACAGTGTCACCCACTTTGAATAAGGGAGGTGCGGCGGATCCTAAAGCATAGCAGTCTTGACAAAGCTTAAAGTCGCAGCCCGCAGTGCAAGAGTACCAGACACTCCTAAAGCCCTTGCTTTTCTCAAGTGGACCTACACATCCACCGGGTAAAGCACACCCACTGCATTCCCATCCACTGCCAGTAGACATATAATCGCCCCCGTAAACGCCATTTTTTTGGCTCTCTGGTAACCTATTTTGATGCTCTGTGTCACGAGCATTGGAATCGCTTGACTGCCCTGACGAGGAGTTTATTTTGCTGTGGGAAGTGTTGCCTCCGCTGTCAGTGCTCAAAGTTGGTGTAGGAGACAAGACTGCAGCAGACGAGCAAGTTTCGCGCCGCAGTATTGTCAAGGTTATTTCGGTCAGGACAGCTAAGTGGTGAAATTGGGCATGTGTAAAGGTATAATGTAGGACCGAGGGGAACCTTGTACCATTCAAACCAATAATCTATGCCACAACGATAGATAGATCAAGTCAGGTCAAAAGTGAAAGCAAGACAACATACTACTAAAGGGAAAGGAAATGAAGAATAAATAAACGCGAAAAAATATCCAGTACAGATTGCGAACCTCATCGCCGACACTAAATAAGTGTGACATCGCGGCAGGCACGCTTTTCACCACTAGGCCTCCTCCAAGGCTTGGGTGTAGGTTCCTGAGACGAAGTCCCATTTTGCTGAAGTCTTGCACGTCAAAAGTTAAGTCAAAGAGCTTCAAACGAATCAACGGATGAGCTGTGTGCCAAGGGTGGACTTCGCCTCGGAGGCAGCGGCTCTTTTCATGGGAAACACCACAGCACGACCAATGGGGATACGAAATGTTTGCTGGGGTGTGACGGCAAAGGTCTCCATCTGGAGCTTCCCTTCGAGAGCAACCAATCTGCCTAGGAGGACGACATGTGCGCCAATGACCACCGCGATGACCATCTCTTGATCCAGGTACAGAGAAGCGTCCTAAATGACGGCCACAGTAGACCCTGCCGTCAACGCCACTTCCGAAGTCGAGCTGTGCTCCCTCATCATTCACGAAGGTTCCCGCTCGTTCTACCAACCAAGGGCTCCAATTGAAACCCATGCATGCAATTCTACCGTCGTCGGTAATACCGTCGGAGGTACCTGTGCGCCCCAGTAAAGCTGCTTGTTCATCACTGAAGCATTGAGAATCACCGTTGGCGAAGAGATTTTGCTCGAAAGATGCGCTGCCAAAGCTTACAGCGCGTATGCGAATCGCCTCGCCCGCTAGAATGGGGGGATTTGGCAACCCACTCATGCGGTGGCTTTCAAAAGGAAGTAGCGGCCCGATGGGGCGCAAGCTCGGGAGGGGCGAAGGTGGAGGGCGAGGCAGGAGCTTAGCACGGCCTGTAGGTGAGTCTGGTTTCACGCGTATAACCAGTTCGTCGTCGAATTGCCAGTTTGTTGAGCCTGCGAAGCGCACGAGACAGCCCTCATTCGACCACCTCGGATCCCAAGACATGCGCAAAGCAATTCCCACTTGACCCAGGCATTCAGCCATGCCAAACTCCCAGTGACACATACCAGATGTCTATGGACAGAACACAAAACTCAATCAAACCAAGAAAACACCTACGTATGAATTGAAGGTTTGAACTTCATGCAGCCCGACTGTAATCACAATCTCACTAGACTTCACACCCAAATCATGAAAAAAAGTACAGGGCATAGAAAAAGGGCAAACCTTGGTGAGTCGGCGTGCCTCTGCTTCGGTTATGAGCAGCACTCGGACTGGATCACCCACTTGGAAAGGTGCTTCGAATAGCTCAAGAATTGGGACTCCAGAGATGTCAGTGAAAGGCACGTAACATTCCCTGTAGCCGCGCACAGTGACTTTGAGCCAGCGCTCGTCGTCGTCGTCGTCGTCGCCTATTTCCTCTGGATCCTGTAACAAATTCTCGCTTGATGCAGTTGCCTCGTAAGGCTGCCCTGCCACGTCAACGACTTCGCCCGTCACGAGGTCGTCTGATCGTGGTCTCAGGGCGATCCAAGACATCCACGCAGGGTCACCAGGGACAGCCCCAGCTGGCGGAGCTAAACGAACGGAGCGGTCACACTCGGAGCAAAGGGCAAAATTGTCCCGAGTAAAACCCAAGGTAAAAGGTCGTACAAGATTTGCAAGATGTTCCGCCAAATCGCCTTCAAAGCACGATGGCGTCAGAGTTTGTCCTTCGAGCTCCACGACGACGTCATCAATCTATAGGTCGGGGAAATGGGGAGTGCAAGATAATATTATGCATGTGAAAAGTCACGAAATTGATGTTGGATCAGTGTAGGTCGATTTGGGTATAAAATATCAAAATCAAAGTAATTATAGATCTAATTCTATTTTGATGGCTCTTAGTATCAATGGTAATTGAGCAAACACGAGAGAAATTTTGCCAGCATATCATTAAGATACAGTTCTTTTTCAACCTAATTTCATTTTAGTACGTTTTATGTGCACAAAAATAATTGAAGAGAAGCAAGAGAAATCTTACCAGCATTTCATCGTCGGCACCAGTTTCATTAATCACATCGATGACAACAAGGCTATTGGAAGCAAAAACAAGGCCAGTAGGGCCGGAATTGCCATAGAAAGTCATTCGAGACACAACTTGAGGGAGACAGGCGTAGGTCACAATCACAGGAGGTTTTTCGGGCAGCTCAGTGGGGCCAGGCGCCACAACACGAGTGCACACGGGGCAGTCGCCGGGACATTGCTCGCAGGGGTTGCCAGGGCGGCAATAAGGACAAATAGGACAACCGCATCGTTGGTCGTGCGGGTAAGGCTGAGCTACCAAATTATCCAACACACCTATATTGCTGCAGAAAGCAGACCAGTAGTGTTCTGGGCAGGCACAACTTTGCCTGCTTCCACGTGCATTCTCATTTTCTGAACCAGTAGCTAAACATGCGTAGCAGAAGTGGGCGTGGCAGCGCGGGCAACCTAAAATAGTTCAGATCAAGGAAGAGTTTGATGGATTGACATTAAAACTCATCATCATTTTAGAGGTACATCAAAGTGAAGGGTAGGAGTAAAAGATTAAAATTTGGTAGCAAGACACGCACCATCCGTGTCGGGGGAGATGTGGTGACAAGAATGGCCATGAAAATGTGAGATCGCGTAGCCACAGGTAGGGCATGGCTTTGAAGTTGCTTTGATGAATGCCATAGATGCTTTTTCGCCACAGTTTTTGCTATCTTTAGCTTTGGACCTTCGGCGGCTGCGTGCTGCTGCATTACATGATGGCCAAGCTCGGCCATTCCGCTCGTGCCCTTCCCAGGCGAAAGAGCACTTGCTGCACAGGGCAGCATCACACCAGGTGCAATTGGCTAAGATAGGCGTAGAGGAGCGTGGTAAGTCAAGAAATTTGCCACATGCTGCATTCGGACACCAAGCGCGGTGCGATGATGGCACGGCTTCTTCGTTCATGTATCGCCCAAGCATGGCCAGCTCGTCTTCTGTGAGGGCTTCAATGAGCTGCGGAGGGTCGCCGTATTGAGCACGCTCGTCAGGTAGTACGCAGTTGCCAACAAAAAGCAACAAACGTAACGTTTCCAAGCTGAAGCAGGACGAGCAGCCACTAAAACCACAAGGCACACCCTCTGCAGTGACACGATTTCGGTCGCCATGAGCGTCTCGAGCGACTTGGGTAGTGCAACCGATGCAGAGGGCGTGGCCACAAGCACCGGGCACAAACATGTACGAAGGATTCCATGCCTCGTCACAAACCACACATGTAAGGTCAGGCTCTTTTGATTGGAGAATTTCGAGTGTAGATGGTTGCTGACAGTGGTTGCACAGCTGCTGACCACCTTCGTCACGAAAGGCCATGGCACAAGCCATACACAGGAGGTGGTGACCACAAGGACGATTTACCTGATTACAACAAAACTAAAATTAGAAGAAATCTACTAATGATAGAAGCCAGTTTAATGAGGATCAACTGCACGGTAAGATAATATGAATGCTGGCATGACCATAAAAATACAGTGGATGGACACGGAAGGCTCACAGCATTAGCGGTGTGGCCGTGACACTGCGCGCACTTCTGAAGATCGAGAAGGTCTTGATTAGAAACTGCTGTATTCAAACTTTCTGATGAGCCATCTTCGTGTTTTTTTGAGCCCCCAATGCTAGTTTCTTCAGCTCTGCCATGTTCTCTACAACGTGACGTCGCTGTTTGAAGCTCTTCAGCATTGTTTCTGCTGCTTCGATCCGTGGGTTCAGTGGGACCGGAAGATACTGACTGCGTCTCTACTTGAGAATCTGAACTATTTGATTCCTCAGACTGCGGCGCAGGTTGTGACTCAGGCGGGGCTTGCTCAGAAGGAGTAAACGGATCCATGCTATCGCACTCGCTTTCGCAACCTAAAAGGAATCAAAGTGGCGCCGACTAGTTCGACTCAATGCAATGTGGTTATCTTTGGGAGGTGCGTCCGCTGAAAATTAATTATGCTTTTAAAAAGCTTCAGCACAATCTTGTTTTCTGGAGAATCCGGCTAATTAAGGCCCTCTATTTGCACGACGGGTGGAGAGGAATAGAAGTTGCAGAGAGTACGACACCGCAGTTGTTGACCAATCCTAGCTAGAGCCAATGGCCAATGTTTGGGAAGCGAATAAGCTGAGGACTTAGATATCTTTATTTGTAAGCTTTACTTGAAGAATCACTGAAAAGCAGCCGCAATAGTGTTCTTATAGTCCGTGTATCTTTAGTCGACATGGTGATCCTTTTTGATGAAGCTGGTGAAGTGGTACGTACTTACGCACTGAAGTTACATCAAAATCGGGGCCCGCGCCAAAATCGTGACGGAGACAAAATTGACAGACCACAGCCGAATCGAGACAGACCGAAGCAACGAATTTTGACACAGGCCCCTAAGGACCGGAATTAGAAGGCTAGCACAAAGGAATTCAACGAGTACATGCCTTAAGCACCCCTAAGGAGATAACTCCCACAGCGGCCTTGAGAGCCGCAAAGAGGGGACGTGAAGCAGATGCCAGTAGGCCCGTTCAACCGGAATTCGCCGGGATCAAAGCCTGAGGGAAAGGGAGTGAGAAACCCCAAATCCAAATCTCGACAGTCGTCACCAGGTGGATCATACCCGGCGCCACTTGCGTTGTCGTCCTCGCAGCCACTCTTTCTGCACGCCTCACAAAAGGAGACAGCCGAATGCTTTCTAGCTCCATCAACAATGCTGCCGCTGCCGCTGCCGCTGCCGCATTTTGGTTCGGGCCCCGAGGGGCCGGAATTAGAGGGCTAACAGGCAGACATGAAATTCAAGGCAACCAGCAGCGAATTCTACCAGTTCTGTACAGCAGTGTAAGTTGCTTTGAATTCCCTATCTGCCTGTTGGCCTTCTAATTCCGGCCCTTACGGGCCTGTTTTGAACGGTATTGCGGTTCATGGCAGTCCATCCGCCTTGAAATTTTCCTTCGGGCTTCCCTCTCCCCGCTTTCTCTCTCTCTCTCTCTGTCCGCGATCTATAGAACTAATTGGATTAACGGGCACCTGGAAATGCCGCCTCATTCACGCTCGCGCACACGGCCAGTATATCCAATGCATTTCCTTTTTTATGGAATGGGCCTTCTCGAATCCCCGGCGCTTGCCCAATCTTGGAACGTGGTTCTCTATGAGCTATGAGACTGAGACTTCAGACATATTGATCAAAAATGGCCACTCTGGCCTGTTTGCCTGAAAAGGCCTCCCTTCTAGTACTTATGAGTAAGTTGTTTTGGAATCTCGTCCTGCTGCCTGCCTATTAGCCTTCTAGGTTCTAGTTCCGGCTCCTCGGGGGGGGGGGGCGGCGGT
>Ga0307982_1002040_pt1 | contig 16423 bp, 18 predicted proteins | sample OrgLakmetagen989_FD_201847 | JGI IMG/M metagenome (GOLD analysis project Ga0307982, IMG submission 201847) | Saline water microbial communities from Organic Lake, Antarctica - #989 | ecosystem: Environmental > Aquatic > Non-marine Saline and Alkaline > Saline | place: Antarctica: Organic Lake...
AACCCATATATCTTCCATCAAACGCCACGGACGCTAGTCGTGGTCGTCCTCCAGCGTTTTTCGAAACCCTCGCAAGGCCCTCCACCTTGAGAGCAAGTCGACTGCGTATACCCCGAAGAGTGCAGGATCTTGCCGAGACGCGGGACGTAGGACAAGAGGTGCGCTCAGTTGTTAGCTATATGTCCCCGAGGAACGCCTCAATTATCGGTGCAGCACCCTCCGCTTGAGCCACGACTGACGGAGCATAAACTTCGGAAAACAGCAAAGCAGCGCGTGTTCCTGGAACGATAATAGGATCCCAATCACCAGCGAAGTATAGCAGCTTGACTTTGGCTCCTCCTTGGACACCGAACCATTCGTTCGCTACAGTCGTAAGCTCACCGGTCCAGTAATAGCTTGTTGATAACTGTGTGCTGTTGTACATCGGAATAGTCGCATAGGGAATCAGCTCATCAGCACTGGGGGGCTCGCGTGAGAAAATCGTTGGAATAGGGCCGTTAAATCCTTTTAAGCTTGGGCCTATGAAAGAACCAGGAGGGTATTCAGGGTTGAAAAATAATGAATTTTGGACAGCATCGCCAGCGATGATCATCGTATAGGTGTCGCATCCTTCTGAGGCTGTAGCGCATTCGGCTTGCATTCGAGCTAAAGTGAAAGCAGCATTGGTGTTATCGATGTAGCCACCATCAAGCAGACGGTAGGTCATGTCTTCAGCGCTGACTGTCCCATTGATTGCGTCTTGCCCCGTCGGAAGGGTGTAACCTTCCACGAGAATTGGAGTCGCAAGGCTTTCCAGGCCTAAAGGCCAGCAACTGTCGACAGGATTGCTCGCGATACCAGGCGCATATTCTTCCGCCATAGCAGGACTAGCAAGTAACCCCGCTGCAGCTGACGACGCTCCCGTTACCTCAATGAGAAGGGTGTTGTGCTTCTCCAAAAGATTGATTTCTGTCTTTCTCAGGCCTCCAGTTTTGGCGGTAATATTTATGACGTTGTCGCTATATAACCACGAGCTCTTCGTGATAGAACCGTCAGCTGCAGCAGGGGGGTGCACGTGAGCAATCGGTAGAATGTAGGCAGAGCTGGTTGTGTTCGGGGAATATCCTGCGGCGTACTCGATCGAGCGTGTGGCGATGGTGCTGTCGTCAAGGAACGCGTCAGGTGGTACCGTAACTTGCTGAATCAACGTGGCATTTTGAAGTCCCGTAAAAGAGCGACTGTTGTAAACCAACGTCTCAATGTCCGGGATCCAAGCTTTTAGCATAGCTGCGATGTACGGCAGCCAGTCCTGTGCTGGGAAGTCACGAGAGTCGAGGGGGCCTAACAGCTTTTCGATTTCCTCGGCCAGATGCTGGCACAGAGGGTGAAGCTTGCTAAAAGTTCCAGCATCGAAGGAAGTTGCCCACGCCATTCCAGAGTCGACGGCAGCATTCATCGCTGCTTCGTAAGTGAGACCCCACGCTGTCACGAAAGCAGAGAGGTCTCGCGAAGGGTCCGTGACTTCTTCGTAGAAGCGCTTGCTGTAAAAGAACTGTGAGGAGAACCAGTTCCCACCACTGTTTGAACCAACATGGGTTACTTTATCCAATGCTCCGATTGACGAAAGAGCTCGCCCCATTGCCATACCTTGCGTCATTGTCGTGAACCCGCCGCCACATTCATTGAATGAAAAAGGCTTTCGAGGTGAGGCTCCCGGCTTTTTTTCAGGTGCTGATACTTGCGCGATGGTTGCTGCATCGGACAAAATGTTTGAGAAGCAGATAAGAAAGGCAATCGTCTTCCGTGCGGAGAACTTGCGAACCATGGCTCCAAGGGCGTGGGAAGTACGAATGAGCTTGAGCGCCTGAGCCCTGAGCCTTCAGCCTTCACGTCTTCACGTTGTCACTTCACAACCTTCTCATGAGGTTTTTGCACCAATGATCGGTGAAAACGTGAAAATGTAGTTACAGGGGAGGTGGGCCATTCTTCGACGTGCCAAAACAGCAATCGCAGAGGTTTTCATGCGTCATTTTGCCATTTTCTCACCGTCATTGCCGTAAGCCGTAACTTATAAACATTTTGCACCTTAATTGCATTTCCTCTAGAAACTGGTATACTTCAGCTCTTGACTTCAATGCTATGCATAGAAATTTTTCACAGTTTCAATTTTTTCAACGAGTTCAATCGTTTGATATGAAATATGCGAAGTAATCAATACGGTCATGACACCTCGTATTGCATCTAGTTTCATGGGTCATATTCCATTGCTATTTTTCTTAGCTATTGCCTATGTCTCACGCAATGCCTTCCTCTTTATTTTACTGTCACTGGTTGTTCTGGTAGCTAGTTTTCCGAATCAATGGCGTCCTCGAAGCTTATCGTACACGGAGTACCTCTGTCGCAGCCTTGGCGCGCCGTGGTGTGGCCATTGCTCATCAAACGGGTGCCATTCACGAACGTGATGGCTGTGCCTGGAGGTGCAGGTAAACTAGGCACCTCGGCGCCGACTTTTCTTGCCAAATTCCCCACGGGCACCGTGCCGGCTATCGAAGCACCATGCGGCACGAAGATTACAGAAGCGGCGGCCATTCTCACTTTCCTAGCAGACACCCACGGGTAGTTGCAAGTCATGGATTCTAGCAACCTTTTTATAATGTCTAAATATACTCTTTTATTCCATGGATATCGCTACACTTCTATTCTACTCACTACGTGTATGCATTGCTTCTCCCGTTACCTGGCGTACTCTAACTCCTTAAACCATTGGGGGAAAAGGTGGGACGATTTGTACCCTAAAGAGCTGTCGGCACGCGCCCGGGTCGACGAATACTTGCACTGGCACCACGGGGGCATTCGCACCCTGGCGAAAGCGTACATGTCGCCTCGAGTGCGGCTGGACAAGAAGCAGCCCGACCCCGAGGGGATCAAAGAGCTGGAGAAGGCTGCGCATCGCGCCGTGAGCCTCGTCGAAAGCGGGTTTCTGGGCCGCGGCGACGGGAGCCAATTTGTGGCGGGCACTGCAGCACCTACGGTGGCGGACTTTTTGTGCTATTCGGAAGTAGCATCGCTGGGGCCAAAGTACGGTCAAGTTCTGGACCTGAGCCCCGAGGAATTCCCGCGTGTTAACAGGTATGCCGCTGTCGTCTTTTAGGTCACTCTAGTTGCAAGACTTGCTAGTTCACTTGAACGAGACATTATTCTAGTGAAGTTAGTGGATGCTTTTTGCCGTTGTGGCTTAATTCTTTGATTTGCAGGCTTTTCTATTGTGCATCCTTAATTTCGGCTACAACTGCGACCTGCTTGAATACTTTTTTTCCTGTTAGTTTCCTCGAGCAACGTTGCTTCTTACAAAACAACTTGATACACCTCCTGTTAGGTGGCTCAACGACATGGCAGCGCTTCCTTACCACGACGAAACCTTCACGGCTTGCGCTCATTTGGGCGACCTCAAGCAAGAGAAACTCACGGGCCGCCTCGCTCCTGCCACCAAGGCGGGCTTGAACGCAATTACAGGGGCCATCGAGAAGTAAACCCCTGCTCTTGATCAAGTTATATTTGATTCATTTCGAGTGCCATATCCATAGCCAAGGGGCCTTTATAGTGAGGGCGTGCTGGTTGGCATTGCAGATTTTGCGATTGTTTCACGGAAGCCGATCCCGAACCCCATTCCCTGTGTATTTTGGAGATCCGGATGTCCAACTCCTGTCTCGCCGTTCAAAAAGCCTTTCTTTAGATAGCTCACGGGCTGGTAAATTTCCTCGATGACACAGAATTTATAAAGAAAACGAATGTAGCTGCACCACTACATACACCTCCCACAATGACAACCACCAAGCACCGACGCCCATAATCTCTATGCCCTAATGTCCTATTTTCTAAGAATATTCTTGGTCGCCAATTTTTCCAGAAAAGTGAAGTCGCCAAGAATGGAATGAAGCGACTAGAACGCATCTCTAGCTAGCCCCTCCCCTATCTCTTACACACGCTAACAGACCATTAGGTTCTCGAATCTTTTAGGATGGAGCGGCACTTAGCAGCTTCGTCGCCTCCTCAAACGGAAGCACCGCCAATTCAGCAGGATATAGCATCAAGCCGATTGCCAGACCCGCCTTCGGTGACAACAGAGAGAAGAGGTGTCAAATTTGCTGATACGCCACCCTCGACGTCGATCTCCTCAGTAGAAGTAAGAATATGCTGCTAAGCAATGGCTATATTGATGCATAGATTATGTGTACTTCTTTGTGTTTACAATATACTTGGAAATATACGGTTGCGTGCACTATTATTTAAATTTTGTTTTCGTGCTAACCGTTTTCAGAACGACTCGTTTATGGGGACGCACAACATGAGCACGCCAAAAATCGACCGAGGCTCAGCGGAGGTAATCTTCTTGCAAATAATCATCTGAAATTCATCAGATATTGCGTGTGCTTGAAAATTCCCATGCAGCCCTATTCTTTAACACTCTGTTGATCTTTGGTGCACTCCACGTATGCAGTTTCGAGCTTACGGCGACAATCGGCGACCTGTCGCTGACTGCGTGGCGCCGCAGGAGTCGTCGCTACAGCGGCCTGACTTTGAAGACAATTTGCGCCGGGTCTCCGCTGTTGTGCACCGGCACATCGAGGTGCGCTCAAATGGTCGTAGACTACTTTGCCACATTGAGTACGCGACCGTCCCGCGAAGCATCATCTATTCTGATCCTAGCTCTTTCCATTGACTACCAGTCCGTAGATCAAGACTTATCATTAAAAAGAATGCAAATTTTTGATCTTCTTCCCACTTTCATTTCAAGGTATGCTCGCGGCGGCGGCAGCGAGCTCGAGACAAAGCACCCGAGACCATGGAGACTGGCCAATTCCACGAGTCCGCGGCCGAAACTTTTGCCGAGTGGCACTACGCGAGCCCCCAGTACAAAATGCGCTTCGTGCGGCTGCCGCTGGGGAGACCCGGCGCCGTGTACGCCATGCAAGAGGTGGGGCAAGAAATAGGAAGACTGGGTAGGGCTAGGATAAGAAAATAATGTTCGTCCTGCGTTGCCCTGCGAAATGGCATTTTTTTAAAAAAATCGTCGCTTTCTCTTTTTTTTGCTGAGGCGCCTTCTTCCGTGCTAGAGCCCTTTGCTAATTTCGTATATTTGTGGCTTGCTTTTTGTTTGTTGAATCATTTGACTTACAGGTGGACCAAACGTACGCGTCGCCGAATGCTTCCGACATATACCATTTCATTTCCACCCTGTTCAACCAAGCCAGGTTGAGTTCCGAATGCAGCATCGTGTGCCTCATTTACGTGGAGCGACTGATGGAGAAGGGCAACGTGCCGCTGTTGCCGGAAACCTGGCGCCCGATCTTGCTGTGCGGCTTGCTGCTCTCCCACAAAGTCTGGCAAGACCACGCGTGTTGGAACATCGAAGTGGCGCAGGTCTACCCGCAGTTTTCGCTGGCAGCCATCAACCGCCTCGAAAAACGCTTCTTGGAACGCATTAAGGTTTGTGTGTGTGTGTGTGTGTGAAATAATGGTTATTGTATCTTTATAACTGACGGCTGTAGAGTGCTTATAGTAGATTTCAATATATTCTTGTGTAGTCACGACCACGAATTTTTGGGAGGTTTCTTTTTACAGAACGTGAGTTGAATTAAATTTCTCGCTTGTCTCTCTCTTTGTCTTCTTTTCCTCGTCTTCTTCGGCTCCTCTTTTAAATTTTCAGTGGGACTTGTACATCAAGCAAAGCTTGTACGCGCAATATTACTTCGGATTACGCTCCCTTTCGGAGCAGCGGGGCTTCCGGCAGCGGTACAACGCCACGGTGATGGCCCCCGTGGCGCCGCACATGGACGAAGTGCAGCAGCGCAGCGGCGAAGTGAAGAAAGAAGCGCTCCAGCTCTTGAGTAAAAGCATGTGATGAACGAAAAAGAGAGATTGAGCTATTCTCTTTGCTGCTGCTGTTGCAGTAGTTCTTGTTCTTTTTGCGTGCCTAGTTGAGAGCCCAAAGTGCATGTTTTGCTTTCTTGATTTTGGCGAGCGGCGTGCTACTTGCAGCATTTGTCGCAGTTTTTGAGTGACGCTGGCTTTCAGCGATTTGTGTGTGTTTTTGTATATGGCTATCGTGTGCATAGCCTTGCTTGTGGTGAGATTTATTTACTGGACTTGTACCATTGCATTATACTTATTTCTTTTGATTTCCACCGTTTCTGAGTAAGCGGGTTATTACTTATTACTTATTACATGTATATCTATAGTATACATCGGTCTATATCTATGGACTATAGCGCGTCCGTTGAGCACTTCTAAATTTGATTAAGAACTGAACAGAAAGGGGTGGTGGGAAAAGCGCTGCCCTCATTTAGAGTCAAAATTATTGTCTGTCAACGACGCTCCATTCTGCCAGCTACCAGGTAGTAACGTAGGAGTCCTGATTAGGCGCCATGCATACGGCAAATCACTTACGACGCCTGTGTCAAAACACCCACATGGCAACTAGCACGTGGTTTAGCTTGGCGTGTGGTCAATTGTTATATATCTGTTAGCGTTTTTACGAGCACTTTTTACAGCCTTTGCCAGCGCTTTGTCCATGACCGGGAACCTCACTGCTTTGCTTGCTTCGCTTTAAGCCACGCTTCTAGATCCGCCTTAGTAAGCACGAAGCAACCCGTGTTGCTAACGACACGGCTGACACGAGGCCCTCTGACGTTTTTCAGCCATTGGCGCATCGCACTAGGCAGCACTGCGCTTTGCTGCTTCCTTAGCTTCTCTCCTGCCACAGGGTTTCGTGTAGAGTTCCCCTGCTGTTGTGATTGATGTTGTGGTTGTAGTGGCAGCTTGTTAAGGGACTTGCCACGGCCAGTAACCACATAAATGTCGACCAATGGCCACAAAATCGCTGCAAAATCACGAAGATCTCTGTTTGAAGCTTTTCTGGCAGCTCCTGTTGATACATTCCCGTGAGTTTCATCGTCATCGTTAGATAGCGTGTGCTTTGCATAAACGTCTTCGAGGTCACGAAGCAAGCACCGCAACACGCTACGCGCTAAAGCTGCAGGGCACTCGTGAAGGTCTATTTCAACGTAATCGTCAAGGGTTTGTGTATCTGTGAGCTTGTTCTCTGCACTGCTGCTGCCGCTGCTGCTGCCAGTACTTTTTCCATTGCTAGCACTATTAATTGCATCTTCACTGCGAAATCCACTACTGCTCCTAGCATGCCCTACGGCGGCTAAACGGCGCGGCCAAGCGCGTGGAAAGAGGTCCCATTGCGTGCGTGCTTCGTAGGTCAAATCTGCTGCTGCATTGGCATAGTCATCTTCACTCCATGAAGGTGCAGTGATTTCGCTGTTTAGGTTTACATTGTTCAACTCTTTGGTTGTAGGGGTGGCAAAGTCAGAGATCTTCTCGTTGGTAGAACTCAGTGACGAGTCCAGTCCTGATGGTTGAGCGTGGTTATTGCTGCTCCTAATGCGGAAGCCAGAAGCATTGCACACTTGACCAGCCTTTGCACTAGTAAAGGGCGCATAAATGTTGCTGCTACGGCTGTTGCTACTGCTGCTGACATGAGCATTATTTCTATCGCTTTCGTCGAGTGCTCGCGACATCGCTAAAATAGCAGTGAGGTCAGGTAACCGCGGCGAGGTCTTGCTTTTAACGTTCGCTGCTTTTGTTTTCCTGGGCGGTTGGTCCAATGCTACTGTCGTTGCGGATGTCTTTGCTGTTCCTGCTGCTGTTGTTGTTCCTCTAGCTGTCGTTTCTCCTCCTGCTGCTCCTCTAGCTGCTTCAGTTGCTGCATCGATTGTTGCTGCTGCATGAGCTCCACCGTCAAGCGCTCCGATGGCAGCCCCCACAACAGCGGCATTGGGCTTGAAGCCAAAGCGAACCTCCATGCTTTGCACAAGCTTCAATGCCGCCTGAGCCGCTGCTTGTCTCTCGTTACAAGGACGGTTTGACGAGGCTGAGGCAGCATTCGAGCAAGCATTGATAGCTGCACCCACGAGCGTCACGTCGATAAGCACCTTCAACCAAACAACAAACCAATCACAGTTCACAAGGGAAGATATAGAGGAGATTGGATAAGTTGAGAAGAGCAGAGGAACGGCAATGATAGTGCAGCGTCGTAATTTTTAGTGGCGCTGCATCAGAATACATCCAATTCATGTATTCATTCTCTTTAGATATATTGGTGTGCCGCACCTTGTCATTTGCGTTAGTAGCCTTCTCAAGCTCGTCGAGCAATTGCAGTGCTTTCTGCCAGTGACCTGCCTTGGCGAACGCGTTGCACGCCGCTCCGAAAGTCTTGACATTGGGAGCTACGCCGTACTGTGACTGCTTGCCAAAGGTGGAGAAAAAGAAGAGTGAATCAAGAAATTCAACTCTTTTATTTAACTAAGAGTAAACCTTAAACCTATGACTGCCCCGGCTATGATAAGTAAGGGTCCGCACCTGCATGTTTCGCAGCAATTGCATGGCCTCATCGGCACGGCCAGCTTTCGCGCACGCGTCAATGGCGCCGTTCAGCGTGTACAGGTCGGGGTTCAAGGAGCGTGCAGGCATCGACGCTAAGAGATCGAGTGCGCGTTGCCATTCGCCGCCGCGAGCGCAGGCGCTGATCGCGCTGTTGAGGCACACTAAATTAGGCGCTACGCCACAGCCCTACGGAGATAAACCACAGCAACAAGAAGAATGAGATAAGAGTTATTGATAAAAGTGAGGACTACGATGATTTAAAGGCGCGACACAAATGTTGGTTGTAAATATGAGGGAGTGTATGCAATAAAAAGGCTGCACACCTCTTACAGATATGCCCCCCAAATAAATAAATAACCACGCATGTTATGTACGTTCCTTTGCCTCTCTCGACTGCCCTCAAATGTAATCTACCTGCGCGACATCTAGGAGCGTGAGTGCCTTCTGCCACTGCCCACCCTTGGCGCAGGCGCTGATGGCGGCTCCGAAAGTCACGACATCAGGCACAGCACCGTAGTGGTCCATCAAGTCCAACAAGCCTAGGGCTTCGACCCAACGCCCGCTTGACCTGTTGCCAGAGTCGTCACAAGCGAGCAAGTGAGTGAATGAATACGAATAACACCACTGAATATGGCCATAATTGTATCCCCGCGTCCTCTATCGCACAAACTCGTGCTCGAATACCACCAAACGAACCAAACTTGGTCTCCTTCAAAATGAAACTCACCCAGCAGCGCTAATGGCGGCATTGAAAGAAGCCGTCGGTAGCGGTAAGCCGCGTTTCTCCATAGTGTGAAACAACTCAAGCGCCTTCTTCCATTGTTTGGCGCGTCCACATGCTGTGATAGCAGCGGTGAACACGACGGCGTTGGGCTCTAGCCCATGTGCTTCCATGCCCTCTAACAATGCGATTGCTTCCTGCCACCGCCCCGCTTTCGCGCACACGCTAATGGCAGCACCCACTGCGTGCACATCTGCACCTTCTGGCTCAGCTTGCATGCGCTGCAAGGTGGCGAGGGCAGCTTGCCAATTGGCTCCGCTCCTTTGAATGCTTTGCAAGAAGCCCCGGCTGCGGTGTATGCGGTGCAGGTCTTCTGGGGAAGCTCCCTCGTGCTTGCGCAAGAACGTCTTGAGGGCGGCGGCATTGGCGCGTCTTTTGGCAGTCCATGGCTTCAGCTGCTCGAAGCTAGGCCGTGGCGTCACGAGATCGTCCTCAACTAGAGCGGAGGTGTCCTTGGCGCTCAGTGCGTACAAAGATGGCTGGGAGAAATTGGCACCTTTGAGGAGATAGGCCTTGGTACGCGGAGGTTTCGAGTAATTCGACCCTAGCCTCGCAGGTATGATTGATATGCTGCGCGAGAAGACCGACGCAGTTGTTTTGAGCCTGAGCATTGTGGCAAGCACGCTCTACCTAGACTAGCTTCTCTTGTGTAGCCATGCCACCATACTACCAATTGTCAGGGCTCCTGTTCTGTGATAAATTGTACGCTAGTCTACCTAGCTCGACCAGGGACAAGAAGGTTGCGGCGGCGGGTGCTAGAATTATTCATCGGGCTAGTGATGGTGTCTAAAATCATCGTCATCTGAGTGCCGCTCTTGACTCTTGACCTAGTTCGCAAGAGCAAACTTTGCTGTTAGCTAGTCTAGCTACAGAAGCTAGAGAATGAAATAAATTGTGGGCAACCCATCTAGAAAACCGGCAAATTGGTGAGATTTGGATTTTGGCTCTAGCTTTCACACGTTGTAGCCCACGCCGAGCTCCGTCAATGCGGCTTTTCAGAGCCAAAATCCATTGAAATGGCGAGGAATTACACACAACTGCGCTCTGAGAGCGCCGCCGATGCCGCCTCGTTGTTGGACTTCGACAGGTTGGCGCGGGCCGCGACGACAACGTGCTCATGCACAGCTTCGTCGTACTGCCGTACTAAACCGCCGGTGCCTCGCGGATGCGCTAGCGTCGCTGTTCGCTTAATAAAGCTACAACAGAAACGCTCGCATCAAGAGTTCTGCGGCATCTTGCTTTGGTTGGGCCATACCCAGTTCGGACAGTGTACACTAAAAGTCGATTATCTCGAAAACAGTTTGTCTCTAGGAATACCGGTTTTCTAGATGGGCTGCCCACAATTACGGAAGCGTGTGAAACTACAACTTACAGGGGGTGTCTATTTGTGTTGACTTCTCAGAGAAGGAGGACGATTATGATAAGAAAATTGCCTCGAAGCCTACAGTATTATCGACACCACGGTTTATCTTGAATAGGACTTTGCTGAGCTCCTTTCTATTCTTACCATACCTACATTACGCGCTTTTGGTTTCGATTTCGGTTCCGGTTTTTGTTTGGCGAAGTTACGGGGTGAATCCGAACATCCGAACCCGAAAGTCTAAAGTCTCAGGCGTTCGGAACTGCCTGCTTCACTTGCCACTTGGCCAAGCGAAACTGTAAGGAATGATCCGTACCTTAACCACGGCGGCCGCTCGAATCTGCGTGCTTGATGCGGTGCTGTTTCAGTCCACTTTCAATCCAAGCCCTCGCTTGCTTCAGTTCGCCCGGCTTGTACGCCGCTGCCATCCGCCTGTCGTGAGCTTTCTTGAAGGCCGCTAATTCCGCTTCAGCGTGGTCGCCGCTCGAGTCGTACTGCCCTACGGCAGCGTTCGGCGGCGGCTTTTGGCGGACTCTCTTCGACCACCCATCTCCCGTGGTCGTGTCATCCAAGTCCTGTAAATGGTGGGCTTCGGCAGCTGCCTGACGCACGTATTCATCCGCAGCCGCCTTTCTCAAACAAAAGGAAAAACAAAAAAAAGATAAACGAAGAACGCCCCGTTACAGTTTATCATAGGCTAATGTGTGTGGTGAAAGAAGGGAGCTTAATCCGGACCCATATCAATTCTGGTGACTAGCGCGCGAGACAGAAGAATCAACGCGAGATGCTCAAACCTGGTTGGAAGTCAAATTTCGAGCGTGCACGAGGGGCAGCGTTCGAGACGCTTCGCTGTCCAAATGTTTTGGCAGCAAGCGGTCGTAGGCACGGTTCACTTCTGGGTCTCTTAAGTACGCTGCTGCGTAACGGCGCGTAGCTTGCCGGTGCAACTTGTCGACTGCTTCGTTTTTGGCAGCCACCGCTGCGGCTGCCTTCTTCTTGGAGAGGTGCCCCGTTTTCAGAGGTTGCTTGGCGCGGTACATGGCTTCCTCCACCAAGCATTCCGCTGCAATAGAAAAGCAAGCGCACATGGTGCAAAAACCGCGGTTATCTTTTGGGGATGTTTAGGCTGTTGCGTGAAAGTGGTGAGATTAGAAGAGAAATAGGCGAAATGTCGCAGGCTGGATGTGAAAAACGGCAGCGAATTGACCATCTGCTTGCTTTCATCAAACTTCTGCGTTCTAATGACAGCTTTAACTTACTCAAAACCGTCGAATTATACAGCATCATTTTGTGATGTGGCAATCATCAACTGTGAACAAAGCTAACTATTAGGTACTATCTGTAGCACGTGCTACATGTAATGTTCCAAGCAATGTTACATGTGCATAAAAGCGTGAAGAATTATTCACCTGATCCGAAGTGAGCAATGGCACTATTAGAACTAGAGCTATCGTCTTTTAGCGACTTGGCGAAAGCCACTTCGGCGCGCCGCTGCGCATCACGAGCCCGCAGAAGAGCATGGTGCTCTTGTGCCGAGTCTAACGCGCGCGCAGCGAACGAGGTTTCTTCGTCGATGCGTGCAACCAGCACTAGGCCAATTCGTGCCGCATTGAGTACTCCAGCGTCACCACCATTGCGCATACCGCTGATGTAGGTTGATGTAGCATCTGCGAGCTCATTAGCACGCAGGTGGTGGTCTCCGTGCACCACCATGAGCTCCTCCGGGCCCATCGTGCGCGCCATGCTTGGCAAATACCAGCGGCACGGTTACACAGAGAGAGTTCTTAAGCGCAATCCACTGTGTAGAGACGATAAAGGTGCACTGATTTCACGTTATGACGATACCACGTATCAGAGCGCTCGGTCCCTTCCTTTGTCTTTTTTTGTCCATCTCGCGAAAAACAGGGCTGGCATGCTTGAGAACCCCCAAGAGGGAATCCGCGCAAATTCTTGATTCCTCCATATGTTGCCATTTTGGTCATTGATGGAAGGAAAGATTCAATCCATGGAACACTCAGCAGAAATCTCGAAGAACTGTTGAATCTCCTCGAATTTCCAAACTACTCTGGACCGTTCCCGCACTTCCCTGGAGTTTACAATGTTATGCGCTATGGAGTCTACCGTACGCAAGTTATTATTGATGGAACCATAAACTGTTTATACACTCGTTTCGGTGTACGCACTCAGCATTCAACATGAGCCTATCTCGCCAAGTCACTCAGCCCCCATTCCGTGAACGCAAAGTAAAGGCCACGTCAGCATTCGTCGGCCCCTCCACGCTCCTTGTGTTCGAGGCGGCAGCGGGCAGCAGCGCGGGCCTGGCCACGGACTCCATCTTCTACGGCCTTGACTCATACAAGGTCCAAAAGCAACAGCTCGGTGGCCAAGTCAATGTGCGCCACCTTTTTCGCGGCCTTTTGCCGCTCACCATGATGGGCACGGTGCCGTCCTTCGGCATGTTCTTTTTCTTTTACGAACCGTGCAAACGCGTGCTGGCGGACGTCTACGGATTGAGCGATAGTGCAAGCGTGGCACTTGCGTCATTCGCCGCCGGCGTGCCGGCATCGCTCATCTACGTGCCCGCGGACACCGTCAAAAAGGTTTGCAGATATATTTTTCGATTGTGTGTTCAAATAAATTGTGCGTTCTTTTGTACCTTTCTTCAGTTATCACCGTGCTCTCACTCTCGGCCTTTTCTATTTCTCTCTTCCTCAGCGCATTGTGTTGGGCCTTGCTGATAGCCCCATGGCAGCAATAAAGCAAGTTCGAGCAGCGCACGGCGGTTCCTTGCGGGGGCTCATGTTGGGCTGGCAGGCTAACCTGGCTCGCGATGTCCCCTTCGCTGTCTTCAAACTGAGCTTGTACGAAGCATGCGTGTGCTCGTACGCCACCGTGCAAGGGATGCTCACTGGCCGTCAACCAGATCGTCACGAGCCTCTTAGCCCGCACGCCTCCACCGCCTGTGGTGTAGCTTCCGGCGCCCTCACGGCCGTCCTCACTAACCCACTCGACGTGCTCAACACGCGCATCAAAAGCGGGATGACGCACGTGGAGCCACCGAAGTTAGCCTCAGGTTCCGTGGCGGCCACTGACATCAGCATGAGCGCGGTGGCTCGGCGTGTGTTGGCCACTGAAGGCGCTTCCACGTTGTTCTTGTCGGGTTTAGCGCCGCGCATGGTGACTCTGGGCATGGGGAGCGGAATTTTCTGGGGCGTCTACGCGCACACTCGGTCTGCGCTTGGTCTCGATGCAGTAGCACGATGACCCCATCAACAGCCCGTCGGCTCGATCCATTTACTTGTATATTTGACGTGGCCCTTGAAAGGCCCCATTTTTGATTACCTTTTTTGTACATACATTACTTTTTAACTTTAACTCAACATTTCGATGGCTTTATACTATAATACTACCGAGTAAAGGAGTAGGGCGCGAAGGTAATTTCGACGTTCAACTGCACTCTATTTGGCGGGTGGCTGTAGTTCGAAGCGGCGCAACTTCTCAACCTGCTCTCTCGCTCTGTCGTGCTCGAACAACTGCCCAATCAGCAATCAGCACTCAGCAGCCATATGATGCAGTGCTACTCACCGCACCGTACTCACTCACGAACTACAGAAGTCGCGTTGTCGTGTAACGTCTAGCTCTTCTCAACGCCTCGTTAAGCCACCGCACATTGCTCATGGAATTTTGATATCAACGCTCAGGTCAATGCTAGCAGGAGCCTAGATATCGCTGATTGCATTCTGAGTCTGTTCGTAGCAGGAGCCAAAGGCCTCCATGTAAATTATCCTTGCTCAGCTCGAAGGCCGTGGAAGCATTAGTGGACATGATTAGCACCATTGCTACCGAAACTGAAGAGCAAGTAGGCTGCGTAGATGCTACCTACCTGCTGCGCAATCTTTTTGCACCGCCCGCTGGTCCTAACTCACGCACCGTCGACCTCGAGCGCCGCCGAGCCGCCGTGCAAGTAGTAGCAGCGCAGTGTGCTTACTTCGCAGGCGTTGGCGCGCATGCAAGGCCTGTGCCGCCGCCGCTGTTCAATGGCAGTATGGCTAGCGAATACTTGGCCGATGGACGAGAGCAGTCTACTCTATCAGCATCATCACCGCCACCAGCGCCCCCTGTTGTGGGCGTCATTGGTTGCGGCCAGGTAGGCAGCGCCATATTGGATGCGTTGCTTTCTCTTGGGTGGCCGCCTCATCTGCTCGGCACCTGCGCGCGCACTCCCTCGAAGTGGGCGCGATTTGAGAAGCTTGGCGTGCAATGCACCACTCAAGCAGAGGATTTCGCGCAGTGGCCAGTGTCGCGTGACCCGGCTGCCAAGCCTGGCCGCGAGCCAAATGGTGTGCGCGTAGTGGTGTTGGCGGTGCCACACGCGCAGGTAAAACGGAATCATACCACCTCCTCGGCATTTGTATATAATCTGTTTTCATAGTAGGAGCCTATAAACATTAATCATTTTGCAAATGCTTCCTCTCGTTCCTGAACTGTGTCTGTTTTCTTGATTCGCCGTTCACTTGTCACAGCTCTTCATATTCAAATAATCTTCTCCATTTCTTTTTTTCTCTCTTCAGTTGCGCTCTGTCACTGCGCTACTAACGAACGCCACCGCCCGCGGCGGCGGCGCAAGTGGATTAAGCCAGTGCCTGGTGGTGTCGTGTGTGGCTGGGGTCGGCATGGCGAAGTTGAGGCAACTCCTAGGCGAAGCTGCCCCGTGGGTATGCCGCACCAGAGTGGAATTGGGTAAATTGGCAGCAGGCACGCTTCAGCCGAGTGGGGCCTTTCCGCACCTGGTGAGCAGCCAAGTTAACGATGCTGAAAGCAGTGATACAGTGGACGAGCGATCAAGGCATGAATCGGCTGACGTTGATCGGTATGGCGACCGAAGTGTGAAGGACTGGGAGTGGCCTGGTCTTTTGAGCCATTTGCCCTCGCAACCTGGCATGAGCCACTTCAGCATTAATATGCACAATGGCTCATACGAGAGCAGAGACGTAAGTCTGTCCGAAATGGCTACGGGTGCAGTAGCTCGAACTGCGGTAGAGCCGCCACCCTTTTTGAGCAGTGCAGTGCTGCAGGAGGCAGCGGTGATGCTGGCAAGCCATGCACCCTCCGTGCAGGCAGCCATTGAAGGCTTGTTTTGTAGCACTGGGTTTGAACCAGCGGAAGCTCGTCGTGCGAGTTTAGCAATTGCACTGGGAATCGATAGTGACAATGGTGATGAGTCCGCCGTCTTGGGCTTAGCGAATAGCATGAGCTCGCTGCTGTTGCTTTCAGGTTTGGAGCGTGGCGCTTCTCAACCACGTGCTCCTCCATTGATGCGTGCGTTTTCAGAGCAGTCTACGGGTGGCCTGTGGTTAGACGACGGAAGTGGTGGTGGAGGTGGCAGCAGCGAAGCGCTGTTGCTGGAAAACGAGCGCCGTGCAGGTGCCCTTTCAACCACTGTGGCGGCGTGCGCAGAATTACAAGCGTCGCGCGTGTTGCCTCACTTCCATGCTGCCTTTGCCAAGAGGGCGCTCTGAGAGGCCGCTAAAATACCAAGATACGCAGGAATTCAATTCAAGAGCTAAATTCGTCGCTTATCTTATCCACCTTTCCTTTTTGCCCATGCTGCCGAGTTTCTAGCGCACCTGGCTGGCTCTTGGGTTCATGGCCTTAAAGATTAGATCGGATTAGAATACTGGATTGGATTGGAATAGATTATACTCCCCAATTGCAAAGAAATATTAACAAATGGCAAGAAAACATAAAACGAACTCATCTAAACCCTGAAGTCGTGGCCCTTGGCCTCTATAACTCTAATCGCCAAAAGGAGTTTTTCCTCCTTATCTGTTGATGAATGTGGGAGGTGTTGT
>Ga0307982_1002041_pt1 | contig 16420 bp, 11 predicted proteins | sample OrgLakmetagen989_FD_201847 | JGI IMG/M metagenome (GOLD analysis project Ga0307982, IMG submission 201847) | Saline water microbial communities from Organic Lake, Antarctica - #989 | ecosystem: Environmental > Aquatic > Non-marine Saline and Alkaline > Saline | place: Antarctica: Organic Lake...
TTCGTGGTGTAATGTGCAATGGCGAAATGGTGAAATGAAGGCAAAAACGGTGTGGATTTACAAAAATCGCAAGCCACGCTTGAAACGGCGCATCTGCGCATCATTTCGCATGTATCGCGCCTAGGTGCATCAATTGAATGCGCCCTTCTCGCTCGAAACTATTGGCCAGGGATTATATTTGAGTTCAAGCCCGCCGTAACGCCATGGCGCAATGGCGATAGCAGAACACCGAACAACTTAAAACCCAAACCCAACAGCGAAGTTGTAGCCTTGGAACAAATAGTGACTTCACAGGGAGAACAATTCGCAGTTGCCATTACAAGGCGAGGTCCATGGCCATCATGAGGCAAAAGCCCCCCATGAAGCCGCGAGTGGCAAATTTGGGGCTGCCAGCGTGGGCCTCGGGCACCAGCTGATCAACCACCACGTACATCTAGGAAAGCGCATTGATGGGCACGAATTAAAAATAAAACAAAGTGAGGCCTTGCCAAGCTTATAGAAAGTCAAATTAAGCGATGTATGAGCAGGGTGAAAAAAAAAGGGAAGAAAGAACACAAGGAAAGACGTCGTCGTCTCGCACCATGGCGCCGGCCGCGAACGCCATGGCAAGGGGCAGCAGAGGAGCCGCGGCACGCACGCCCCAAGCCCCCAAAGCACCGCCCAAAGGCTCCACCGCGCCGCTCAGTTGGCCCCAAAAGAAAGCTCGCCCCACCGGCATGCCTTCGCGCCTCAGAGGGAGCGACACCTGCGGAATTAGAGCGAGAAATGCGATCATGTCGGCGAGAGAAGCTATAGGTAGTGGCCTTGAACAAAGAAAACACACCAATAATCGTACAGTGCTTGAACCTCAAGGTTTAGATATGTAATTGCATGTACAAATAGAGAGAAAGATCGTAACGGTACACGGAAGTAAAGATCGATAAATTTCAAGCAAAGTATAGAGCTACAGTAGTCACTTACAGCTAGTCCTTCAGGAAAATTCTGCAACGCAATGCCAATAGCGAGTGAGCGTGCACCGGCATAACTCGCAGTGGCAGCTGCTGAGGCCTCGCTATTCGCTTCATCCTGTGCTTGTGTAGCCGCAGCTGCTTGAGCAACCCCTTTGACTTCTCTTGTCGTACCCAAAGCCTCAGGCACAACAGAAACAGTGGCCATCGCAGCGGCCGCTCCTGCAGCGGCAACTTCAGCTGAAAGGCTTTTCGCAGCTAGAACACCCGCACTGCCAAAACCCACTCCAACTGCCAACCCTTCCGGGAAATTGTGGAGCGTGATGGCGATGACGAGCATGTAAATGCGCCGCCACCGCCCTCCGTCTTTGCTTGCCTCGCTATTCCCACTGCTGCGCCTTTTGCTGCCGCCGCTGCCACCACCACCACCACCACCACCACTGTGGGCGGTACTTTTGCCAGGCCCGCTCTTACTAGAGGGCGATGATACAGGACTCTCCGGCCCACGCTCCATGTCTGACGTAGACCGCTGCATGCCTGTCGTCGTGCGCTGCATGGCGTCAAACACACCCGCACCTGGAGGACCGCCAGCCCGGCGGCGGACCATCGAGTCACGCGATAGTTGCGCAGAGGCCTCAGAGACGTCTGAGGACGCATTTAAGCTAGAGTTAGACACCCTGCTATAACCATCGTCGTCATCACCTTTTTCTTTCTTCGCTCGCATCAAGTCGAGCGCGCCGCTTTCGTCGAGCCCCAATTTCCCGAGCAAGACGTCGGTGCCAGCCATGCTGCCACCACCGAGGGCAAAGCCCAACACTACTGGCAAAGCTGGAAAGGCTCCCCAGGTCTCAGACACTTTGGCGGCTTCAACAGCAGGCGCTAGTAAAGAAAAATAGGATGCTGCTACCATGACCCCACCCGCGAAGCCTAAAAGTCCGTCGAGCAACGGTTTTAACCGCGTCGTGCTTTGTTCATCGTCAGGTAGAACAAAGACCAGAGCAGCACCAGCAGCAGTCACAAACCACGTAAAGAGCGTGGCGTAGATAGCATTCCGAGTCGAATCATCTAGCAAATACAGCATCCACCCAAACATTATCTATCTATCACTAGCAAGTCCGCTCAATTCACATCATTCTGCCATTGCCTCGAGAAGAGAGTCCGAAATGGGAGCTTTTTTTTGAGATGTCTCTTCTTTGCGTGTTTGTTTCATACTCATCACATTAGAGAAAATTCAAGTTGTCACACGTCATTTCTGCACGCGCTACACGCACGAAAACCTAAGCGTCAGAGCTTGAATAAACGACAATGCACACCTCCATCGTTCTCGCCCTCTCAGCGATGGTCGCAACGACGAGCGCCTTTGCTCCATTATCTTTAGTTACGCGTAGAAGCCTCGTTACCGCGGACGCTCAAAAGGGTTTCGGAGCGCCTACGCCAGCGCCGACGCCGAAGCCCTTGAGCGAAGGCGCTGCCAAACGATTAGAAGCTGGCCAAAGCTACGACGCTGCGATTTCAAAGGGTGCTCCTGAATTCGCTGTCTATGCTCGGCAGTTTGGCGGAGACGAATCGTCCTGGAAGATGGTGGGGTACATTGCATGCCCGCGCTCGGAGAAGCCTGAGGACATGATTTTTGGCAACGAAGCTGCTCTTCTCAGTGGCCTCTTCAAGGTATCGAGTTATCTATTGCTGTATTCTGCCTAGCATCTTCTGCTACAATTTACTGCAATCTATTTTAGGAACCCGTGTACTCTTTATTTGCCATATTCGTGGGCTATCAAAACTGCTCTCGTTTAAATTTCAATGTATGTTGCACTATTTCTTTTGCGTCGGTAGGTTCAGCCAAAGATGAAACAAATTTCGGAGACTGAAGGGCTCGAATACGGATACCGGCTAAAAGTGTTCCCTGACGACCCAGTGCGAGTTGCAAAGAAGCAAACGGGCAAGTCTGAAAACCCTATTATGAACTGGTTCGGTAGTTTGACGAGCCCTGTCAACACGGACAACTACAAAGCGTAAGACAGACGGCATTTGGTCAATGAGTGGTAAATAGTACTTCAGTAGTCGACTAAGGCAAGGCGAACCACCGCTTCTCCTATTTCATCAAACTTTGAACCGATAAGTGCAGTATACTGCTTTTGTAAGTACTTAGGCGAATTACTAAGAGACCCCAAAATTAGGAACTAGGTCAGGTCAATTTTTTTTAATGGATATTAGATAATGGACAATAGCAACGTACAATCGCATTAACGCCGCGTTCTTCAGGTATATCGCGACATTATTTGAAGAAACCTTCATGGAATCGGGTTTGCTGGGTGTATATTATCGCGATTCGGATGGGGGGGGGGGCAAAAACGCGATAACAAATAGTGAAATAGTGCGCTGCCGCTGCTGAGAAGCAGGACCGAAACACCGCCACGACGACACAATAACTGATAGTTCTAGCCTAGGTAGAGGAACGAGGTAGGTCATTATTCCTTCTCGGCAATGCACATCCAGTTAATTAGAGGGCCATTCACTAGAATCGCGTCTATCTGCCCCTCTAACAACCGAAAGTTACCATGGGCGCGTTTTAATTACCCGACGTCAGAAAGCTGGTCAGGCGACTGCGTGCTCCGCATGAGGCCGGTCATGCTCCCGATGTCGCGGCTGTCAGCGGCGTAGTTGCCGCCGTGCTGCGGGTTGGCCATCGACCGGTGAGCGCGCAAGATCGACTTCGGCGTTGCTCTGAGCACCGACGGCAGCACTTTCGCGGCGGTTGCTGCTCCTCCATCCTCGTGGGCTGATTTTGGCGAAGAAAAAGTGACGCCGGCCGCAGTGGCGGTAGCTGAAGGAGCCTCAGGTAACACGCCGCCTTCTTCGTCGCACTCTTCATGTTCTTCTGAACCAGCAACGGCGTCAACTTGGTCTCCTCCAGTGGCTCTTTCGTCTTCACTATCTGTGCCATCTTGGCCTGCTTCGCCTTCACAAGTCCCATCGTCGTCGTCGTCGTCGTCCTCTTCGTCGTCGTACTGGTGGTGGCTCATTTCTAGCGCCAGTTCCCAATCGGGGAGCTCGTCGAGTCGCAGGAACCCAATTTCAATGGGCCTTGGCAGCTCCACCAGCATGTCAAACAAGTCGTCTTCGTTGACGTGCGCCGACAGCAGTTCTCCATTAACTTCAGCGATCAAATCGCCGGGCGCTACCCCCGCTAGCGTGGCAGCTCCGTCAGGCTCGACGCGGGTTACCACTAAGTTCCAGCGCCCGCCTTCGTACTGGTTGAAGGACATGCCAATGGGCCCGTCGCCAAAAGACGCGCGAAACGTGATGGCTACGTTCTCTTCGTCGTCCACCTCGGCCTCTACATCTCCAGCATCCACTGGTTCTGAACCTTCAGGAAGATCTAAACCTTCAGCTTCAGCTTCCCCTGTAGGCGCAAGCTCATCACGTTCAGCGCGAGGGTGGTTGCTTTCATCACCTCCAGCCACTGCTGTTGCTGCTGGTGCCGCTCGCGCTGGGTCTGAAGTGGCGGGAGTTGAAGCGACGAACGCGTGCACACCGTGCGCGGACTTGACATGCCCGCATTTGCACTGCCCAAAGGACGGAGCGAGCACGTCTACTGCATAAGAATTGCAAGCCCCTGATGCTTTCTCCGTCGCAGAGTCGCCATTGCTGCTGCTGCCCCTGCTGCCGTTACCATTGCCGCTGCTGCTGCCATTGACAGGTGCAGGACCCAGCAACATGGAGGCGTCCACGACTGTAAGGTCTGACACGCTCGGCTCATCGACGTCAAGTTGACCTTGCTTGTTGTGATTGTTCGCAGCTCGGGCTGACCCCCCTAAGTGAGACACATCGAAAGACGGCGCATCGATCAAACCGCTCGCGTCGTCTAAAAAGAGGGCCCGTTCCGCAGGAAGCGAAGCAGGAGTCGGTGCAGATACAGCGCCGTGGTGAGGAGAATTTCCAGACGGAGGCGAACTTTCGCTCGCAGAAGACGCTCCTGACGATGCTGACGATACAGAGGAACGAGGGATTTGGCCTGCCTGTGCTGCTCGTGCAGCGTCTCCAGCACTAGCAGGAGCGTGATGGTGGTGCGCACCTTTCGCTTTCTTGACGGCGCTCATGTAATTGCCGACGGCGCGGCCTCGCTCGGCGCCGCAGCCCGCGCAGGCCGAGTGCTCTTCGTCGTTTCGCTTGGCGCACACCGCACAGCCCCACCTACACGCGCACCAAAGACAAGTAGACGAAAGCAACTTAGGAGGGCGTGAGAGCAGTCAGTTGTCAAGTGCGAGAGACTAAAGATAACTTCGGTATGCAAACAGAAAAAAACACTAAGAAACGATGCCGACACTTATCAGCGCTCCCAGAACAGCTGTTGTAGTATTTCCACATGATTATCACGCTTACTTGGTAGGCGATAACACGCTGGAATGCGCCGCTTTGGCGTGCTGCCCCGCGATCCAATCAGCCGTCGACAAACCGCTCCGGGACCGGGCATTTACTGCGTGCACAAACTTGCGGTACTCGATGTTGCTTGGGAGTGCGAGGAAGCCCGAAGAAGAAGTAGACGAAGACGAAGAAGAATGAGGTTGTGGTGCCGTCTCCGCATGAACTCGTTTACCTGTGCTTCCCTGCAACTGCCGCTGCTGTGCGGCTTGTTGCTGAAGCAACTTGTAGCCTGGGGGGTCGGCAGTGCGCATGAGCAGAGCACACACTTCTGGGGTAGCTACGAAAGCAGCCTCTTCTTCCTGGTCATGCTTATCAGCTTGGTCTAATAGTGAAGCATGAATCATAGCGTCCTCAATAACCTAAATCCAAGAGGAATAAATTGAATGAATGAATGAAAGAGGACCCGAAATGAAAAAAAGTGGTTAAGAAGGGCGTGGTAGAGAAGATGGATTGAAGGAACCAACAAACCCATGCAAACAAAGCATTTAAACTCATACGTACGGCGAACCTGTCCAAAGAGTTGCGCCGAGAGATAACCCGTAGCATTGGGGTCGAGTTGCGTAAACCGCGCCAAGAAGCCTTTCTTGTCCTTAGCTGCTAGCCGCGCTAAGCTCACCCACGCTTGCTCCGCGCTTTCTTCTGCTGCTTCGTTTTCTCCGCGCTGTGCAGCGACGGCGACGGCAGCTGCGTTCGTAGCGCTCCCCGTGGCACTGGGATCACTCGTCATCGCTGACTGCGCCGATGGGACAGGTGTACCGTCATCTCGAGCGTTGTCTGAGCTCGAGGGTGTTTGAGGAAGACGACAAGGTGCTGATGAGATGCCATCCGCCTTGGAGGCGGTGGCGGTAGCGGTATTTGTGGTAGCAGCTGAAGCCTGCCCTGTGCCGGAGTTGGGGTGCGGGCTGGCGTCAAGTAGAGGCGCCGTGGATGCTTCGACTGGGACTGCTGCTACACTTGCAGCAGCAGTTGGCGCATTTGATTTGCATGGTTCTGCAGCCTCAGCTGTGTGTGTTGCCTCCACCTCTACCAACGTTGCCTCTTCTGATGCTGCCTCAGATTCTTTAGCTTTCTGTTGTGCCGACAAAGGTGCCGATGAAAGCGGTGACGTTTTCCCTCGGTTCGGGCTCGTCTCTGCGCTGGCTCCGGGCGTGCTCTCTGGCCATGCCGGCCGCTTCCAGGTGGTTTCCCGGGTGTCCCGGTGGATGAAATAGACCTTCCCTGTAGTGGGGTCCTTCACCTTCACCCACCCCGGGGGGAGACCAGTGCGAGCAGCAAAAGCAACACCACCACTGGACTTGTTGAACCTGACGCTGTCCCAGGACGCGCGTGGCTGGTACGCAGGCCTGCCACTGGCAGTAGTCGCAGCGACGGGGCTTGCAACGTTGTCTTGCGTCACAGATTGCTTCTTTCGACTCGCTTCGCGCCTCGATTTCGACGCAAACGCTTCTTCCAGCAGCCGCCTGCGCTCCAGGTCGTCGTTTGCTGCCCTCTGCTCCTCGGCTTCTTGAGCGCTGAGAGCGGCCCGCGTGGCGGCCACTGCTGATTGGTTGGCTGCGGCTTGCGCGGCCGCGGCTCGGGCGGCAGCTACCTCGGCCCGGGCTTCTTTCAACGCCAATTGGTCCGCGGCTCGAGCCTAGTAGGTAGTGGCGTGAAATAGATTTGAGCTCAAAGGGGAAATAATATATATTTTAACAAGAACACAAAAGTCAGCCTTTCTCAGAAGAAACAAAAGTATATATACATATTGGTTCGCGCAACAAATCTTCTTAACAACGTAGAGAACTTAGCACAAACAGGGCCTCATTTTATCACACCTCGCGCTCTTGCTCCGATCGCTGGGCTGCCAATGCCGCTTCCATCCTAGCCGCTTGGAGGGCTTCCGAATGCGTCGCTGCCATCGCGGCGGTTTCCCTCTCGGCAGCGGCTATCGCCTCCGAAGCAGCCGCAGCCGCCGACGCTTTAAAGGCAGCGAGTTCTTCTGCAGCGGCGGCTGCCTCCGCTACTGCGCTTCGGCATTTTTCTTGCTCGGCCTCGGCCAATGAACTGGCCTCGCGAGAAGCCTCTAGAGCCTGTCAGCCGGATATTGAAATGATAAATACATTTATGATGAGTGGCTCATGGCAAGCAATGCATACGAAGGAAGGCTCGAGTGAGAGAGCAAAACGTCTTCCCTGTCTTTCCTACAACGCACATACCTCTTTTTGCAATTTCGCAAGAGCCGCTGCTGCCGCCGCAGCCTCGCGCTGGTGCTGCTCTCTCTCCGCAGCCACTTGAGCCGCTATGTGCACACGTTGGGCGGCTTCTTCGCGTGCTTGCGTCTCGGCGTCGGCCTTCAGCCGCTGCAAGTCTTGCTCCGTGGCTTGCGCTTCCGCTCGCAGCTGCTTCAAGGCTGCGACTTCCCTCGCTGCCGACTGCTCGCGTGCTAGGCGCGCCGCTCGAGCCTTGTTGGTTTCTTCGGCATGTTCCCGGCGTTGTGCTTCGATCTCTGCCTGCCGCTGGGCTTCTCGCTGAGCATCTAGTTCTGCCTTCTCGCGCTGCGCTTTGCGCAAAGCCTTCTGTTCGGCCTTGCGATGCAATTCTTGCTGAGCTTTCCGTTCCACCTCTAGCTGCGCGAGCCTCTCCACTTCAGCATCTTCTTCTTTTCTTCGTCTTAACGCTTCCTGCTGGGCTTCTTCAGCACGTTGTTGTCGTTGTTGCTGATCCTGTTCTCGAGCTTTGCGTGCTTGTTCTTTCTGCTTCTTGTTTGCTGCAGCGACAGCCTTGGCGTGCTCTTCTGCGCGTAAGCGGTCTCTTTCTTCATTTGCAGCCATCGCCTCCCTCTTAGCTCGCTCGTTGGCTACTTCTTGCCGCAGCGCCTCTAGAGCTGCCATCGCTTCTGACGCCTTTGCTTCGGCAGCCTCACGAGCTGCTTTCTCCTTGGCTGCTGTTTCGTCAACAACAGGCTTCTCAGCTTCCTCTGTTGTCTCCTTTCTTCCGTTTTCTCGCGCTTGTAGTCGCCCTACAACTGGAGCACTGCTTTCGTGCAGCCTCACTTTCTGCTCTGCTTTCGCTAGTGCGTTTTCGGCAGCGCGTGCTCGTTCAATCGCTGCTTGTTCTGCTTTCGCCTCGTGCCTCGTAGAGCTACCACTAGTATTCGTCGCAGCCTTTGTTGGACTCTGCTTCTTTGCAGCAGCAGCATTACTACTAGTGTTGTCCTTAGCCAAAGAAAAGCGCGCCACGTCAGCACGCAAACTCGCTAGAGAAGCTTTCAGCTCGCTCAGTTCTTGATCGTGTGCACGCTGGGCCTCCTCTGCCTGTAACGCCATCTGTGCTGCTAGCGACGCCACAGCAGACTGCGTTGCGGTGTCAGCTGCGTCTGTGGTTACTGCTGCTGCTGCTGTTGGAGGCACGGTCTCGGCTACAGGAGCAGATGCACTACCGACTTCACGAGAGGTAAACGTGTCGTCTACGGGGCTTCCCGTGCCATCTTGACGTTGTTGCGTCAGCGGTTCATGCGACTGTTGTGTCGGAGGCGGCGGGGTAGACATACGCTGAGTGTACAAAGTAGCGTTCAAGAAATCCATCACCGTCGCACGGAAATCGTCTCGGTCTCCCCACGCATCTCTGAATTCGTCACCACCACCACCACCACTACCAACACCGCTAGCGTTGTTGTGACCGCTGCCACTCTTGCCTCCACTGCCACCACCAGCACCACCGTGGCCGGTAGCCCACAGAGAAGAAGCGCGACTCGAGTCAGTAGACGCCCGCGCCCAATTTCCACTGCTGCTGAAACCACCTGTGCCTCCACCGCCGGTTCCTCGTAGTCCTGAGCCCGAGAAATCCGTGGCCGACGCCCGAAGGTCGGCCACCGACTGCCGCAACTCGTTCATTTCCGCGCGCTGTCGCAGAGCTTCATCTTCCGAAGCTGCCTGCAATTGCTGCAACCGCAACACTTCTGCTTTCAAGGCAAGTACCTCCGCTGAACTGGGCTCATTTGAGTGATTGCGGTGGTCTCCTTCTTCTTCTTCTTCTTCGTAGCGCTGCCGCGCCCGAGGCGCCGGTGCAGCTGCTGTTGTTCGCTGATTGCCGCCCGGGCTAGACGTCGAGTCGTCGTCGTCGTCGTCTTCGTCTTCGTCGCTATTTCCTTCCGGCACAGGCGGCGGTGTCGGCCCCCACCTCCCACTGAGAGGATCAGCTGACCGCGGGCGCCGCATGGACTGTGGCCGCAGCACCTGCACAGAGGAGGATGGGGGCGCAACCGCAACATCGTCTGCGCTTGATGTTCCAATTGGAACGAAACGACCTCGGGATAGCCCCTTTCCCTTTTCAACCGGTGCAAAGTCATTTTGCGCCCCTGTTGTGCCTGCTCGACGATTCGCCACTGCTGCCCGAGTGGCGGCTAGTTCGTTCTGGTAATGCCCAAATCCGTTCCGGGCATCGACAGGCAAAAAAGACGACATCGCATGGGCAGCAGCGGTGGTGTTGTTAGCAGTAGTAGTACTGAGAGGCGGTGGCGTTGGAGGCAGCGGCGGAGTGCTTTGACTGCGCCGGTTCGGTGCCCTCAAGAGGTCGGATTCGCGCAGAGATGGGTGCGCCGACGATGCAGCCATCGGCTCGTTCGATGACGCCTGCAGAGGTGGCGAGTGCTGCTGATACCGACCTGCGGTGTTGCGCAGTGCCGGTCGAGATGAATTCATCGTAGGCGGTCCTACAACCGAGGCACCAGCAGAGTCCGTGAAAGGACGAGGCTCTGACGCGCCGCGGTTATCACAGTGAGCATCAGAAGATGTTGCAGTTGTTGCTCGGGCAAACGCTGGCGGTGGGCGCGAGCGCGATGAGGACCGCGCCGAGGGCCGCTTCCAGGCTGCGTTGCGTGCAGGCAGTGGGTGATGGCTGCTTCCTCCAGGGTCAGAACTTCTGTTGTTGTCATTGCTGTTGCTGTTGAAGTTGAAGTTGCCGAAAAGAGGAAACGCGCTGCGAGTATTGGGCTGCTTGGGGCGTGACGGCGCTGGCCTCGTTGCCGTTGGTGCGACTTCATGGTTATGGTTGGTGTTGTTGTTGGGCTCGCGCTGAGAGGGAAGCTGCAGGTCGCTTTCGCTCCTTCGTTGCTTGTCGTGGTGGTGGCTGCCCCTGCCAGTGGCCGGTCGTTCTTGGCTCGGTGAGGCAAAGGTGTGCGGCTCAAGCCCAGCCTGCAAATGGCGCCTCAGAGCGTCCATGTCGGCTTGTGACGCGGCGCGCCTCTTGGTGCTTCCTTGGCTGCCCCCGCCGCCGCTGCCGCCGCCGCCTGCACTACCACTCGTGCTTCGTCTTCTGTTCCCCGGATTGACAGTTGAAGAAGAAGAAACGTTGGAGGGTTCGTTGTCAAACCCAAACGCACTGCTTTCAAACAGCGAAGGCTCCTCTCCACTCGCTCCATCCATAACGTTTTCGTCGTTGTGCGCATTGCCATCTTCGTCCTCATCCTGCAGCTCCACCAATTCGCCGTCGGCATCATAAACCTTGGCAGCAGTGCGCTCGCGGGCTCGGCGGCCGGCTCCACCTTTGGGCAACTTCAACTTCGACTTCTTGGCGGGCTGAGAAGGACGACTTAAGCTGGGCAGATTGTCCCTCAAAAAGCTGCCACTCGTGCTGAAATTGGCAGCCGGTTGCCCGTCATCGTCTCTCTCCTCTGCTTCGACGTGATAAGCTTTAGCTCCGCTCTCGTTGGCAGACATTGGGCTGTTGGCTCTTGAATGAGCGCGAGCGGTAGCTTCAGCTTCGGAGGCCGCTCGTAAAGCAACTTCGCGCGCGTCTACTTGTTGCCACAGAGGGCCTTTCTCGAGCGCGCGGCTCGGAGCTGGGCGCCGATGCTTTTGGCCTGGCAGCGGCCGTTGCACAGACGGCTGCTGCGACGGCGGTAACTTCTGTGAAGGCCGTCCTCGCGTGGTGCCACTTATAGCGCTCGCAGATCGATACCGAATGGGAGTGCTGCTATTAGTGCTAGTAGTGCTGGTGTTGTTGACAAGGTCAAAACTCACGTTGCGGCTGCTGTTGAGACTCGAATCGGCATCTTTCCTGTGTGGTAAGGTAGTAGATGCGTTCTTTGCAGTTGCTTGTGCACGGCGACGAACAGCGACTTCCGATGGAAAAACACCCCATTGCCGCAGAGTGTGCATGAATTCCAAGTAATCCAACTACCGTACAGCATGAACATAAAAAAGAGGTGCAATCAGTACAGAGCTATGTTCATGGACTTCAAAAATAATTACTTAGGAAGTACAATTCTTGGGCTAGCGATAAGAGATGAATTTTCTTTGAGGAGCAATCTTATGACGTGCCCCAGCGCACCGTGCCATCGCCGTCGTTGTCTGCCGCCGCGAACACGCAGCTCAAGACAGCGCCTGACACCAGACTGTGCGCTGCCGTGCCATCATAAGGTCCTCCGTCAGCTGCGCTGTGGTCGCTAGACCAGTGCCACTCGATGCCGGACACCAAACCAGCTTCGACCAACGCGTCGCCGAATTCTTCGAGGCTCAGACGTCCTGTTTAATTGATTGAGTTGCGGTTAGAAAAAGCTTAAAACCAATGTAACGAAGAACGTAATGAACAAGAAAAAGACGCACGTACTTATGTATACATTGTTGTGTGCATAGGTAGTACACATAAGACTACATGTGAACTGAAAATCACAGTCAGGCCTACCGTTCCCATCGCGGTCCAGGTCACGAAATCGGTAGCCTCCGAGCGTCGCATGGCCCCCAGGAGGGCCTCGCACGGATTTCTGAAGGGCGGCCCACAGGACGTCCGCTTGGCGGCCAATCTATAGAACCAGTAACAAGGAGAGAAAAGAAAATTGAAGGGCACAGAAATAAGTCTGTGTTTTGATTTTAGCTGATACCTCAACAGCGTTGGCTTCAACGTTGGCATCTGTCTCAGGCGAAACGGCATGATTGTCAAAGTCGCACTCTTCTTTCTCCTCGTGTTGTTGCTGCTGCTGCTGCGGACGCCGATGAGTCAGCTTCGACCCCGGTAGTACACGAGAAATAAAAGCGTCGCTGTAGGAAATGCGCGCTTTCGTTGAGGGTGTCCTATGCAAGTTTAAAACAGAAATAGTTAAGAGAACGTGTTATGAAAGCTGAAATATCATAAGAAAAGTTGTTTCTTTTTGGATAACTTACAGCTTGCGGAGGTTTTCTTGCGCTGTCACTCGAGGGCTTCTCTTCGGTGCGCTGCTGCCACCTAAGTTGAAATCTGCCGAATTGGTAGGACGGTAGGGGCGAGGCGGCGTCGGCGCTGGGCTGGCGCCTGCTGCTCTTGCATGCGCTGTCGTGGGTAAAATCCCTCCCAGGCGCGACGGTGAAAAATACCGAGGTTCGGGCAGAACCCCCACGGGCTGCGGAGGTGGCGACCGAGGCGAAGTTGGACCTTTCTGATTGGTGGTGGTGTTGAAATTGCGCGACTGGCTCAGATTGGAGCCTGGGCTTGAAGTAGCTGGGCCATTCGGCGAATACTTTTGATGCTGCTGCAGCTGCTGTTGCTGCTTTGGCTGTTGAAAGTTACGTCGCCCGAATTGGTCCGATTTGGAACGCTGAGAAGACACGCGGTCGGACTTGTTGTGTGTGACAAAAGAGCACACGAGAAAGCAGAGACGGAGGGGTAAGGCGCCTCGGCGACATAAAAGCGGAGATTGGCTCTGTGCTAGATATTTCAAACTTGAAAGTGAAATAGAAATAAAAGAGTCCGCAGGATAAGAAAGGTTTCCTTTCGAGCGCGCAAATGCACGAACCGTTGCGTTGCCATTGAGGTGCCCCGGTCGTCGCGGGCCCTTGTGCGTTGGCCGACCACGTTCAAACAGCGCTGACGTTACTCGCACCGACGGCCTGCTTGGCTGGTTCATGTCATTGCGGTGGCCGCCACCGTCAAGCATGGAAGGCTCATCGGTGCGTAAAGAATCAAGAAACATGTCCGCTCGCGAATCATCCAGGTCTGTGGCTGAAGCTCCTGACGCAACGGTGGTGGCCCCTTTCTCGCTGGTGGAGGGGGAGGCGGCCATCAAGTCAAACATCGACCGGTGGTGCCGCACGGGCGACTCGCTGCTGGCGTCAGTGCCGAGAACCGCTCGCACGGCCGCTCTACTATTCAAAGGGCTTCGACTTGAGGCTTGATTCGCAGCTGCTGATGCTGCTGCTGCTGCTGTTGCTGCTACAGCTGCACTCTGTGGTGACGACACCTGCTGCTGGGGTGACGGCTTCTTCTGGAGGCCGTCTTCTGAAACAAAGTACGAAGCGGACGGAAGTTTTGGCGGTGGAGCAGACACTGGTTGTGCCTCTGTTTGGTTCCAGCGGCGGCTAAGAGACGGCACTCCAGCCTTTGCCGATGGTGAAGTCTTCCTAGCCGCATCCTCCTTTCCAAACGACGGAGGCAGAGCACTGCTGGCGGACCCGTTGCCTAGGCTCGCTTTCGCCCGCGCTACGAGGGAGGTGGCTTTCAGCGACGCCAGCGTGGGTGACTCGCAAGCTCTTTCAACAGCTGCTAGATCTCCTTCTGGTGCAAGTGGTGTTAGTGGGTCTGCAGTTGGCGGTGGTGGCGACGAGGAGGACTCGGATGACATTTCTTCAACGGACCCCAAGGACGAGTCATCTGAGATTCTTTCAACCGTTGGCGAGTACGCTTCGCGAGCTGCCTGCACTGCCGTAGGTCGCGCTGGCTGCCGTTGGCCGAGCTCAAACGATGGGCTACCCAGGGGACCAGCGCTACTTCCACCAGCATGGTAACTCGACGAAGATGGTGAATAGGCTAGGTCCACCCTCGGCTCGAGAAGCGATGACGATGGCACGCTAGGAACAGGGCGGTCTGGCGACAGCGGCGACGTCAATGACAGCGAAGCACCAGGAGATGCTCGGAGCACCCTAGGTGGCGTCTTGCGGTCGCGCTTGAGGTCATCTCGCATGAAACTCGATCGAGCGTCGCTGATTGGCGAATTGCCTGCCGTAGTGGTCGGGGATATCACAGCGGAGGCATCGGCAGCGCCAAGAGTCTGGTCACGGGCAGTGAGAGCAGCTTCCTGTCGCTTCAAAGTAATGCGCTCAAATTCAGCGGCAATGAGGGCCTCTCGGTCGGCGAGTTGCTGTGCTTCTTGTGACTCCTCGACGGCACCTTCGGACAGCACCGAGGCGTGCTGCCAACCCCACTGTGCCGATACGGCGTCGGCTGACATGTCAGCGGCAACTTCTTGGGCCGCTGCAAACCCCATCTCAATGGGATCGACGTCTTCTCCTTCTTCGTCTGGCGACTCAGGCTCGTCCTCCTCGTTCCCCAATTTTCGAGCGATCTTTTTGCGTTTGAAATAAAATGCATCAGGAGTAGGGCTCTCAGATGCGCCGTCGTCGTCACTCATCGTGACGAAGGCAAAGTCTGTGCGATCTCAAGGAGTGCTTCTACTAGGCGCGTGGGTAATGCCGACGCAGCTCGTGGCTTCCTATAGGCTAATAGAAGCGGTAATATGCCTGATGCCGACTAAAACTGACTGATGAAAGGTCAAAGCAAAGTGGAAGAATGAGATTTTGTCAGTTCAAAAAATGTGGTGCATTCTGCTCTAATATAATGTCTATTGAAAAACGGAATGGCTATCGCCTAATCAAGGGCATTGTTAACCCTTGGCCTAATCGGCCCTGCTATATCGTATCGGCTATCGGTTTTGAGGCCATTCATGTCCTTCATTAACCAGACATCAAAAATCAATGAAGCATAATTTTAACCACCTCCATGGCCGGTCAGGCACATGCGTGATGCACCTCAATGCACTCAAATAGTCTAGTCTAGTTAATACTCTCCCAATAACAAAGAAAAACAAGTACACAGTAGTCACAGAGGCACACAAAGAATGTACTTATGCCGCTTATGCGCCAGCAAGTTTGCTCCAGAAGGCCAATTCAGGCTCCAACTGGCGTCTTTCCTCCGAACGAGTCGGCGGGACTGAGTGCTCGTTCGTGTGTCACGTCCCAGGTACACGAGGCACTCAAATGTCAAGTCTAGTTTATATTCGCATACTCCCCAAATGCAAAGAAACACCCCTTTACAAGACAGTAGCAGAATAAGTATTATCTTCAGAACAACACTAACTGTGACCATATACTCTCAAGTTCTCCATCAGCCATCAGGCAGAAATATAGCGCAGAAGAACCTAATTGAAAACTGTTTCAATGATTTAACTTAACCTACTTCTGAACTTTTGAGGAGTTAATGATATTTAACGGATTTCATTTCTCTATGGATTTGGCCGTCATCCCGCCATGAACAAAGAGAACACGGGGTAGGCCAGATGGCGCAGTGGGAGGAAATATGAAAGAGGAGAGGGCGAGCGCTGTGTTGGTTGCTCCATCGTTTCTTTGTCAGGTCACAAGGGAAGAAAATGTTTCAATCTTTCCACTGTGTCCGTCATGCATTGATTGAGTATAAAAAAACAAGGACGCTGCTTCAGCAAAGAAAAAGGCAAGAAAACTCGGCATGAAATGGCTAGCTCATTGAGCAGCTATCATGTCTTGCGAGTTTCCTTGGGCTTCGATCATCAGCCGCCACTTTTGGTACTTCCAGTAGCATTGGAACAGCCGCCGTCAACGCTGTTGCTGCCGTTGAGTCGACTTTGTTCCTCCTCGTACGCAGTCTGCAAAGCATCGAGATCTACAGCCAGCGGCTGTTCCAGAGAAGCTTTCGCTGCGTGTTCTTTTTCGCTTCTAGATGCCTCGCCAGTTGCACTGCCCGCTTCGAGGTCGGCGCTGCTGCTGCTGCTAGTCCCAACGCTCGCTTTCGATACGTTTCCAGTAGATGGATGGGGTTCTCCTGCAGGCTTGCGCCTCGTTGGGCCTCCACTCTCTGTAAACGCGCCGCCTTGGACAGGTTCAGTAGGCAGTGGTGGCAACTTGAGAGCTCCAGATGGCGTAAGCAGCTGAGCTTGCGCTAGGGTCACCAGCGAGGCAGAGGGCGCCTGCATCCATTGGAGGAGCTTCCACGCGGAACCAGCTAGCGTGGGAGAATCTTCAAGAGCACTATCACGGTGGTGGTGGTGGTGGGGGCCATGGTTGTGACCT
>Ga0307982_1002043_pt1 | contig 16417 bp, 9 predicted proteins | sample OrgLakmetagen989_FD_201847 | JGI IMG/M metagenome (GOLD analysis project Ga0307982, IMG submission 201847) | Saline water microbial communities from Organic Lake, Antarctica - #989 | ecosystem: Environmental > Aquatic > Non-marine Saline and Alkaline > Saline | place: Antarctica: Organic Lake...
GCGATAAAAGTGCAAGCAGCAAGAGCAACGACAGTGATGGCGGTAGTGGTAGCGGCAGCCTCCTGAACACCACGAGCACGAGCAAGAGCATATCACGAGCAGGAACTGGGTTAGTGCGCGGCGAAGAGGAGCATTCGGGCGCGGGGCGGCACATGCGAGTCGTGCACAAATTCGCAGACAGCGGCGGTGACGACGCACAGAGCCAGGTGCTAGGAGGCATGAATGCAGCGGGCAGCATTGGCACGATTCACGGTTCTGCCGCAGGCCGCAGTGGCGACGGTTCGGCTGCGTTCATGCTCCGAAATTTGACCGGCGGACCTCTGCGGGTTTATCAGCCGCAGCAGAGGCGGGGCACGGCCTCGGATGCCGCCGTGAGCGTGCGTGCTGACGAGGCCGCCATGGAAGAGGCCTATGCGCAGGAGGCGCGACTGGTGGCGAGGCGCGGGGTAATTGCCAACGCCGCCACGCAGGCGAGAGTCCAGGCCGAGTACTTGAAGTTGGCCGAGCACGAGGCCGAGAAAGCGAAAGCGAGCCGCAAGCGAGACATGATTTTGGCGAGCGAGCGCGCCCACCAGCTCGAGCGGCAGCAGCAACAGCAGCAGGAGCAGGAGCGAGAAATGAAGGAGCAACGAAAGGATTCGCAAGGCCAGGAAATGAAGCACGAGATGGATGGTGCCGACGAGGAGGAGGCCAGGAGAGGAGCAGGGTCAATGAGTGCTCATAACACAATTCGCAGCAGTGTTGGCGTAGGCGACAAGCAATCCTCCATCGATGAGTGGGCCAAGAGTACCGGTGGCAGCAGCAGCGATAGTGGGAGTGGGCGCGGCAGTGCATCGAGTGCAAATGCTGTTAGGTGGTTCAATTTTGGGAAAAGCAAGAGCAATGGTGCGGAAGGAGGCGACGGCGGTAGCGACAGCCCTTTAAGCAGCGCGGCCACGGACGGGAGTGCAACGAACGCCCGCACCGCCCCATTACAACGGGCAGGCAGTTTCAGGAAAAGTGACTCGCTGGGTTTGAATGCCCCGCCGTCGCCAGCTCTGTCCGGGGCCGCAGCGGGTGAAGGGGGCACAAACAGCGCTCGAAGCAACGGCAGCCAAGGCAACGGTTTTTTCCTCGGGCCCACCCTGAGAGCCACCCAAAACATCATGATGAGCAGTATTCGCGGCCGCATCGGGGCCAAGGACCAAGACGACCTCAAGGGCAGGCCGCGGAGCAGCAGTGGGCGTCTGACTCCTCCGTCGCCAGCTCGTGACGGCTCGAGCAACTTGCCACCCGCCATGCAACTCGACAGCGACGGAAGCAGGAAGCGTGACGACGGCCGTCAACCAGCAGCCGAAGCAGAAGGTTCCGCAACACGCGATGATAACGATGAAGACGAGCTTGCCAAGTCCGTGTGGAGCCCCATGGACGATACCCTGGCCGCCCAGGCGCGCGCAGACCCTTTGCTCGTGCATTTGCAGTACTTGAGCCATCGTCAGCGAGGGGCCCTCTTTTTCGCGCCCACCAAGACCGTGCAGCGGTGCCAGGAGGTCTGGGAAGTGCCGTTTGACGTCCAGGAAGAAGTGGTAGGAGCTCACGAGACGGTGCTTTACGCACCCGCGAGGCCACGGCGGATCGATGCAGGAGCTGCCTCCGCCGCCGCGGACTACAGGGTTGGGGAAGCCTTGAACAAGGGCAACCTGGGTCCGGGCGGCAGTGGTGGCGGTGGTGCTAGTGGAGGAGGAAGTGGAGGGCACGCGTGGACCCAGCTCAACAGCCGAAGCCGAAGCGCTTTGCGACGCGCGTGGGATGCGCATCAAGCCCGCGAGGCGGCTGCCGCAGCCCTGGCGTTGCACAAACGGGCGGGCGCGGGAGAAGGCTTCAGCGACGGGTGCGGGAAACAGGGGCTTTATTCCAGCGCGCGGGCGAGCGGGAGCGCAGGGCGCCCCGCACATGTAGAGTCGGGCCACGTGGCGACTCTTCAGATCGCGCACCATGCGTGGATTGAAGGGGTGCCCGCGGACATGCTGGGCACTAAATCCTTTGACTTGACCCTTTTAACGCAGGATCCCAACAAGAGTGGCCGAGAGATGGACTCATCGCACCCATCCCTAGATTCCACTGCTGCTGTGGCAGCGACAGCAGGCGCCGAGAACCCAGAGACGGAACCCCAGCAGAGCCGCAAGCATGCAAGCAGCAAGAGCAAAGGAGTGCCTCCGGTGAATGCTTCTTCGTTTGTTTCGCAGGGCGGCAACCCTACTGCGGTGCCCGATACGAAGCTAAATACTGAGGCTTCTTATGAGAATGCTGACGCAGGCAATCAAGGTAAGGACTCCACGAAAGAGGCCGACAATGAGGAAGATTCTTTCACCAGAGGCGGGAGTGCTTCGCGGGCTCTGACGTCATCGTCATCGTCGTCACTCCTTCCTCAGGAGGGGGATTGGCGCGAAACTGCCATGAAGCGCTTGGTATGCGACACCGTGCGCTCGGCCAACGGCGGGCGGGAAGTAACCCTGCGGTCGTGTTTTCGGGTGCGGAACAGCACAGGCCATGCCTTGTTGATTGCCCGCGCGCCCGACCCGCGACTGGCGAAAGCAGCGTCCAAGTACATTGCCATCGCCAACTACAGCCGGGCCGTCGATCAAAGTGTGCGGCGGGGGGCAAATGCGTGGGGCTGGCTGCAAGACGACGAAGGACGAGGAGAAAAGGGTGAGTATGAGGAAGAGGACGAGGACGAGGCTGGTGTTGAGAATGGCAGGGGGAGGGCTAGGAGTGGCAGTGGAGACGATCGGTATCAATCGAGTGGTATAAACTTCGAGGGTAACAAAGATGAGCCTTTGAGAATTGATTCGGAAGATGCGTCTCTCGCCGAGTTGTACGATGTGCTGTTGCCAGGCGAAGAATACTTCGTGCCCTTGGCCGACGTGCACCGCACCAGCTTGTACCTTGGGGCCAGCCGCTCGATCAACGACTCGGAGGCAAACGACGAAAGAGCGGCTGCAGCGGCGACTGCTACTAGCGGTGCCGCTAGCGCTGGCCCTGTTGGCGGACAAGGCGTGAAGATGGACAGCAACCATGTCGGCGGTGGTCTCTCCGAGGGGCGAGGCAGTAGGGCGCAGGCGGAGTATTTAGTCGGTGGCATCGGAGGAGCTGGGACCGGGACCGGGACCGGGACTGATGGAAGCAGTTCAAGCCAAAACAAAGCCCTGCGGTTTGGGAACAGCAAAACACAACTGATCAAGCGAGCCCGGTTCTCGGGGGTGCCGATTCCGCTCTCCAACATGGTCGTGGAAGCCAATGAAGCTTTGGTGTACGCGAAGCGCAAAGACCGCCCGGCTTCACCCGCGGCGGGGCTCCAGCTCACTTTTCCGTTGAGTTTTGAAGCGGGGCAAACCTGGCGCCCCTCGAGCTGTTATTACCGCGCGCAGGTGCACCGCTGCTTGCTCGACCGGCACGCAGGGCAAGAAGACCTGATGAGCATTCAGGGCAGCAGCGGTCTTGGCGGTGGTGGCCGTGATGGTATTGATGGTGACGACGACGACGACGACGAAGAGGGCGGCGGTGGCAACCGTCGCGACAAGAAGACTAAACGGGGGCATACGAACACTCGAGGGCTGAGGTCGCGGAAACCATCTGACGCGAACAAGAAGGCGTCTAAAAAAGGCAGCAGCAGTAGCAGCGGTGGTGTAGATGGCGGAGAGCGCTTGGGGTCTGTGCGCGAAGCAGACGACGAAGGCGACGACGACGGCCATGAGTCTGACCCTACGAGTACAAGAGCGAGCAGCAGGCGCTCCGCTACCTCGGCTCTGCCTGCTTCCATTAGTGCTTTAGCTGCGCAAGCATTAGCCGCATCTGGGGTCAGCAGCAGCAGCAGCAGCAGCAGTAGCAGTAGTACTAGCGGGCACCCGGGGGGAGAGCCTCAGGCCAATGCTGCCAGAAGAAAAGAATGTGCTAGCGACGGTGGCAGCGACAATGAAGGAAGCAAGAGCAGCCGAACCAGCAGCCGCCGGGACCGGGATTCTTCGGGATTTTTGCCCGACGGCAGCGAGTCCCAGACCAGCAGCGGCCGCCGGAGCCGGGGCAGTGCTGCATCGAAAAAGTCGGAGGTTCGGCGCAAGCAGAAAGAGCTGCGGCGCGCCAAGAAATCTTTTTTGCCTGCGTCAAGTTTTAAGGGTGCGAAAAATGGATTTGCGTTCAAGAATGGGCCTCGTGGCATGGGTTATTACCGAGAAGCTCCATCTCTGATGCACAGCGATGCAAATAACACCAGCGCAGGCGGTGTCGCGGAAGCCAAAGGCACAAGCGCAGGCGACGAGGTGCCGTTGGGAGGCTCAGGCAAAGGCATCACTGGCGCAGGCGATACAGGCATGAAGGCTGTGCACGAAGGCAAGAGCGACGATGACGTCGACGACGACGACGATGAGGTGAGGCGCTTTTCTCAACCCGATGCCAGCGGTAGTCGGTGGCGTGGCCCGTCCTTTCGCGTGCGGTCACCCTCAAGTGCGGCCGATAAAAAGACGCCTTCAGGTGATGGTTTACGTCCTTGCACTCAAAAGAGGCGCACTGGACTCGGCTTGAGCTTTTCTAGCCCGACCGCTTTCTCCAAGAAAGTTCCCGCAGGCGAAGCTTCGCCAAAGGACAACGGCAGCGATAACGAAGATGTGGTCATTGAAGACGACGACGGCTCTTCAGGCAGCAGCAGTAGTAGCAGTGACGACTCGTCTGTGTCGTTTTCCAACAATGATGTCGATGAGGACGAGTCAACTACGGATTACTCGGATTCGGTCTCAGAATACAGCGACGACTCGCGCAGCGTTGACAGTAGCATTCTTGTGGGCAGCGCAGATGACGAGGGCGCGCCGTACGGAAGTAGCGGGGCAGGCCCCACTAGTGGCACTGTTGCAGGTTCAAATGCTAGAAGAGCTCCCGACGTCGAAGCGGCTCCAGAGACGGCGAATGTAAACAACACTGCTCGACGAGGTTCGGCTGCGGGGACACCAAAGAAATCGTCCATGTTTTCAAAGTTCGGCGGTCTGGGTCGAGGCAGCAGCAGCAGTAGCTTGAAAGGAAGCAGTAGCCACAACAAGCTAACCGGAGGCCACCGCCACACTGAGAAAAACAGCGATGCGAACGGGAAGGGCAGCGGGCACGGGAACAATTACAGTGAAGGCCATGCGTCTCAAAGCAGGCACTTGGAGCGATTCTCAGCCGGCGGGCACGAGTTGCAGTTCCGCACCAAAGAAATTCACATGAGCAAGCCAGAGCAGTGGGAGAAACGGAGCCGCGACATACTGAGCTACCCCGAGCCGCTTCCATTGAACAGGGCTACTTTGATTGGGAAAGACAAGGCTGTCAAGGAGAAATACCGACCAGGCACGGTGGACTACGTGCTAGAATTGCACCCGCCGCTCGTCGTGGAGAATCTGTTGCCGCACCGGGCCGTCTTTGAGCTCGTTCACGCGGAAGGCGAAGACGACAGTGGGGGTCTGTTCGATGACCTCGGCAAAATCGCCAGCACCTTTCAGCGGGACTTGAAAAACATGTCCAAAGACTATGGCGGCGGCAGCGGAGTCAGCGACAGTGGCAAGAAAAGTGGTGTTTTGCACGGCAGCAGTGGCAGCGGCAGTGGCGGTTTAGCTTCGATCCGACGCAAGCGCATGCTGTGGTGCCAGGAGCTCGCGCATGGAGATGCCGTCGCCGTGCATTCTGTGGGGCTCGAGTCGGAGCTCAAGCTGCTCATCAACTTGGGGTTCTGCCGGAGCATCGGCGACGGCGCCCTGATTCACGTGCCGTCGGAAGCCGAAGTTGACCGCAGCCACCACCACCATCGCCCCAGCAGCAGTCCAACTTCCTCTGCTCATCAGAGAGGAGGCAGAGCGCGCAGCAGCAGTGCTGAGGGAGAGAGCGGCAGCGGCGGTGGCGGGTTGCGCGGGAGCGTCGGGCAGGGTGTAGCCGGCTTGGGCGAACACATTGGGGCGTCTGTGCACGACGGGTTCAAGGACATCAAGCAAGCGATGGTCGTGGTCGGGTTGAGCGCGGGGAAGCGGAGCGTAGACAGCTCCATCACCCTTGCCGACCGGATGGGCCAGCGCACGGTGCTGCACATCAAGAATGAAATTGGGCCCGCGGGCAACCGCAAAGTGACGGTGTTCTGCCCGTACTGGCTAGTGAACCTGACGCAGTACAGTCTGCTCTTCAAACAAGACACCAAAAGCGACCGGCAGCTCCCGGCGGGCTCCTTGCCTCATTTCTTCGAGGCTCCTGTTAGTAATAACAAGGCGAAGGGTCGAGGGCGCAGCACCAGCACTGGGCGCCCGTTATCCGCCACCGACACGGCCCAGGGATTTGAACAAGACGACGCCAAGAATGACAACGATGGTGATGAGGCGGAGCGGGCGGCCGCGGCTGCTGCCGACGCAGCAGCCGCTGAAGAGGAAGAAATGGCTGCACAACGGCGGAACGGGTCTTTTGGGCAGCGGCTGTTTCAAATGGCACTGGACCGGCGAGAAGCGGCGCGCCAGAAAAGGGCCAAATGGCTGCACGGGAGCGGGCTTCAGGGTGATGGCGAAGACACAGGGCTGGGCGAAGCTTCGGGCGACTCGGGCCTGGCCTGGCGCCGCGACAAGTACCGGTGCGCGTTTCCCGGGGCCACGCCGCTGCTGCACTCGTTGTTTACTTCCGACGCAGCCGCCGAAAAACGCGCGAAACGAGTGGTGGAAACGGCTCAGCGCGCCGCCGTGGAAGTGGTAGCCACCGCAGCAGCTGAAGCCGATTCGGCGACGACGACGAGTGGTGCACCAGGAGCAACGCATGCGTCAACTCCTCGTTCAGCGACAGCGGCAGTGAGGAGAGAAGGAGGAGGGGGCACTGAGGCGACTGCAGCTTCGCAAAAGGACAAAGAGCAAGCGAAAAAACTCGTGAAAACAGCCTTGTCATCATCGACTTCGAGCGACGGCGGCAGCAGCCGCATCAAAGCTCCTGGGCCTCCGCCATCGTCGTCATCGTCGACTGCACATGCGAAGGAGCCTTTTCACTCACCCTCTGCCACTGCTGCTGGCGCTGCTGGTTCTGGCCGCAGGCACAGCAGCACTTCATGGCGCGACTCCAGCAACTTGGCGCACTTCTTGGAAGCTTCCGTCGGGGGGTTGGTAGATTTGCCCCTGGATCAAGTGGTGAGCTTGGCGAGCATGTTCAACTGGGCCGACTCTCGGCAGCGGGACGTGGTTGAGGTGCTGCAGGGCTTGGCCCGAGGCGATCGGCTCTGCTTGAAGGCAGCTTTGCCCCACACAGCAAGGGATGTGCGCAGCAGTGGTCATCTCTCTTCGCAGCGCCAGCGAGGGCGCAGCAGCAGCAGTAGCCGTGCTGCAAACCGCCGAAGCTCTGGAAACTTTAGTAGCAGCCATCGCAGCGGCGCCAATGCCTTTGCCGAGGCTGGCAGCACGGCAACAGCGGCGGCGCGGTGGCGGCAGCGCAGCGCACGGGATGCCACTTTTAACGACGAGGGCACGGATGGAGCAGGCACCACGCCTGGTTTCAGTAGTCGTAGCGACAATGGGAATGGGCGCGCGTCTAGCCGTGGGCGGTGTGGAGGCCAACCCTCGACCGAGTCGCATGCATTTGTGTCGGAACAAACGCGCGAGTGGTCGCCGGGTTTCAGTTTAGATGCTTTGAACATTGACCAGAGCCTCACCCTGCTTGGGGGTGCTACTGATTCTTCTTCGTCGTCTAGCAGCAGCGGTGGCAGCAAGCTCTTTGAAATTGGGTTCGTGAGTCGACCTGCGCCCGGTCGTCTCGGCGCTGTCGGCACTCGCATTGCGTATTTCTACCCCCGGTTCGTGGTTGTGAATTTGCTGGAGCGGCCTCTGGCCCTGGTGCAGCCGGAGCCTCGGGGCTGGAACAGCCGTGACCTGGGCCCTTCGGCCGGTGACGCGAGAGCGTCTTCTGAGGTCACCAGTGCTGCGGCTAAGAAAAGCGCTGCGAGCGGAAGCCACCGCCCTTCCTTTGGCGGCTCTTCGGATTATGCAGGGCACGGCAGCTACAGCAGCAGCGGTGGTGATGTTTTCTTACCGCGCGACCGGGCGAGCCAAGTGGCTCCCTTTGAGTGGGCGCCGTTTCACTTGCCGTTTGCGAGGGGCAAGCGCCACGTGATGGTGGATCTGGGTGACGAGTACAAGAACTCGGCGTGCCTGCCAATGGACCAAACGGGGGAGTACACGGTGGCGCTGCGGCAGCAGGATGTGATATCAGACTCGGATCGCGTAAAAGTGCAGTCAGAGTACGACATTCACTACCCGTACGGCGGCGGGCGAGGCACGGGCAGCACCAACAGCGGCGGTGGCGGTGGTGGTGCCTTCAGCAGTACTGGTCTCGGTACTGCTGGTGGTGGCAGTGGAGGTCTTCTGGGGCGCGCGTCCAGCGGGGATGGGTTACATGTGGCTGATTTGGGCGCAGCTCCTGGCAACACTGATAGGGGTGGTGCTGGCACTGGCACCGGCAGCGGTGGTGGAGGCGGCGGCAGCCACAGTACGGAAAGTGTGCGCGGAGGAGTAGCCGCTGCTGCTGGAGGCGAGTCACCCGAGAAAGGGGAGATGACGTGGTCTTCCTCGGACGGACTGGGGCTATGGCTGGAAACCGACGTGGACAACGACTGTGTGGTGGTTCGTAAAGTGAAGCCCAAAAGCTACGCTGACGTTGAAGAAGACGTGCGCCCTGGCGACCAGGTCTGGAGAACTCGAATAGCATATACATGTGAACATACATGTGCTCATTTCTACAGACTCAACATACGTTGTACCTTGGCATAGGTAGAAAGACAATGTCACTTTGTTTTGAAGAGGAATAATGTGTAAGCGTGCTTGTGACGCTAACACCAAATGCTGCTTTGTTTGCTCGATTAGGTACTGGGCTTTGAAGGATTCATTCCCCACTCGGGAAATGCGGCGGCTCCGTTGCGACTCGAAGATTTCGACCGCGCGCTGGACTTCATCAAAGCGAAAGTTTCCGACACAAACGCTCAGTTGGCGCGAAATGGCAGTCGAGGTAAGGCATGATGTGGCGCAAAACAATGCTTTTTCTCAAATGACTTTCATGGGTGCCCTTGACATTGGTGATGTGTTTTTTTAAATCGTTGTTACCTATCGCTCCTTTTTTGAAAGAGCTTCCTGACTTTCGCAACGCAGCTGTAACCACTCCTGGTGTATGCGCGTGCTTTGTTGCCATAATGAGGTTTATGCTTAGACTTTCTTTTGCCTTTCGTCTTGGGCTCCTCATTTTTTTGCTCCTTTCAGGTCGTGTTCGAGGGCTCGTCATGCACATGCTCACGATCGAAGGCCGCATTGAACGGAGGCGCGAGCGGCTCTCTAACATGCGACGTGGCGGGAGCCATTACCGCAACGCAAATGCCGCTCGGGACTACCATGGCGCTGCAGCTTATGACAACGATGATTTAGGCTGGGCGGTGCCCCCTAACATGAAGCCCAACGCGCTCAAAAAGCCACCCCCTCTGCAGCAGCAGTCGCAGTCGCAGCCGCAGCCGATGCCGTCGTATCGCCGCAGCTCTTCTGTGCCGTTGGATGAAAGCAAGCCCTTGGGGCTTCGGCGCCGGTCGCTGCCTGGCTTTGAAGCTTCTGCGGAAGCAATTTCGGGAGCAGGCAGGAACCGCCGCACGATGAGCACGGGAGACAACAAGAGTAAGAATACCGCCAGTGGCAGCGGTACTGGTGGTGATGTAGGTTCGACTTCTGGTTTCGAGAGCGGGCGCAGCAATCTTCGTGGTAGTATTAATGATGGTGGCAGCACCAGTCGAGAAAGCAGTCGTCCCAACAGTTTCAGCAGTTATGGGTCCGGTCGACAGGACTTGTGGGCCCGGGACGCTTCCCTGGCGGTGCGACAGGCCCTGCCGTCTGGGCAAGCCCCCTCCCTCGAGCGCTATGCTTTAGTGGCTGCTGCTGCCCGCCGCCGCGCCAGTTACGATGCGTTGAATGCCTTAGCTGCGCAGAAGGCGCGGGCCGCAGAGCACACGAGCAACGAGAACGGTATCCTTCGGGCAGCCTCTGAAGTACCCCTCCCATCTGCAGCAGCAATCGAAGCGGCCCTCAGTGCAACCTCGGAACCTGACTTGCCGTTGAAGGTCGAAGTGCGGGCACAGGGCGCCTCGTACATGATTGTCGTGCGGCCCGTCACGGCCGACAACTCGGTCATGTACCGGATTCGGAACGACACGGAACATCATTCTGTGTTCTTCCGGCAGGTGGACTGTGACGAGTACGATTGGCGAGAGCTGGCACCCGGTGCAGAGACCACGTATGCATGGGAAGAGCCGCTGAGGCGGCAGAAACTCTTGGTGCGCGCCAAGGATACCTCGGCCATGATTCAAGGGATTGTCGGTGGTGGCAGTAGCAGCAGCAACAGCAAGAGCAGGAAATCCGGCCGTAAAAACACTAGTAGCAGCACAGGGGAGGGAGCGGCGTGGCGCCGACGAGTGCGGCGGCTGGGCAGGAAAAGGGCATGGCTGGCGGCGTCGGAAGGATCCCAACAAGTGGTGCGGGAAATCGACCTGAAAGAGCCCACCAAGCTTGGCTCCAGAGGCGACACCTTACCAGGAGGAATGCGGCAAACCACGAGAAGCGCGGGGCCCGACGGAGCTCTCCTCACGGCCAAGGTGTTAGCGCGCGGCCCGACGAAAATGCTGGTGGTGGCGGGCACGGGGGCGCATCGCGCGGCGGCGGCGGCGGCTGCGGTTGCTGCTGCCTCGGCTGCAGCCACCACTTCCTCCTCTTCCTCTTCTTCCACTCCGCAGGCAGGTGCGCGCAAGCCACAGGTGCCGACCAACAACGCGGCCAAGATGCTGGTGGCCTCCCAAATCGATGCTTTAGAATCCGAAATTCGCACTTTGGACGAGTTAGCGTCGAGAGACGACCGGCAAATTGCCAAGCTCGAGAAATGGGCTACGGCGATGGACATTTTTACAACTGGACCCAACAGCAATTTAGGCAGTGGCGACAGCGGCAGCTACGGCAGCCGTCCTACAGTGAAAAAAACAACGCCGGGAAGTAGCGGCGGCCGCAGCGGCAGCATCCGCGGCGTGCGTAGTTTTTTCCAGCGAGGCATCGGGGATCGCGCGAGAGGGGCATCAATGGCGGAAGCACCTAGGGCGCCGATCAAAACTCCGGACGTTTCGCCTTCGCCAGCTGCCAGAGCTGGTGGTGGTGGTAGGGAAGAAGCTGACGACCTAGGCACTTTGCGCAGTTTTGGTACCAAAAAGTCGCTGTCGACTACGAGTGTGCCTGAGAGTGAAGGCGATCACCAAGAGGCATCATCATCCTTCTCCTCATCGTCATCATCCTCTACACCGCAACAGCAGCAGCAGCAGCCTCCTCGGAGCCGGCGCGCGCAAATCCAGGAGGCCCTGAAAAGCGTGGGCACGAGCATCGAGCAAGTCGAAGAGGAAGTGTGGCAGTTCGCGGAAGACCGGGGCGAAGACCGTAGCCGTTATATTAGGGCATGCAACCAGCTGGTGGTGACGGTGCTGGAAGCAAGGGGCTTGCGTGGCGCGGACCAGAGCGGCTTCTCCGACCCGTGCGTGTGCTACAATCTATTTCTTCTGTCAATTTATTTTCCTCTTCACGGATATATTTTGAAGAACTTCATCTTTCTGCTTACTTGTGCGCACAACATTAACGGAGGCTAGATGAAAAGCCTCGCGCATCTCTCACGCGTTATGGTACTTTTGTTTCTTTCTCTCTTTTCTTTTTTAAATTGAATTAGGTACGTGTCGTGCAGCGTGCAAGGGGGCTTGCGGCCTGGAGCATACTTGCGAGAGCGCTTGTTTGGGCGCCGCACGAGCAATGCCGACAAGACCAAGCAAGGCACGGACAGACAGGTGCAAGGCTGCCGCAGCAGTTCGCAACCACCTACTACGCCGTCAGAAGCCAATGAGGGAAGTGTGCCATCGCGCAGTCAGAACAACAACAAGGGCCTTTGCAGTGTGTGGAATCGATTGTCGCGCCCTGGCCGGAGCCTGAGTGCTGAGCCCAATAGCGGCAGCAAAGGTCGCAGTGGCGGCGAGGCAGCAGCAGCAGCAGATGAGGGTGTCAACGACGAAGACGACAATCAGGTGCCCAAGCCTCGTTTGCGCAAGAAGGGCAACGGCACGCACTACCGCAACCCGTCGACGCCTGCGTGGGAAGAGCGGGTCACGTACTACGTGAAGCAAAACTGCAACCCAAAGTGGGACGACCAGTCGTTCGTGTTTGATTTGTCTCCCGAAGCGCCCGTGCATCCGCGCATGTTTTGGCTCCGGGTGCGGGTCTTGGATTACGACTTTTTAGCCGCGTCGAGCTTCCTGGGGCAGGTGCGTTGACGCGTGGTTTGGCACTTTCATGAAGAGTATTAGATGACCTTTGCATTTTTCTTGTGCAACACGTGATTTGTTCTAGCCAGTTGTGTTGGTAGGTACAGTAGTCGTTTCCATATATTCGCAGAACAATTTTGTGCACACTGCGCTTGCGCAACATTTGACTTTTTTTTCGTAACTACCTCTCCTTCGTCTGCTCTTTTGTAGGTGCAAGTCCCTCTGACCAAGTTGCACGACCAGGACGTGATGGAGGGTTGGCTGCCTCTCATGCCCAAAGCGAAAATGATGACTGGTAGCAGTGGCGGCGGTGGTGGTGCCGCAGGCGGCGGCGGTGGAGGCGGAGGGCTCGACAGCAGTAGCTTAGGGCCTGGCGGCGGTGCGTCTCTGCTGTTTGGGCATCGGGTAACGGGTTCTTTGCGGGTGCGCGTGCAGTGGGTGCATTCCTTGCCGGCGCTGGTGGCCTACCGCTTGCGCTTAAACCGAGAAGTGAAACGCAACCGAGACCAAGTTTTGGCCACTCGTCGGCAGTCCTTGAGAAGTTTGCGGGATGCGGCTAGAGCCATGACGAGGAAGAGGCGGGCGCAGCGAGCGCAGCGGCGGCCGAGCCTGACCAAAGGCCGAGGAGGCTCCATTGACCTCAGCAAGCATTACTTGTTCATGCGAGGAAGTGGCGGTGGCAGTGGCGGCGGCCAAAGCAACCGTCTCGACCGGACGGGCTCCGTAGACTCAGTTGACTTCGACCGGCACGACGGAGGTGGCGGTGGTGGCGGCTGGAGCGGCGGCGACAGCGGCAGCGACACCACCCCGAGCCGCAACGGTGGGCCCTACCGCACGGTGCGCTACGGCAGTGGGAGCGGGGGCAGCAACAGCGCGCTTGGCAGAGCGAGCAACAAAAAAGCTGGAAACAGCGGTAATGGCAACGATTTGGGCGCTGTACTCGGCCAGGTAGGCGCTGGCATGGGCTACACCGGTAAGTCCACTAGTGGTGATTTCAGGAACACGCCTACCTTTGACGCTTCTGGGCACACCCGGCGCCGCAGTGCGGCTGCCACTTTTGGTGCTTCGCCTGACGGCCTCGCAAGCGACTTTCCGAGCGCTTTGCAAGCAGAGTCGGCAGCAGCAGAGGCAGAGAAGGCAACAGCACCACTGAGCGACGAGCGCCGCGGATTCCTGAAAGGGGTGTACCGTAGTTTTTCGCGGGTCATGTCGGCGGGTGGTGTGCTGAGCGTGCGGCCGCTGCAAGGGTTGAACTTGCCCCACCCGCGGAGCCATGACCAGGCCCTCTATGCCAAGGTAATTCGCGTTGCACGTGTGTATGAAGGGTGTGTGTGTATGTGGTGGGTGTATTGGAGGCTTGATATGTAGCTTGTATTGGTACTGTTTGCGGCGATAGGGTTTAATAATCTGGTATCGCTTTCACTTCACCCTAGCTAGGTCGCCCTTTTTCCCTCATTCACTCCATCATTTTGGCGTGCTATTTCTGCTAATCAGGTCACCTACGGGGTGCAGTCGCAGTCGCAAGGAGTGCAGTCCCAGCGCACTGGCACCGTGCGCGCTACCAGCAACCCATGCTGGCCCGAAAACAGCCCCCAAAACTGCGTCAGCGTGCAGGTGAGAAAAGGAAACGGGGTGGCGGTGTTCAAGGAGGATGGAAAAGCATGCTAAAAAGGGATCAGTGATGTGTGGAGGAAGGAGGAGGGACTGCGATTGGAATTGGTGTTGACAAAATAGTGCGCGCACGCTGGGCTGCCTTTCGTGAAAACTCCTACCATGTAATACCGTTTTCTACATACCCCCTCTCTTCTCCCCCCAACTGCACATGTACTCAGGTGGACGCGCTGCGCGCCAATGGAGCCTTGCATGTGTCGATTTGGACCGAGCAGCACGGCCTGGGCCTGGCGGACGTGGAAATCGGGCGCTTGGAAGTGCCGCTGGGCGCTGCCATGGACTGCTGCCACGGCAGCGGCGGTAGCAGCGGTGGTGGTAATGGCAGTGGCAGTGGTAGTGGCAGTGGCAGTGGTGGTGGTGGCAATGTAGGAGGACGAAGAGGCGTACGGCGCTACGTGCGGTGGTTCCCGCTGCTGTTGCCGGCCGATGCCGCGTCGGTGGTGGGGGACCAGGGGGAGTCCCTGAAGCCGGATCGCGGCGAAGAGGCAGACGACAGCCACTTCCGGGACTTCATTCCGTGCCTCCAGGTACACTGCACCTTTTTGGCATTCGTTCGTGCATAGTCTTTGCTGTCATTTATGCCTATTGAATGCTCATGTTTAAGTAGTATTTTGATGTTTGCTCTTGATAATGTGATTTCATGACGCTTGTCTGAATGTGGTTTATCGTACAACTTCTGTGCGTATGCTTTCTCCTTTCCTTCTATTACTTGTAGATGGAACTGCAGTGGGAGCCAGTGCTGCTGCCGCGGGAGCGCATTGTCCGTTGGGCGCTGGTCAGCGGCCACAGCTTGAGCGTGAGCCTCATCGACTCGGAGCGAGCCCTCGACCTTTTGCAGGTACATGGGGGTGTGTAGGTGTGCTCCTCGTTGAGACCTGACTGTGCATTAATTTGACGTTCGTGCGTCAAGGCACACGATGGTGGCGGAGTATTTGTTTATGTATGCGAGAGGTGTTGCTTACGTAAATTGGAACAAGTTTGCTATACTCTCTGTTTTTTTTTTGCTCCTTTCGTCTTTCTCGTGACTTCCGTGTATCTTTCATTTTCAATCCCAGGTCACTGTCAAGGACGTGGATTTACGCTTCGCGAAAGGCGACCGCACTCGCTTAGCCGCCACGGTCTCGTGGTGCCAGATCGACAACATGCTTCCCAACTCCTCGGGCACTGGGGCTAATCCTGTAGTGTTGGCTCCTACGGCCGTGAAAAACCCTCAGCCCACCTTGCAAGTCTCCATTTTGGCCGAACCTACGGATTCTGAATCGAGGCTCTTGGCACACAATTTGAACAACGTTGTCGCGCTCCTTCAGGTGAGTGCTTGATTTTATGAGAACACGAGATTGGATGTCTTCTCCTGTGACAAGTCTACACGTTGAGCACGATGTTGATTGTCATTTTGTTTGTTTAGTCCTATTTCCCTAATGTTTAATCATCGTCACCTCTAAGTCAATCCTTATTATTTCTTTTTTGCGCATTCATTTTTCAAACACCCACAGGAGCTGGATCTGAATTTGGAAGAAAGGTGGCTGGTTGCGCTGTGGGACTTTTGGAGCGATTTGTTGAAAAGACGGAAAGTGCAACGCGCGCACACCGCGCAGGCGAACGGTGATATTTTTTTCAACCTTTCGAATTGATTGGCCAATGGTATCTTGTTGCTTTCATTTGACATCATCGCTTTGCATCTTTTCTCTTATGTATATGATAAATTGCATGGACGACGATATGGTTTGGCGATAATGATGATAGGTGATTTGGCGGGAGGCGTTGATTCGAATGAAAGCGACGCGCGGGCGAGCTCCTCTGCCAACTCTAGCCTCGAAATGGGCTTAGAAATGGGGCTCGTAGAAGCGCAAAAGATTTACATTCGCAATTTGGAGCTGCTGCCGACCCGTGTCAATTTGACTTTTGTCAAAGCCGACAAAGATACGCTATTAGGGCGCTACCACAGCCACACTTCCACCTCGGCAGCTGCTGCCGCCACCGCTGGAAGTGGTGGCGGTGGTTTTGCGAGAGTGGGCGGGGCGGCGGCAGCGCTGTCTACCTTTGTGGAGATTTTGGTGGGCGCCACAGGCTCGATCAGCAATGCTCCGCTGAAACTGCAAGGCTACAAGGTGAAGCCATGAAGAACGAACTGTAATTTGAGGCAATTTTCACAGCGCTCTCGCGTTCATGACCGGCTTGTTAATGCAACTCTGAATCTTCCAATTAAACGCCTTCTTTGCGCTTCTCATATTTCATCAAAGTCAACTCACTCACGTCCACTTACATGCACATACGCGCTTTTGCCCTATTTACAGGTGCCCCACGTGTACGGCACCAAGCAAGACATCACCAAGGTAGTTCGCTCGGTGTACGTGAATCAAGTCACGTGGCAGTTGACCAAAATCGTGGGGGCTCTAGACTTGGTGGGGAACCCCA
>Ga0307982_1002045_pt1 | contig 16413 bp, 11 predicted proteins | sample OrgLakmetagen989_FD_201847 | JGI IMG/M metagenome (GOLD analysis project Ga0307982, IMG submission 201847) | Saline water microbial communities from Organic Lake, Antarctica - #989 | ecosystem: Environmental > Aquatic > Non-marine Saline and Alkaline > Saline | place: Antarctica: Organic Lake...
GCACTCTTCCAGTTGTGTTGGGACCTCTCGTCGCTGGGCCCCTACGGGCCCCAGAGCGGTGAATCGTGCAGGGGGCTACGAAGTAATCTAGTAATGGCAATTTCATTGGGTGAGACACTCCTCACCGAAATGGGGTGGGTGGGTGGGAAATTGAAAAGGGTAACAAAACACACTCTTGCGTCAAAGAGATCTTCTTGGGAAGTGACTTCAGGCATCAGCTGCTCTGTCTGCCTGCCCCTGACTTCCAGCAGGCCTCTAACGCTAAGACAGGGGTCTCCGCTGACATGCAATACGGGGGGCAAGACACAGGCAGCTGGCGCCGGAGAACGGGCGCACGTCTCGGCTTCGCACTTTTGTTCAAACTGTGTTGGCTCTTGCATATGTTTGTGTGCTGGTGCAGAAACTGCTTACAATGGAGTCTGCTTTGGCATTTCTGGAGGAGCATGCACTCCTGCTCAGCGTGGCGGCTGCCGTCGCCATTGCTGCTGCTGCGTACTACCTGGTACGCACCTGCTGCCAGCTAGCGAGACCGAAAAACATGGGCACTTGTTCGAACTTTGTGCAGAAATTCAACTCCGGCTCGCGTCGCGTGGCTGTTGCACCAACGTCTGCGATCCCTCGCGGAAGCATGCAGGAGGTGGCTCTGCCAAATGGCGGGCCTTCTGTGCTTGTCGTGCATGTATGTCACGGCAGTTTGTTTCAGATTGCGGCTCGAGCGTCAACAGCTGCATTTGTTTGCAGACCTCAAAGGGCGAGTTCAAGGCTTTGGAGCCCAAGTGCACGTGAGTGCTGCAGCGTGCGGCGGATTTTGATTTCAACCAGACACGCGTGTCCGTTACTCCCTGCAGGCACGCTGGAGCTTCCCTGGCCAAGGGTGTTTTGGCTGGTGACTGTGTTGTTTGTCCCTGGCACGCTGCCCGTTTCAATGTGAACAGCGGAGACATTGAGGATGGACCGATTTGTGATGCACTGCACAACTTCCAGACCACTGTGTCCGGCGGCCAAGTGTATGTCGACCTGCCTTTGAAGGACGGAAAGGTGGTCGTGCCCCGTAAGCGTACTCCTAAAATGGCCTGCCGTGGCACCGACGACGCTCGCCATTTCGTCGTGGTGGGTGGCGGCCCCGCCAGCGCTGTGGCTGTGGAGACCCTTCGATCGGAGGGCTTCACCGGCAAGATCACAATGGTGACCAAGGAACCGGAGCTGCCTTACGACCGCACCGCCCTGAGCAAGTCCTTCACCCCCACCGGTGACAACGAGCCTCAGCTGATCCGCTCCCGCGAGTTCTACGACAAGCTGAATGTGAACTTGGCGCTGGGCACAACTGCCACGGGACTTGACCCCACGGAGCACAGTGTGTCCCTCAAGGGGCCTTCTGGGGAGGAGGAGACCGTCATGCAGTACGACAAGATCCTGGTGGCCACTGGCGGCGACGCTCGCGCCTTTGTGCCCAAGGAGGGCTTCTCCATTTCCGGTTCCACCCTGCGTGGCATATTCGTCCTGCGCGACGCTGGGGATGTGCGCAGCATCACTACTGCTCTGGCCCTGGGCTCCCCCGGCAAGAAGGTCGTCGTGGTGGGCTCCTCCTTCATCGGCATGGAGGCAGCTGCCTTCCTGGCCAAGAAGACCAAATCCCGCAATGGCACCCCCGCCCCCGTGGCCTCCGTCACAGTGGTGGGCATGGAGACGGTGCCCTTCGAGCGCGTGCTGGGCACCAAGATCGGCGGCATGATCCAGCAGCGTGCCGAGGCGGAGGGTGTGCGCTTCTACATGCAGGACGTGGTGAACGAGTTCGTTCCCATGGAGGGCGATGACTCCGCCCTGGGTGAGGTGGAGCTCCGGGGGGGCGAGACTCTGGAGGCTGACATGGTGATCATTGGTGCAGGCATCATCCCCGCCACGGGGTGGCTGCAGAACGCCGCAGGAGTCACCATCAAGGAGCCCCGTGCGGGCGGTGGCGTGCAGTGCGACGAATTCCTGTGCGCCCACGCGTCAGGCGACGTGTTTGTCGCTGGCGACGTGGCACATTTCCCGTACGCGCACGCCACCAGTGACAACACGCGCAACCTGCGCATCGAGCACTACGATGTGGCCATGGACCATGGGCGCGTGGCTGCTCGCAACATGCTGGGGCGCAAGGTGCGATACGAGGTCGTGCCTTTCTTCTGGACTGGACTTTTCAACATGAAGATCCGCTATGCAGGGCATGCCCGCACCATCGATGACGTCATCATCCACGGCAGTCTGGGTGATTCCACCACCAAGCCCGCATTCACGGCGTACTACGTCACTGGAGATGTGGTCTCCGGGGCAGTCACCATCAATGACGACCCCAACGCCGTGGCTTGCCTGGAGCTGCTGCGTGCCCGCGCCATGCCCAGTGCCCAGGAGCTGGCCTCCAGCTCATCCTTTGACCCTGTCACGTACTTGGCCAAGCAGCAAAGCTAGTGGAGGGGGGTCAGTGCAAAGCAATGCATTCAAACACGAAAAAACACAGCACTCAAGCGGGGCAACAGGTGAGGTGCAGCTGTAGTTGCGCGGGGGGGTGCTGAAGACCCCCCCTGCGCTCAGCAGCAAAGGGGGGGGGTGTTTACTCTGCAGAGGGGTACAGGCAGTCGGCGCCCTGGTAGGTGGCAGTGGGCTTGTTCAAGAAGTTGGTGAAGCCCTGTTTGGTCAGCCACTGCGTCACAAACGCATCATACTTGGCGTTGAACTCCTGTGGGTCGCGTGCCAGCACAAACAAGCTCAGGTTCAGGGGGTCCGACACCACAGCAAAGTCGTACTGGTGGCCCTGGAAGTTGGCGGGGCCGAGCAGGCCAACCGTGTAAGGAGCAGCAACGGGCACACCCTGCGCATAAAAATGTGAAACAGAGCAAGCATACAATTAAGATGTGCTGCTTACCTGCAGGTGCACAGTCAAGGCGCCGGGCTCGGAGGAGTTCTTCTGTGGATGACAAGGCGCGTGCAAGCTATAGCTTTCGGCGTTCGTCTGCAGTAGCACCACTCACGACGTTGGCCCAGCCCAGAATGTTATCCAGGGCACCAGTTGGTGTTTTCAAACGAGCGTTGTTGTTCACGGAAACAGTACCATTGGGGTACACTCCATAGTCTGCAAAACATCCACGCTGAATCACTGCACACGTCACACTTCACTTGATCCATAACCTACCAGCAGTCACACAGACAGATTCGCCCTTGTAAATGGTGATATTTTCAGCAACATCCGTGTACATTTGGTACCAACGGCCCAAGTACTGTGTTACGTTCAGCTCTGCATTCAAAATGAGTGTGACGGGGTTGTAATTGGCGCACTAGAGCACGTTCGCTGGAGAGTTCACTCCAAGCAGGACACTCGCATGCCAAGGAGCACAGTTATTATGCTCATGTACGCACTGGGAACAGGTGAGACCCCCACGAAAGTGGGCTTGCTGCCTCGCAGGCCGCCTTGCAAGTTGGCCAGGTCATGCGCAGTGGCAGACGCCAATGCCACAATCAAGAAAGCTGCCACGCACTTCATCTTGTCAAATAGGTCAATTGCAGTAAAAGACACAAGTCTGTGATATAAATTTGTAAGAGTTTGTTTTAATCCCCAGGTGTTTGCGAAATGCTGCGCACAACAATGTGTGAGAAAGCCACACACACGACCCCTGCACCAACTCGAACTCTCACACTTCAGCGTGTGCTGTCCCAGATAAAACCCGCGAGAGTGTTGTCATTCTATTCAAAGAGCAACCAACTCAGGTGGGTGCACTTCATTCACCCCACGGTGCTGCATCGCACTCTGCTGGTTCGCATGCAGCTGAGTCGTGCACGAATGGCGTCTGCCGAGGCCCACATGTTCGAGATCGATGGAGGTGATTCCATGGAAACAGTGCCATCGATATTTATTGGGATGATAGTATGCGGACTTGTCATCTGCTTGGCAGTTCATTGTGCAGCTGGGGAGAAGGTGCGACAAGAGTCGACGCAAAATTTCCCCATCCAGCCAGCATCACAATCTCTTCCTCAGGCTCGCTGCGATGGACTGGAAGACATACAGCATACAGCAAAAAACAGCCCACAGCTTCACCACGAAAAGCAGTCCTAATTATTGCACAACTTTCCCGGAACCGTCCACCTTCGCCTTCAGCACGTCAGCGACAGGCGCGAGCACTGCTAGCACTTTCCCAGCACTGCTGCAGTATTGTACAAACGCACTCCAGTCCGGGTTGCTTTGCAGCGCTGAAATATTGCCAACCACCCACAGTGCATACTTGGCTCGCGTAAGGGCCACATTCATACGGCGTGTATCACGCAAGAAACCGATGCTGGCTTTGCGGCCTGCCCCCTGGCCCGCCGGGGGGGAAGCCCGCACCGTGCTCAAAATCACCACATCACGCTCCTGTCCCTGCGCTGCGTCCACTGTGCTGATGTCCACCTTGCAAGAGGGGTACCTGCTGCCGCCAGGGGCCCCCTGCCGCGCCTTCAGCTGCTGGGCATACTGGGCTTTCAGCAGCCGGCACTGGCCGTCATACGGAGTGAACAGCCCCACTGAGCCTGAGAACTGTATGGGCACTTGGCCGTCTGCATCTGTGCGCTCCCCCTCCCGTGCAGGACGCTTTCCCCGCCAGTCCATGAGGCCAAACAGTATCTGCAACGCCAGGGTCGCCTCACCCGCGTTGCTGTAGCTGCTGCTGCTGCTGCCGGCGCCTGACTGCAATGCACCATACCTGACGTCGAACATCACCAGTGGGCCCATGAGGGGCAGCTGGTGAAACGCTTGTACCCTGTGCTCCCCGCACACAGAGGGCGCGTCACACACCCGCCCCCCATAGAAGCGCTGCGACGCAAAGCCTGCAATAGCGGGGTGCATGCGGTACTGCACATCCAGCAGGTGCACAGGGTGCCCTGCTGCCACCAGCCGCGCAAACAGACTCCGCTCCAGACCAGCCTCAGCCGCTGCCTGTGACAGCACAGTGGCGGGCAGCTGCTGGGGATCCCCAATCAGCACCAACTGCTGCGCCCCAAACTGCAGTGGCACCAGAGTGGACGCCTCTGTGGCCTGCCCAGCCTCGTCCACGATGACTGTGTCGAAGGCCCGCCCGGTGGCGGCCACTGAGTCACCCATGGCCCCACGCGCCGCAGAGGACAGCGTGCTGAACACCACCTCGGCGCTCTCCAGGGCGATATTCCGCAAAAACGCCCGAACGTCATCCGTTGCTTCCCGGCGCTCGGTGCCGCGCAAACTGCGCCCCCTGTTGCTGCCAGTGTTGCCCACAATTTGATGATATTTGAGCAAGCGTTCCCACTTGCGTTGCTCTCGATACGCGTGAGCAATGCGTTTGCTCACGTCGAGCAAATGCCCAGCATATGCTCCAAGCACATGCTGCCCGATGCTCTTCACTTGTTGCGGTGATGCTGCGTGGCCTTGTGTGGCTGCCAGCTGCGCCAGTTCCTGGTGCAGTTGTCCGTGGGCAGCCTGTTTCATGCGCCCCATTTCCTGCATATAGTGCTTCACAGCGGCACCCTCCCGCTGCAGAGCCGACAGAACGTCCGTGGAGTGCATGCGTAGCAGCTTGTTCACGCTGTCTTCCAGACACAGCCCAGCCTCCAACACAGGGGGGGCTGTGCTGCTTCCCACACGCAGTAGGGGGGGGGTGTATGCCGTCCCGTGTGCGTCCCGGAATTTCCGCTCAAGAATGCGGCACAGGACATTGTCCACTGCGGTGTTGGAGTGCGCCACCACCAGCATGCGGGGCTTCGCGTTACCCCCCTGCAACACCAAGGGGAGCAGCTCATCCCCCCCCCCATGCTGCGACCCCAGCCAATCAATAAGCCCTTGCAGGGGAGCTCGAGCGGACACAGCACGGGGTGCCAGCCCGCTGCTTTTGCGCATTGCCTTACGCTCCGCCAGCAACCTGCTCATCAAGCCCCCCCCTGCTTCCACTGTGGGGGGGGGTGCAGCCGCCGATCCCGCATGCCCGCTACAGGGGGCGGTGCCAGGGCTACCAGTGCTCCCCAAGCCAGAGACAACATCGCCTGCTGCATGAGTGAGGGCTGCTGGGGCCTCGTGTGCACTTGAGTCGGCACTCTCGGCTTCGGGAGTGGTCCTGCCGCGCTTGGGGGGGGGCTGGCTGGTCTCAGGAAGCTCCCCCCCAGGGCCCTCAGCGACCCCCAGTGCCTCAGCGGTGGTTTTGGGGCCCGGCGAGAAGCCCTGCTTCTCCAGCAGTGCCAAATCCTCTTCAGTGGGGTCACTGCTGGGGGCTATATGGGGGGGCTGGTCCCCACTTGGGGGGGGGGTGTGCGGTCGAAACGGCTGTTCCTCCAGCGTGTCATGTTTCTCCCTGAACGCTTGCAGGTCCTGTTGCAGCTTATCACGACCCCGCAGCAGTAGCTCGTGGTACGCATTGTACGCGTTGATGTGCACAGCATTCAGCATTCCGGCGAGGGTGGTGGTTTTGCCGGTTCCGGGGGGCCCCTGTATCAGCGTGACGGGGGACACAGAGGCACCGCTGTCCACCTGCCCAGCCAGAGCAGCACTACCGCCACCGCTCGTGTCTGCTATCCGCCCCTCAGCGGCCCCAGGCACCGCCGCTGCCACAATCGCCCTGAACTGAGCTGCCGTGAATGATGCTCGCATGCGCTCAAACGTTGACGGGTCCACAAACAAGCGACGCAGGTCAACTTGAAACGCCAATTTTCCGTCATTGCTCCCGCTCCCCCCTGTTGCAGCAGTCGGCATGCGCCCCTGCAACAGAGTTCCTAGCAGCGCCTCGTCGGCGTTCTCGCCCAGGGCGCTCAGTGCAAGCAGCTCACGCAGAACAGTGGTGGCTGTTCCGATCTCCCACATGTTCCACTGATTGCCCCCCAGTGCTGCAGCTGCAGCTTGCGCTTCGTCCCGCGGCCGTTTCTTGCTCCCATGGGTAGCAGTGCCCTGCAGCACTGCATCTGCCGACAGCCACAGCTGCACGGAGCCGGCCGGCACACCGGCGGTGGGCCCCTGGCCTGGGACGAACACTGATGTGGATGCCGCGTCCTGTGCCACCACTGCCAGAATGAAGCGGTTTTGCACCGGAGGCGCAGCGGGCAGCGCCGGCAGTGACGCCTGGTCACAGCTAAGCAGCACCAGGGAGAGGGACCGCATGCAGCGGAGGGAGGTGGGCCCACTGGAGGGTGGTGGGCCCAGGCGGGCGTCCCGCTTGGCAGATACTTGTTGCGAGGACTGTGCGGAGCCGCCTTTCACCCGGAAGGTGGCGGTCAGCAGGCGGCCTGCTTGAGAGCTGCTGCTGCCGCCGCCGCCGCAACTGCTTGACTCTGCCCACTGGGGCACTGTGACTTGCCAGTGCTCCTGGCTACTGCAGGCAGCTTGAAACGGTGGGGTTTGAGACAAAGTGGAGATGCTTTGGCGCAGTGCCTCGCAGTGCTCCTCACACAGCAGTCGAGCAAATGTGGTTGAGTAATCGCTCCAGGCCTGAAATCGAAGTGGCACGCTGGGCATAATGCTTGGAGCCGCTGCCAGCGGTTGGACGTTCAGCAGTCCATAGATTGCTGACAACTTGGAGTCACCACGAGCATTCATTTGATGGTGTCTGTGTGCCCTCGGCCGTGTAGCTGCGTGAGGATGACGATCACGGAAGCAGCTTCACGGAAATTGCTCAGTCCAGCAGATGCCCTAAAAACCCTATGCAATCGGCTCGCTGCACAAACGGTCAGTGCATCGCAGTAAGTGGGTGATTTGGAGAAGCGTGCAGCTCATCCTGGCAGCATGAGATGAGTGCAGCACGCTCCAATTGAATTCGGCTGGTCGCTTTGAGCCTGACAGCCCGCCCCCTCGTACCAAGCCACTTGCCCAAACATGCTCACCAGCGTGACGCATTGATGACAGGAGTCGACGTGCGCGAAATTTGTTGTTTGTTGTATATCAATTTGGGGAATAAGAAACACCACTTGTCAAAGCACACAGCTTCCTTCGCTGGGCAGGGCGAGCTTAGCAGCCATGGGAGATGATGCCGGCGTCGCGTGTGCAGCGGCTGCCCACCTGCTTGCACCACAGTGTGCTGTACAGGTCGTTGGCGGCCTGGTTCCACTCGTGGCCCTCAATGTACTTGCGGAAAGTGCCGAAGCCGGAGATGCCAGCCTCCCCCAGGTTGTACGTCATATCGGTTAGGACGTTCTGCACGCACTCACACTGCTGCCCGAAGACACGCTTGGCGCCGGCAGCAGCGGTCTCCACTGCGCCCTGCAGCAGGTTCTGGCACTGCCCCTGGCTCACGCAGCCTGCACCGCTGGTGCCGCAGCCGCAGTGGTTGTACACTTTGTCCCAGTTCAGCCCCTGTGCCTCGATCTTGCTCCGGGCGCTGCCTGTGGCCAAGTTGAAGCCGTAGCAGATCGTCTTGTGCCCTGTGGTGTCCACGTAGGTGCAGTCACGGTAGCCCTCGGCTTGCTCAATCAGGGACATGGCACTAGCGCAGCCCTGCACCTTGCTTTCATTGCTCACAGCACCGCGGACAGAGGCATCCCCAGCAAAGGCAGTCTGCAAAAAACATACATGAGGTATAATACAGTGACATGCACCAGTTTCAGGGCCGAAAACTCGTGAGGAGGCTTATGCAGTAGCGCAACGCTAGCAGCGCTAGCAGCTTCACGAGCTGGTGCACTGCACCTGCCGCTGCGGGGGAGCGTTCTGCCCTTCGTGCTTGCACAACACCAAATAAACGAAAGTACAAGCAACTGAACACAAAAGATTTCTATGACGTACAGTGACTGCCAGAGCTGCCGCCAAAATGAGTCGAATCACAAGCATTTTTGGTAAGCAAAGAGTAGTCGGTGCTCACTAGTCCAGGAGTGTTTACCAGGCAGAGCAAGGCACGCAAACTGATTGAAGTCTGCAGTGTAACTTTGATTGGGATTTGGTCGAACATAGTCCTGCTAACAGAACCTCCTCACCAAATGGAGTGTCTTGGTGTACAACGGGGGGGTTCAGGAAAGCCCCCACCCCATTCCGTGAGCAGTGGGATGAGACGAAATTGGGACTGCCAGGTGCGTAAAATGGGCCGGCACCGCACCGAATCTGGGAACCCACTGAAGTAAATACTCAGGCGCAACCAGTATGGGGCGTGATCAGGCTGTTGGGCAGGGCATGTGCAGCAGCGGCTTACACTGCTGCAGCACGGATGGTGTTGCCCCCCGGCCCCTGCAGCCCTGGGGAGGCTGAGCTCGCTGCATGGGAATGCTCTTCCCGGTGGTCGACTGCAAGGGTGGTGTGGGCGGCCTGTGTCACACATGCCTGCCTGGCCGTATGCTGGCCCCTCGGCTGGGCACCCCCCTTGTACCCCCCTGCCGTATGAAGCCTTCTGAATCTACACCTCCGATGAGAAAGGTCGCATTAACTGCAGAACTCTTCTGACAAGTTGCATGACAGGCTTGCATGGGTGCCCAGCTATGCAGCATACAGAGGGGGGGGGTGCAAATGTGCGCAATGCATTGCAGCACTACCGTGCTGCTATGGTGCCAAGCACCTAGCAGCCCTGAGAGATGATGCCGGCGTCGCGTGTGCAGCGGCTGCCCACCTGCTTGCACCACAGTGTGCTGTACAGGTCGTTGGCGGCCTGGTTCCACTCGTGGCCCTCAATGTAGCTCTTGAAAGTGCCGAAGCCGGAGATGCCAGCCTCCCCCAGGTTGTACGTCATATCGGTTAGGACGTTCTGCACGCACTCGCACTGCTGCCCGAAGACGGCGGCTGCTCCCTGGGCGGCGGTTTGCACTGCGCCCTGCAGCAGGTTCTGGCACTGCCCCTGGCTCACGCAGCCTGCACCGCTGGTGCCGCAGCCGCAGTCATTGTATACGGTGTTCCAGTTCAGCCCCTGTGCCTCGATCTTGCTCCGGGCGCTGCCTGTGGCCAAGTTGAAGCCGTAGCAGATCGTCTTGTGCCCTGTGGTATCCACGTAGGTGCAGTCACGGTAGCCCTCGGCTTGCTCAATCAGAGAAATGGCACTTTCACAGCCAAATGCAGTCTGCAAAGAAATGCAAGGTTTGCAGCAGGGTGGCGGGTCTTGTGGGGGAAACGTTCTGGCAAAATTTCGCCAAATAAGCAAAGTTCGTGAAATTGCTTCATTCAATGTCTTGAAACAAAGGTCAAGCAGCCTTGGCCAGTAAACCCCTTTTTGCAATATCATTGCACACTATGGGCCAGCTCATGGTCCTGCATACGCCTCGCACTTACGATGCAAGCAACAGCTGCAGCCAAAAAGAATTGGAAGGTGCGCATGGTGAGAAGATGATATGTATCCGTCAGGCTGCTCACGAAGACCAAACTGTTGGGGAAATGAGAAGATTGATTTTGAACGCTACCAAGAATCGTACCAGATTTGAGGGCCAAAGGACCCCCCTGCAGGCTCACCAAACTCAGGCATGTGGAAGTGCAGTGCACTTGCTTCCGGAGTTGGTTACCTCACCGCATCTTCACAACAAGTCGCTTTGTATTTACAAGCCTTGGGCAGCCGTGGCTTCAACATCAAAGCAGCACTAAAATTTCTACCCGAACCCGCTGGGTGCATCACTGCCCAGCGAGTCTGTTGACTCAGACATGGCCGCTGTGCCCTCACGCGTGTCTGCGCTCAAACCTGCAAAGCGGCTGACTGACCGCGCGCTCTCGGAGCGCACAGACGCCCTCTCAGCCCGCATTCGCTCCATGGCACTGGCCAGCGCATGTCGCTTGGCTGCGTCATCCTGGGCTGCCTCTGCCCTCGCCTGCTCATGCACAATGGCATCCACCGCCCCAAGGCTGAAGCCCACCTGGGAGGCAGCAGCTGCGGCCGACGCAGCGCCAGCACCCCCCTGCTCCCCGGCAGCTGAGCCAACCGCGGCAGACGCAGTGCCAAATGCGTCGTGGGAATGAGAGCTGTGGCGGGACCCCCCCCCTCTAGCCCCCCCCCCTATCTCAGTGATGTCCAGCGCCACCACAGGATGTCTCAGCTTTCGTTCAGCCAGCCAATCAAAGTACAGCTCCCAATCCACAGCTAAGAAGTTCAGCAACACAGCAATGGGGACAGTAAGCACAATGGGCCATCCCACAGCTTCGGCGGCATCCACAGACTCTGCTGCAGATTCTGGGTCCAAAGCTTCACTTGTGTCCACGTGCCGTGGACGTGCACCCCCCCCCTCTTCAATGGTGGACCCCCCGTCGATTCCAGGCAGACCTTGCCTCAAGCTGGCTTTTACACCGGACGGAATTTTGTCTCTCCGGCCGCTTTCTGACTCCCCCCTGACCCCCCTCAGCAGCTTGCCAGCGGCCCTGGCACTGCCAGACAGTCGCCTGGCGCTGACTGAAGCTGGGCTCCCGGGCCCAGAACGGCGCTTTGGGGCTGCGGGGGACATGGCCAGCTGGCGCACGTGCTCGTCGCCTGTTCCGGGTGAGAACGCGAACGTTCTGCGCTGTGACGTGGCTGGGCTGGGATCTGTGTGTGTTCCGCTGCCAGCGGTCCCAGCCAGGCGCTGCTGAGACAGGTCAAGGAGGGGTACTTGCGCCGCTGCCCCCCCCCCCGGGTGCTGCAGTTTGGTGCTCACGGGCTCATTGTCCATTTCCCCTGGGGACTGGGGCAGACCAGCCGCCGTTGCAGTTGCAGTATTGTCCATTTGGTCGTCCCAAATGTGGCTTGGCGGTAAGCTGGTGGCGCTGCGGACAGCTGGAGACCAAGGGCTGTTTGCAGCAGGTGCTGCTTTCGCTGTTGCTGGCAGCTGTGGTGCAACCTCTGGGTGCAGGCCTGCAGTGAAGACGGCATCCCGGCTCCGGCGGCCGCTGAAGGAGCTCTGACTCGGAACAGGTCTCCGTGTTCCGCCCCGACTCAAGGCCCTTCGTGTGGGAGAGCTGGCTGGGAGAAGCACTGCACCAGCGCTTGTTTCGTTGGACTTGATCTGCTTCGTTTTGGGGCCCCTCGGCCCCTGCTCGTCAGCGTTTGACCCCCCCCCTGTAGCCCCTGATCCAACTACCAGGGGGCGCTCATGAACAGGTGGCATTTTTTGGGCAGCCCCGGTCGCTTCCTGGAGTGCTGCTGCACTGGATGGGTTGTGCCCCTTGGTACGCCGGTGTTGCGTGTATGCCGCTGCAGTCATCACCTCTCGGTGAACTTGCTCCAGGAGGCCCCAGATATTGGTGGGCGTAAGCAAGACGCCTTTTTGCACAGTGCGCCTGAGAATACGCACGAAGATCCGATCCACAGAAGACATCTCTGTCTTGCCCACAGCCACAGCTTTTGCAGCCTCAAGCAACAGTGCATGGCACTGCAACTGCAACTGCAACCGAGTGGCCGTGGCTTCCAGTCGAACCACAGTCATGGCGTTGCCGGAGGCGGAACCCACTGCGAAAAAATACAACGCGTGCAGCGCGGCACAGCGGGGGGGTAGTCACTTCTTGCCAGGGGGGGGGGGCTTACTTGTTGTTTCCACGGCGTCAAACTTGGCCTTATACCGCGCAGGCATCTCATAAGTGAAGGAATCCAGGTCTCGCACCAACTGGCGAGCCGCTGAAGCAGTGGTGGCTTTGAAGTCTGCTGCGGCAGCCCGCACCTGCTGCTGTTTGCTGTGCAGACCTGCCTCCACGTCCGCCTGGAACTGCCGCAGTGCTTCTGGGCTTGCAGCCAGCTTGTTCAACATAGCTGCAAATACAGGGAGGGGGTGCAAGAGGGCGGGAGGTCGATGGCAGCAGGGGCGTGAAGTGCCAGTGAGCTGTGCTTGAAGTGATGTGACGCACCTTTCACTTCAGACTCATACGTTGAACTCAGAACACCACCATATGACTGTGTACCCTTTCCGTTTGCACCTCGACGCCCACGCCTTGAACTGCTGGACTGCGGCCGCACGCTGGGCCCTGTGCTGCTTCCAGTGGGGGGGGGGGCGGCGGTGAAGCCGCTGCCCCCTCGACGGTCGCCGCCGGCACTGCGGGCACTGCGTTGCCGCCGCATGGATGCCAGACGGCCCACTGAAGCGCCTTCGTGGCTGCCAAATCCATCAGTGTTCGTGTGTGTGTTCTTGTTTCCCCTGCTGTCGCTGTCGGCAGTGAGAAAAGGGTGGCGCCAGGCTTTGCCCTCCCCCGCCGCATTCCGGTACGGACGAGGCTGCTGCCACAGGGAACGGGTGGCGATGATGCCTTCTGTGTTGTGTCCCAGCGATGGTTGTTTGTGCTCGCTCATGCCCGGCACTGTGAACCCCAGGGTGCGCCAGCCGTCCAGGGTGGACACAGGGGGAGTGTACATTGGCATTTCCTCGAAGGCACAATATGTCGACAGCGCCTCGTTCACAGACTGTGTCATGTTGTCCGCTGCCCGCAAAGCGAGGTGTTCCACGGTTGCGCGCTCAGCAGCGGTGCGCTGCCGCTGCTTTTGCTGAGCTGCTGCCGCGTATGCTCGCAAGCGCTGAGTCTCCATCTCCTCAAGGCGAGCAGAACGAAGGGACTGATGGTGCATGATGCGCTGCTGCTCGCTCGAGACTCCAGAAAAATTTATGCGTCCCTGGGAAAAAGCACCCGTGAATCTTGCAAGAAATTGACATGGACACGAGAGCTTTCGTTGGTCGCACGCGACACACAAAACGGTACTTACTGCCGCTGCGTCTTCCGCAGTAGTTGGGCGCATACAGTCGCGTTCATACAACGTGGGCGGTAAATTTGTACTGCTTGCAATGTTAGCCAGCTTACGAGGCACTGCTGTCGCTCTGGCAGAGCTGCTCACATATCGCAGTCTATGATTGCTCTCACGAAGGCGGCGCCTGAGTTCGTCAAAGCCCGCATCCGGATTTCGCCGGGAGGACTTCTTCACTGGTGCTCTGGCAACTACTGTCACCTCACTTGACAGTAGTGGCTGTCTGTTTTTCCCTTCACTCATGTTTCTGGCTGTGGCAACAGCTCGAGTGTACTAGCAGATGCCAGCTACCCCAGTAGTCACAAGCCCAGGTGTGCTGCACTTTCTGATGAGAGCCAAATGTTGCAAACCAGCAGGGTGGAGTGCCAAAATGTCAAAGGTCTACTTTGAGTTTGCAAGGCAATTTGAATTTCCACAAACCTCGGCAACAGGTGAGTTGTACCCCCGTTGCACCCCTCCAGACATTGCTTGAGCAAGCAAGCGAGCCTAGCGCCTGAGGCGACTGCGCACACTGCTGATGGTGGAACCCCCCGCCAAGCTGCCCGAGCTGCCCAAGCTGGCGGTGCGCACACTTCGCAGCGAAGCCATTCCACTGATGCCCCCCACAGATGCTGCTGGCCCTTGGCGCATGGAGGCGGCCGGCCGCCCAGGGCCAGGGAGCGCCGAGCGCCGGGGCAGCGAAGCAGCGGCAGCAGCCGCCACTTCCTCTTGCGTCTGCACCGGCTGGCTTTGCGTCGCCTGGGAGTCTGCAGCGGCGCTGGGGTCGGCTGCCTGCGTGGATTCCCCCAGGGACGCCAACACCCCCAGCACCCCATCCTCATCATCGTCGTCGTCAGAGGCGGCAGCTGCGGCGGCAACTGCTGCCGCTGCACGTGCCTTGGCAGCAGCCAGCTTCTCCTCCTGCGATAGCCCCCCCTCTGGCGCCTGAGCCCCCCCCCCCTCCAACCCTGCCGCTGTGGTGCCGCTGTCCCCCCCGGCGGCATCCTCCCCCTCCTTCGGGTCCACTCCACCAGCCACCGCCGCTGCAGCAAGGGCCGCTGCGTCGTCCTCCTGTGGGGGGCGCGTGTCCGTCAACGCATCAGCCAGCGTTACGTACGCGATGCGTTTCTCCACTGCCGCCTGCACAGCTGCCTCGCCTTGCTCGCTGTGTAGGACCCGCCGAGGAAGGGACACCACCACACGCTGGCGCACAGACTCGAGGCCTGTGGCCACTGCGCCGTTGTAGGACGCCTCGTCGAAGTGCGTGGAGCACATGAGTGCGGCATCCACCAGCTGAGGATGCAGACGCTCCTCAGTGCGGAATTTGGCCTTGATCTGGCGGCGAGTGCGGTCTGGGAACATGGTTTGGATGAGGGTGAAGTCCGCTCCAGTTTGCTGCAGCGCATTGTAGAAGCGCTCGGTGTCGGCCGTGCTCCACCTGATCGGCTTGGCGCGGGGGGCGAATGAGCTGGCAGTGGTGCCATCCACCTCCCCCTCAATTACAGTGGTCAGGCCAGCAGTGTCGGGCAGCCCCCCGGCGCCCCCAGCACGCACCACTAGGGACTCGCTGGAGACGACAATCTCGCCCCCCACCACGCTGATTTGGGGGGCGGCTGCCGCGGGCTCGGCGGACATGGAGCCAATGCCCACCTCTGGGTCCCGCCCCCCCCGGCGATTACGGCGGGCACGGGCCTCGGAGGCGGCACGACTGGCTGCACGGGCGGTTTGTAGCGCTGCCAAGGCCTTGTGCCCATCTGGGTCTGCAGTCAGAGCTAGTCCCTTGCCTGAATCCCACACGAAAGACGCCAAGGTGGGGCCTTGAGTGGAGCTTGAGCCGCCCACGACCGAAGTGACTTCAGTTCCTGTTTCAGAAGCAGTGTACATGTCTGATTCTGCGTCAGTCCTTGTGTGATAAGAGTTAGAGCGCACTTGTGCTGCAACTGTGGCGCTTGCTGCCGTGCCGGAGACGGTGCCGTTAGAAGTTCCAGCACCTGTGGCGTGTGTCTCCACAGATGGCAACGGCGCAGACTGAAGAGAAGGATTACTGAAGCTGCCCTTGCGCAATGGGGGTAATCTGGAAACGGATGCAGCTGCGCTGGATCCAGGCGCAGCGATGCGCACACCAGCAGCTTGTTTGTTGCCCACGTTTCTTTCAAAGCTTGGCTCGGCGCGCTGCCGCTTCAGAGCCCCGCTTGGAGTTGGACGCCCATTACCAGGTGTGCGCAATGCAGAGTTTTGCATGCGCATGGATGACTTGGCAGAGGAAGCAGCGCGCAACGTGCTGGGTGCAGCAGCACCTCTACGAAGCGCCATGCTCACCACAGCTGTGTGTGACTTTTCTTGGATTGTACGCCCTAGGCAAAACCTCAAATCAGCCAATCAGACATGCAGCTCAGCCTGATAATATTATGTTGTAAGTGGCAAAAAACATTTGCTGTGCCCTTGACTGAATGCAATGTTGGTAGTGGGTGGTGTCTCATCATGGCGAGTTTGCTCACGGGGCATGGCAAACTATGCCACCCATTAATGGTTTACATGTTTAAAAAGTCAAAATTCACGTCGCTTGTAACAATAGCCTATTAGCTCAAGTGGCAGAGCGCCTGACTACGAATCAGGAGGTTGTGGGTTCAAGTCCCATGTAGGTTATCTTTTTGTCGCTGGGGAGTACTTGCGAATCGGGCAATTGAGCTGACTTGACGATAACAGCAGCGATGACGCCAGTTGTGGCACAGCGCTGCCCCGCAAAAACTGGCCCCAGCTGCGAAGGCCCAAGAACCCCGCATGGGACGAAGCCCCAGTCAACTATTTGCTCAGCAGGACG
>Ga0307982_1002046_pt1 | contig 16407 bp, 13 predicted proteins | sample OrgLakmetagen989_FD_201847 | JGI IMG/M metagenome (GOLD analysis project Ga0307982, IMG submission 201847) | Saline water microbial communities from Organic Lake, Antarctica - #989 | ecosystem: Environmental > Aquatic > Non-marine Saline and Alkaline > Saline | place: Antarctica: Organic Lake...
GTCGCCATACTCAGACACATCGCCGTACTCAGCCGACGCACTGGCACTGCCGCTGCCGCTGGCGCTCACAGTCGATGCAGCACTGCCGCTCGCAGATGATGATGGCGACGCTGTGGGCGATGCCAACGGCGACGGCGACGCACCGCTGTACCCCCCATACCCCCTATACCCCTCATACCATCCATACTCAGACACATCGCCGTACTCAGCCGACGCACTGACACTGCTGCTGGCGCTGGCACTCGCAATTGATGCAGCACTGCCGCTCGCAGATGATGATGGCGGCACTGTGGGCGACGGCGACGGCGACGGCGACGCACCGCTGTACTCACCGTACTCTCCATACCCCCCATACCCCCCATAGCCACCATACGTTTCTTCTGCGTGTCCATACGGTGTCTCGAGAAGTCGTTGTCCATGTGCCCGCATGACGCTTCCTGCTTTCATCAGCTGAGTGCTCCTTTTTCCATGGGTGCTGAACACATCATCGATCTCTGCATCGAGATCATTGGTCTGATCAAGCCACTTTTGGGATATGAATCTAGGGTGTGGGTCCTGCCTTGTCTGTGCCTGTTCATATTTGTCATGGCCGTTGGTCGGGCTCAAGGACTCGAATTTGTTGTTCTTCGCGGCAAAAACATCGGGATCGTTTTCACGGACAATGTTCGTAGACCCGGTGCTGGTTGAAAAATAATGAGTTGAACTCTCAGCACCATCTTCGCCTTGAATGCCGTGCCTGTCACTTTGACCAACCTGGCTCGGGGCAAGCTGCTCATTTGGGCACAGCCGCGTTGCTTTGTTTTGCTGCTCAGGCTGTATCGCATAAGACTCTGAAGCTGTCAAGCCGAACAAAAACTCTGCACATGTTGTGGACTCGGGATGCTGCAGATGCGGCTTAATGCAGATTTGCAGATGGGCCTGGTGCTCTTTTCCTTGGCTTTCACTTGAAGCAGCAATAGCGCCGTTGACTTCACAGACCGCCGGGAAGTCAAAGCCTGCCTTGTGCGCACGTGCAAGCAAACGCAGCGTATAAACACTAAGTCTGGGCTCTTGGTCAGGTGCTTGTTCCACTGAGCAAGCTGGGCAAGAAATGTGCACCGTGCTTGTCGGCATTCTGTGATTTGCATAGCGCACCGTCCCGTGCAATTTTTTTGTTAAAATGCAAGGCAGATTTGCTGCATAGCATATAGCTGCTGCTGAATCGCTAATAGTTTGCGATCTGCGAAAAATGCCGTCGCGATCACTGATGAATCTGAGCTGCAGGTGCTGCATGCTGCCACAGACTTGAGCGGCAACAGAGAGAATTTTTCTGCAGTCGACGTCCACAAAACCAGCTGCAACAGAAAGATTTTTGGTGTGTAAGTGGCTGCAGCACCTTCGATGGTGTACCTTTTCTGCAGTGTATTTCAGCAAACTGGATTGACTCGGCCAATCCGATGCATACCGTCAAGACCAGCAGATGAAACTGCCAAGGCACCATGATGCAGAGCCACAACCGCAGCAAGCTTGACCGCTCCACTTAGGAATAAACAAGGCGTATCAGTTAGCACCTAGCGGGTGTGGCTTAGGCTATGTCTAGCGGCAATGAGGTCACCAAAACGACAAAGGCACAGGCAATATGAAACTGCTCCGGCCAAAACAGGGCACGGCAGCTGTGCTGACACAGTCTCCAAGGAACAGCGTTGCAAAAACATCTTGCAAAATGCTCTTGGCGAGCAGTGAAGGCTGGCTGGGATTATTAGCCCTTTGGCTTGGTGGGGGCTTCGAAACCCCTGCCTGCGAAATGCCGCATGCGGACTTTGCTCTTGTGCCAATCAATGGAAGCCAAAGCTTACAATTGAGCATGCGCGGTACGGGCTTGGGTACTGTGTATCAGAATGGTTGTGTGCCGCACGTGATACTGCAATTAGTACTGCAAGTCTAGCTCGGCCTTCCCCTGGCACGCCTGCGCTGCTGCAGGCAGGCAAGCTGCTGACTGGCACGAGTGACAATGTCCCTTGGCACGACAATACTTCGACGCACAACTCCTGCCATATTTCGCAACAATTTGTGTTGGTGTAGCCCTGTAGACCAATTGCACAGAACGGAAAAACATGTGGATGCAGGCAACCCACAGAAATGCGCCCCAAAGCACAGCACAAACTGCACTCGACACCAAGAGTGTCATGAGCATTCCCATTGAATTCGACCACCGAAATATACACTGTCTCGCTTGTTTAAGAAAGTTTCATACCGACGGTGTTTTCCACTCGGGTGGCTTGCATCGCAATCGTGAACAGATTGAGTACGTGCTCTCCAAGGTTGCATACACCCACCACATCAGCACATACCAAAGAATGCTGTTTAAAGAATCTGTTCAGGAAGATTCGCAAGCCCATATATGGTATCAAACGGGTCTTTTTCTCTGCACAACGACTGGATTGCCCCCTACTATGAAAAGGATGGAGCTGCTGCAGCTATAGAAGAGCTCACATAGAGTGCCCACTGCGTTGACTCAAAACACCCCAAATCGTGAACACATTCTGATTTGATTGGGCTCAGCTGTTGGGGTGGTGTTTTCTGTCTCCCACTGCCTGGATTTGAGCCAAAAATTAGGCAATGGCGAGCTTTGACGAAGAATACGTGAAGAAGTGCCTCACAGCCACGCTGCCTTGGGAGCACAGCCCAAATGGAGTCCTCCGCTTCGAGCAAGAGCCACGTGAGCATGATTTGCATGGAGATAATACTGGGTGGTGCGTGTGGGAGTGCTCAAATGTTTTGCTGCGTGCTGTGTCGTCTTCAATCGGCTGGCAGAATATATTGCGAGCAGCTTCGGAGTGCACTCCTACTCAGGCCGAGCGGCTTGCCGGTATAATGAAGATGCAAAACAATGTTACAAACTCATCTAGTGAAGAGCTGGCCGGAGAAGATCGCTGCAGCGCTGCGTTTCCTGCTTGGCTGCGCACTGCTTCGATTTGCGACTTTTCTGCTGGAGTGGGCTTGGTAGGAATTGCACTGGCATCGGCTGGATGCACAGCTGTGACTGCCTCAGACATTGCATGCCAATTACCTCTCCTTCGCTCAAATATTTCTGCCAGCATTGTTAGCGAGGATGTGGCTGCGGATTGTGAGCCATCCGTGGCGGAGTACTGGTGGGGCACGCCGGTGACCAGCCTGCTTCCGCACAGCACCAGCCCGGCGGGTGCACCCGCCTTCGACGTTGTGCTTGCTTCTGACATCTTGTTCATTGCACTTCGAGACGGCGTCACAGGCAGCTTGGCTTCCTCCCTACGCTCCTTGGCCCACACCTGCGGCGCCGTGCTCATGGCGTGGGAGGAGCGGCTGCCAGACCAGGAGCAGGAGTGGTTGCAGGCACTGCAAGACGGACACGCCTGCCGTGGGGCAAACGACCCGCAAGGGGTGGATGGGACAAGGGGGGTGCCTCTGCAGAAGGTCGAGGGGGGAGGGGCTTGCACCAGCAGCCCCCCCCTGGAGCCTGTCGTGGTGAAAGAGTTCACTGGAGACATGGTCACACTGCAGCAGGCGGAGGCGATTGATGGCGTACAGGGGTCTCTGGAGGATGGCACGCTGGTGGGGGATTTGTTTTGGGAGCCCCCCCCCATCCGCATGGTTCTCATTCTTCCAGCCCCCCCCCCTGAGACACACCCGTGACATAACAACTAACATGTGTTTAAAGGCAAGGAAGCACCCATCATTTGAGCAGACTGTGTGCTGAGTGCTTGGCAGTGCTTTTCGCCACGCCGGAGACAGCACTCTTCAGCCCCAGGCCGTTGAGCCGATAAGCACTCCACACGAAGCCCCCAGCGGCTTTTAGGGCATCCCCTGTGGCAGTGGCCACCTCATCCCCATAACGCTTCTGGGCGAAGAGGACACTGTGCTGCTTAACAGCCCCCCCAAACTCAGCCGCCCCCCCCTCAACCTCCTCCCACACGGTGTTTGCTGCAGCAAAGCCAGCGCGGCCCACAAGGAAAAGGCCGTTTACCAGCCCAGGGGGGAGGAACGAGCCCCCCCCAGACGTAGATTGGGGGGGGGTGTCCACCTGCACGCTCTCAGGCATGGCCCCGTGGGGGGAGTGTCCAGCGCTGGAAACCTCAGCTGGCTGTGGCGGAGTGCTTTTACTGCTGGTAGCCGGTCCTGTCAGGCGGTTTGCGATTCCACTCCCCAGGGCAGTGGTGGCCTGCTCAACCTTGTCCAGCAGGGCCCCAGTCACGCGCAAGGAAGCATCAGACGCAGACTTAACTGCCGCAATGCGGTCTTTGGAGTCTTGTGAAACTTGCATGGGCTGTTTGCTGCGTGGTGTAACGCGGGAGTTGATGGCTCCCCCGAGGGAATTCATGCCGTATGCCGTTACGCCCGCAACAGCCTTCACGCCATAAGCTGTGGCTGCAGCTGCAGCGCCAAGCCCAGCTGCTATGCCACGACTCCAACGAGGGGCTTGTTGTACAACTGCGTCGTCCTCTAGCTGGGAGGTGGTGCAGCTGAGGGCCTCTGCAGCGACTGGGGCTGTGCTTTGGTTGGCGTGTTGGGATGCCAATGCAGCGAAATCCGTATCCTCAGGCAGCGCCTCGATTGCACCAGGCATGAAAATGTAAAATCCTGCACGCGCAAGAATTTTCAAGAAATCGTGCATCTGGCTCTGCTGTTCAGCGCTGCCAGACAACCCAATGTGACAACCAGGAGCAGTTGGCAGCACAATGACGAACTCGCCACCATCCAAGATTTCAAGTGCAATAGGCTGGCCAGGTACAAAAAGATACGCAAAGTCACCGCATACTGCAGCAAGGGTTGGAATCCCCTCAGCTCCAGGCACATCGCCCTCCAACGTTGCAGACTGAAGTGTCACCTGGCCAGCAGTTTCTTTTGCTGAGGCTGGCTGCACGCTGTCCAGTTCGGCAGATGTTACTACACTGAGGATTGTCGCGTCGTCTAGAAAAGCTATAGGTTCCATGCCACTGTTTGCTCAACTCAGAATTCCACGAATGCTGCGGTAGATGAAGACAGTTGCCGCAAGATCATGGGAAAATCTTCGTCACATCCACCCACCCCAAAACACAGGGCAACCTGCTGAGCTTGCTGCGTGCGCTAATGAATGAATGATATTACAGTTTACTGGCAACCCTGGTGGTCAGAGGCTGTTGCAGCTTAGAAAGGCGTGGTGCAGGCCATGTGCAGGGGCGGCAAGAAACAAATACACCAGTACTGCAGCAGACGTGTCGGCCTGCGCTCTGACCTCGAGAGTTGCTAAGATTTGCCCTCATTCCGCACTGCAGTCGGTAAATATTCATGACGTCAAACAAAGCCCGGCGAGGGTTATTCGAGACAGCTTTGCTGGCGCGATTTGAGCCCCCCCTTACCCTTCCGCAGCCCACCCTCCCACCCCCTCTACCCTTCAACCTCGCCTCCGCAATCGCTGTCAACTCGCACCAATCCAAACCAAACTTCATATCGTACACGTGCACGTTTGATACCTCCCAAGTGAACCACCCTTTTCGCCACTTTGAACTCCGAACATCATGAAGCTGATCAATTTGCTGCTGCTAGCAGTGGCGTCTGCTACAATTGCCACTGTGCACGGCTTCTCCTATGAGGGCATTGTGGCAGGGCCATGCTCACTGTCTGCTGTGTATCCTGCAGGCAACACCAATTGCGCTCCTGCTGATTCGCAGCGTGCCGTGTGCCAAAAACTGGTGCGAATGGAGTCTGACGGCACGCCAACTCGAGTACCGGCTAGATCAGCAGAGAACTCTGTGTATTGCTCAAGAGGACAAGAAAGGTGCACCCGCGCCCCACCAGCTGCAGGTGTGGAACGCATCTGAGAGAGGCCCACTTGCATGCATACTGAGGGAGCAGACGCTCCACTGGTCGCAGGATAGAAATGGCAGCGTGCTTGCGGCAAAGCCTCACAATCCTATCAGTGGAAGCCCCCCCTGCCGGCGACGAGACAAGTGAGGCAGCTGACGGCACCGAGCAGGCAGCGGCCCATGAGCAACTTTCTTAGAGTCCTGGTGTGTGACGCTCCAGAGCGCAACACATGTGTTTTCCCCCGTCTACCACGCTCACAGCCTGGTCAGCTTTCGGCAATGTTTCCACAGTGAGGGTGACAGCGCAGAAGGCAGGCCACCGCACAGCAGCGCATCAATCACACTGACTTGCGAGCATCGAGGAGATGATGAACCGCACTGCAGAAAGCTGCCGCCAGCACGCAGCCCAGCAGGCATGCGGAATATGAAGTATGGGCACTCCACGAGACACCCTTCAAAATGATGATGCTGCTGTCGCGCAGCCGTGGAATCCAGTCAAGGCATGCCACATATCAAGGCTGGCTGCTCGGTTCATCCCTTTGCCGGCCAAGCGTGTCAAGCAAGCATATGGTCGAAGCAGGCAGCATGCAGGCCTGATGGAGAGTCTTCGATGCAGGTGTGACTAGCCCTGCACCGGCCTTCGCGAAGGCCCCCCAGAGCTCTTGAAACATCAAATCAGGCACAGGTTTGTGTGAGTTGCAGCCGTCATGACTTAGTCAGGCAGACTCCCCCCCGACTCCCCCCTTTGGCCGAGCAGCAGAGCAGAAGCCCCGTCCCCATGAGTCTGGCACCGCCCCTGACACGACTTCATCATCAATACTATTATAATGACAACACCTTGGGATCATAACATCAGATATGGGTGTGCTTGCCTTGCAAGTATCCACCGATTTGCTTGCAACTATGACACACAATTCAGCCCCCCTTGCATCGTCCGCAGTTCCTGCCAAGCAAACCAAAACCAAAGCACACCCACTCAAGCAAATCATGTAAATACACGCACTGACTGCACGACCGTCTGTATTGGTGTGCTCTTCGGAAATTGGACCCAACTTGATGTCACGCATGCGGGTGCCCTCGTGGTCTCCTGCCTACGTCCCATGCCGGTTACCATGCAACATCGATTCCAACGCATGCCAATCCCGTAATGACCACTAGCATATGCACGTATACATGTGGTGTGTCTGTGCAGCAGTAGCAGTGCACTTACGTGGAGCACCCCTTACGCCATTTCACTGCGCCAAGACACTTAGTTCAAGAATAGATGTTTGGCCAACACACACAGATGTACTGAATTTGTGCTGAACAGTTATTTCGTGGCTGCTTGACTGGCACTGTTTACCACGGCGTCGGCAGCTACGTCAATGCTGTCCACTGTTGAAGCGGAATCAGTTAGCTGCGTTGACGTTGGCAGCACGAAGCTTCCAGTTGTTTCACTGGAGCTTACTTTGAGTCTGATACTTGGAACCCTGCGTAATAGGCTGCCGCCGGACCCACTGCCAAAAATCCCCCTTCTGGTGTCTGCCGACTGCAATGACCACTCACCGCTCCGGGAAGCTTGACCTGAGCGAGTGCGCGACTTCAACTCAGATAGAACAATATCTTCGTCGAGTGCTGTGCTTGGCTGAGTTGTGTGCAAATTTGCGTTGACTGCAACAACGGCATTTCGGCCCACCGCAGTCGTGTGTTGGGACGTTGAAGATTGCCACGCCCTGACAGGTCCACGAGGGCTTCCTGCTGCCCTTCCACTGCCAGCTTTTGATACAGGTAGCTGTGTGCTGTTGCTGGGAGGTAGTCGGATGAATGCCTGCTTGCTGGGCTGGAGCTTCTCCTCTTCGGCGTCGGTGTCCTCCCCAGCCTCAGATTCCACAATAGCCATAAATGTTTGCAGTTCACCTGAAGCAGCCCGGGAACTTGAACTTATTTCAACAACTCTGTCAGATGGATATGTATCTATTGAGCCAGGGCCCGAGTCCAAGTCCAGCAGGCTGACTGCAGACATGACTCGATCTGAGCCCTGACCCGCTGAGCCGCGCTGCTCTCGACTCTGCAGTGCGAACTGCGCAGCGCTGGCGATGCTTGCAGCAGATCGCTTGCGTTGGGCATGTGCATGCGCGCTGCTTGCTACAGCAACATGACCTGATCGAACTGCTGCCAAACGAGAGCAAAAGTCGAGACCGGCAGCGACATGCATCATGACTTCCCCGCCAAGGGGCTGTCCCAGGACTCTGTCGCGGTCTGTTGTTATGCAACAGTCAAGCAAAGCCTGCTCATGGCAGTTAGACAAAGGCACACTTGCCACAACACAGTACCAGCCGTTGTCATACAGGTCATCGCACCGAGTTCCAACAATCCTCACTGCGCCGCCAGCATCTCGGAGCGAGGCGCTCGCGAGTGCCAAATGGCTCCAGCGCTGATCGGTGGAGGTGCGTGCCCCAAGAGCCGTTTGAAGCTCATCAATGTCGACGTCACTTAAAGCTCGGATATGCTGCACGATTGAAACAAACAGAGTCACTGGGTACTCGGGGTCTGCAGACTTCCGAGCGCTCACTGTAGCATTCAAAATGGGGGGGCGCTCCTCGGCGTAAATGAGGATATCTGTGCCAGCTCTGTTAATTGCCTCATTCACCACTTGCAGGAACGGATAAGCTTGCACACCAACTTCCACTCCCCATGCTTTGCGCAGCGAAGTGCAGTCAACAAACACATCAACCCCGTCATGTGACCAATCTTGCACCACTCCCAAGAGCATTCCATCCACCAACTGCCCAAGTGACGTAGAAATAGGTGCACCAACATGCTGGTGCACAGTTGCAGATGCTCTCATGACACCAAGCTGTGCAGCAGAAGCGATCGTGTTTGCTGCAACAACCCTGGACTCTGCGACTGCCAACGCAGTTGCAACATCTTCCATTTGCGCTGGTTGTACGGGCAGGTGCCTCAAGGCAGCTTGAATGCCCGGCAAGATTCTGTATCGAGTTGCGTGGATCGTCAGCTGTGCGCTAGCAAAGGCTTCGCCGAGCTCGTGTGAGGCTTGGGCTTGCTGCAGCTCGACTGGTCCAGACAGAAACAAGCCATTCAGTAGAAGCACGCCAAGGAGCGCCCCAAGCGAGAACCCTGCTGTGTCTGATGCAAATACCCACTGCAGTACGACGAAGTACAGCACCCCACCAATCAGTTTGAGCACTGCAAGACTTGCTAAGCTGTTTCCTACCAACAATTCAAACAGGTGGTCCCAGACGGTTGTTCTTTTGCGGTCTTTCTCAAGCCGAGAGGGGGAAATACAAAACAGTGTTGACCAGCCGATGAGTAAGGCAGCTAGTGCAAGTGAAGTTACCACAGCGCGAATTGTGCGAGCTGTTTTTATTGCGGAATCTGAGCCTCCGGCGGCCACACCCGAGCCCACCACAAACTGGAAAGTAAGCAAAACAGCAGTGAACAAGCCCACCGCCTGGGCCATTTGCTGAGTCCCATACTGCCTTGTGTTGAACAGGGATTTCCCTGCTGTGGATAAAGCATGAATCAGGACCGGACTTATGATTGGATTGACTAGCTGTGCGAAGCGAAGCAGTGATGCTTCAGCAATCGGTATTCATGCGGCACACTTACGTCGATAATATATTGACCATCTCGGGGTGCTGGCAGAACGCCTGCACCAAATCCCACCATTGTGCCAGCAAAGAAGCCTGCAGCTGCTGGGGTTTGCTTGCGAACTATTTTCGCACTTTTCAGCTGACGTCCGCTGCCTTTGGACTGTAAAAGCATTTGGGCCATGATTAAATGACTCTGCATAGTGAGCATGAACAATCCACATCCATACAACTGCACATGTAAAGCTGTGGAGCCTTCCCCACCCCAAGCAGACATCATCGGCTGAGCGTTTTCTGCCGAGATAGCGGGCACGCAGCCCATGAGGAAAGCAATCATGAACCCGGTTGCATAAGCAACAAGGGGTCCAAGCGTATGCATGTACTGCAGCAACGGCTTCGCTGCAATTTTGAAGGACTCAGACTTTGTTCTACGCAATTTGCGTCCAGCAATTTGTGCCATGGTCACTGTTTGGATTGGCGCACGTCTGCTTTCAGGCAGGACCGACGCAACAGAACCAAAAGAGGAGGTATTCGATTGTTTGATTTGATTTTGTGCCCAAAAGAAAAAGCCAGAATCTGGATGACGCACAGCCTAAAGCCCGGCAGCCTTTGTCCACGTTTGCAACTGGGACGGCTACAGAATGCTTTGCAGAATGGTATGGCGAACTGTACGCCAAATACTTGATATGCATCGGAAATTCGTCGTACTTTTTTGTGGTACAAGGAATGCACACGAGTTATTTCTGCATCGTTGCGACAGTTGCAAATTCTCGAAATGATTCCGCAGGTTCGGGGGCCCCGATTATAGGAAAGGCCAAGACTCTGAAACATGCCAAACAACACATGCATGAATGCCTGTCCTAAAGCCCACCCACATGGACGACCTCTCGGGATTCAAATCATACTTGGTGGCAGCTTCAGCGCTCAGTGTGTGCACTGGAACTGTGGGTACCTCCCTACCTGCCTAATTGCGTAGACCATAGCAAGAGGCAAGGTCGCACGGGTATTTCTAATGAGACTGTTCATGTTTTATTCCACGAAGGGCCATTCCACCACATTAATCGATGAGGCACCAAAAGGGCCCCCCCACAGGGGGAGCTAGCGCTACCCAGGTGGGGGGTTAGCCTTCACTAATTATCTTGCCATGTCAAGGCGGTGCGCATGCGCATATATATATATATACTCAGGCATGTATACATGTGGGCACATGCATAGCCAGCATGTTGCGGCCTGCCGGCCAACAAAAAACCGGGGGGCCCGGGGTTCTCTTCCACATGTGGGGCTGAAATGAAAGCGGCCGATTTTCGCCGAAATGCACACGGGGGCTCTTTCACATGTAGAGGCCCCGTAGAAATGCCTGTTATTTTGGCACGTGCTCAAGTCGATCTGGCACGGCTTGCGGCATGAAGGCTCAGCGAGCTGATACTCAGTTCCCACTTGCTATACAGCACATGCTATGCCTTGCTTGCCCTGCCTGCCTGCCTGCCTGCCCCACCCCCCCCCTCAGTGGTGTCGAGGGATTGCGTGCCCCAAGCTTTGTTGTGGTTGATATCGCTAAAGAGTATACTACGCACAAATTTAAATTTTACTGCTTCGACTCGCGTGCTTCCAACGCTGCAGGCCAGTTGAGCGAGCTCGGCAGAAATCTCTTCTGCATTTCGCGGAGAGAGCTGGCCTTCGAATTAATTGCATCCTCTGCAGCAGCTGAAGCCTTCAAGCCCAGTTTGTCGCGTTGCTTTAGGTATGGCTGACAAGCAAACTCAAGATAGCAAAGCTATCGCCGAGGCAGCCATGACTGGTACGTTGCGGTCAAGGCTGAGAAATTGTCCAATTGCCACACGGTACTTCGCAGGCAATGGTAGGGCATACCAAGTTCCACACCATGGCAAGGAACAGATTGCTCAAAGCCTGGCTGAGCTTGACCAGCAGAAGGTGTGTTGCGGAATTTGACGGTTGCAGCGACGATAAACTGGGTCCGCTGTACCTCATTGAACAACAATTGATGACATTGCAGGCGGCAAGTATTGATCACACAACTGACATTCGATTGCAAGCTGGCGATCGTGAGGCACAACGTCGTGTAGCAGAGGAGAGGCGGCGGCAAGATCGTCTGTGGCGTTTGCAAGAGGAGGCGGTCGCATCCAATAAGGCTAACGCTGCTGTGGAGATGAAGTGGAGCGAACTGAAGTACCACAACATGCCACAGGAGCTGAATGAGGTTTGTGGGCGTGTGGGCATCTACTTTTTTCCTGCTGTGAACGATTTCTTTCGTGCAGGAGCTTGAGAAGCAGCGCAGTGCCTGTGCTCGCATTGCGGCATCAAAGGACCAATTGATTCGCGAATTTATGGTACGAGCGCACGCAGCACATCAAATTAACAAACATTTCACACTTTGTTTAATTTGCGCAGGCTGAAATCAAAGCGAAAGACGAAGAATACATCGCCACTATCGCGTCGCAGGCCCAGGATGTGGAGGAGCTCATCAGCCGAATGAACGCACAGTATGCGGAGATGCAAGCGGGGTATGACGAGCAGCTGGGCACCATCGAAGGCGCTTACTCCAAGGAGCACAGTGAGCTGGTGTCTGCCCACCGAGCGGAGCTCGACGAGCTGTTTGAGCTGAGGAAACGCATGGAGCGCACATTGGTGGAGGAGCGCCTCACGCGGGAGGCAGCATATCAAGAGGAGCTAGACAGCATGCAAGCAAAGGATGCAGAGCAGTACAACAAGCTCAAGGTGAAGCTGGAAACAGATGTTCAAGTGTTGGAGCAGCAGCTGGAACTCATGCGCTCAACGTACACGCTCAACATTGAAAAACTGGAGTACAATTTCCGCGTCTTGTCGGAAAAAGACACGGAAAACGAAATCGCAGAGGGACAGCAAAAAGAGAAAATTAAAGAGCTGGACCGTGCTTTGACAAAAGTGATGGGGCAGTACGTGGCTGCGGACCGCGCCTTCAAAGCCGAAAACACAGCACTGACGCGGGAGTATCGGCGCATCACACGGCAGTACCAGGACCTGCAAGCGAAATTCGGGCACTTTGAGTCAGCAGACCGCTCCAAATTCCGCCAGGTGTGGGATATGCACGAGGAGGAGGTGGCCGCCATGCTGCAGCGGACCCTGGCGGCGGACCGTGTGGTCACGGAGCAGTTGCTGGGGTGGGAGTGGAAGCCGCCTGTGCAGGAGTTGGCCAAACCTGCCGCAGCACTCGCCTCCAGGGCGGGCACGGCAGCGGCAGCGGCGGCCGCAGCTGAATCACGAGCGGCGGCTGCCCGAGCCGAGGGGGGTGATGGCGGGTCCACCCCCCCCTTCGCAGCAGCCGAGGGGGGGGGCAGCTGCCTCGGCACTGCTGCAACGCAGGGCAGCCACGTGGTGTGGGCAGACACAGCAGCACATCCTGGGGATGAGGGGGGGGATACTGAAATCGAAGGAGGGGGTGCCGTCCCCGGCCCCCGTCCTGACTCGCGGCTCGGCCGTCGACGCAACGCAAAGGTGCAGGTTGTGTCTGCTCTTTTAGTGCAAGAGGCGTCGTTTCTGGTGGACGAATCCACGGCTGCCGCCGCGGCGGAGGTGGGCGCCTCTGAGGCCCTTATCACAGGGATCCTCGCAGAAGGCATCCTACAGGCAGTGGGCTGTGAAACCGATGAAGATGTTGAAGAGCTGGTGGATCTGTTCTTTGTTCCGCGTTCCGGTGCCGGCGGCGACGACGCTGACGAGGACGCGGACGCCGCCGCGGAGGGGGAAGCGACCGCTGAGGGCGCCTTGGCTACAGCCAGGGCACAGTGTTCCATCACACCAGGCGACGTGGTGCGCACTGTGCTGCGTTTCGTGGAACGGAAGGAATCTGCTAAGCGCGAAGCTGCTGCCGCCAGCGACCCCTTTGGCGCAAAGGGCACCGCCTCAGGGAAGGGCGTCTCCAAAGGCGTGTTGCAGTTGCTGCGGGATGCGCAGGGGGGTGAAGGGGGGCTAGACGGTGGTGGCGCTGCCGCTGGGGCGGCCCATGGCCCCACATCTCACGATGCCGAGATGGGCCTTGCGGAAATTGACGAGTCCCTCACGGAAGTGGAGGCTGCTCAAAAAGAGGAAGCAGCGTACTGGCAGCGGCTGGTGGACACTGTTCCACCCAGGACAGTGCGGGTATGGCGTGTTCTGGAACAAGCTTTGCTCAAGTACGTTTCAGTCCTCCAGCAGCGCACCAAGGCCATGTCTGAAGTGTCGCAGCTCAAGGCCCAGAATGCGGAATTAAAGGGCCTCTTACAGCAGTACCTGGGCGCCAAGGTGAATCAGGAGCTGCAGGTACCGCCCACGCAGACCATTAGGGGGGGGCACACAGGCAGCGGCACCCTCACCCGCAGTGGCCGCCCTGAGAGCAAGAAGTGAACAGGGGGGGGAGGGGGAAGTACGCAGTGCGCACAATGGCGTGTGTAAATTCATTTGTTTGTTGTGTGTTCGGGCTGCAGGCTGGCAGGTCTTGTGCTTTGTTCTGCTGCTTACACCTGCTCAGCCAGAATGTCGAAACGCACAGCGGTGCGTTGTTCGCCCCCCACTGTGCTCACCTGCTGCGTGGCATCGTCTGCTGTGGCATCCACTGCTGCTGCCGCTGCAGGGGGGGTGGAGTGTGCAGGGGGGGCGGTCTCTTCCTGGGAGGGGGGGGACTGTGTGTCTCCAGCAGGCAGCGCCACAAACGAAGGCTTGAAGGACACCTCCAGGCCGTCACCCCGGAGGTACTTTCTCGCCTTGATGATGGCTTGTACGACGTTGCGCACAGCATTGGCGCCCACAGCCAGAATGGCCACCCGCTCGCCCTCTCGCAGGCGGCCGGCCACTGCGCCGCCCAGCAGGTCAGCCTTGGTGGTGGCGCCGCATTTCAGCGGCTCGACTGCAAGCGCTGCAGCTGAAGTAGCAGGTGCAGTGCTTTTTCGCAACTTGAAATGCAGTGCGTTGGGCCCGACGCGAGACTTGTTGGGGGTGGCAATGAGGTCAAAGTCATTTTCCGCAACATACCGGCGAGCAATGATAATGGCTTTGACAGCTAAGTTGATGCAGGCTGCACCGATCCCAGACACTGCGGGAGGATCTCCACGCCTGGATGTATGGGCAATGCTTCCGGCCATTCGATTTGCTTGGCTTGATGCTGAAGCTCGGATCACCCGGCGAGCAGATGAGGAATCTGCCAACGCATCTGCATCTGCACCAGGCAACCCCTGTGAATCATCTGCGAGATGCTGTTGTTGCTTTTTGCTGCGGGTGTTGCGTCCCCGTGGTTTCTTGTCACCCTTTCCTTGCTTTCGTCGCCTGCGCAGCAAAGGCGTCTGCGCAATTTCTGCGACGCTGGACACTACATTTGCACTCACCTTTCGCTGCGTGGCTGCTTTGCCCCTATCTCTGATGCAGATTGCGACACAATATCCACACCTCTGCACGATTCCAGGTTGCAACGCGGGTGCAGCAGGGCCGATCAAATAAACTCACGGAAACGATGGAATGAATTCTGGAATTGTGCTGCTGGGCGCGGCCGAGGCAGCAGCAGCAGCTGGCGAGGACGAAGCCATGGTTGATACACAAGGTATTATCGGTGTCTTGTGTCTATTTCGAGGCGATTTGATTTGCCCGCCGCTGTTGCTGAGTCGGCAGGCTGCAAGCCAGCTGCCACGCTCCCCCGTCTCCCCCCAAATTGAAGACTAGTGCCACTACAGGCATCACAAACAGCACAGCTTGTGCCACTTTCACTGTTCCTCTTGCCGATATAGCCTGCGTGCACGGGCCTGGCAGTAAAGGCCAAGCGGCCGCGGCTGCACTGCTGGCGGCAGCAGCAGCGCCGCGCCGCCCAGCCCAACCTGGCTGAGCGCACGACTCGCTGCACGCACGACTCGCTGCAGATACAGGCTGAGGGGTGGATATCATGCACACTAGGGATCATGTGCGTGCATGTCACCCTTCATTGCGCAAAGCGTGAAGCGCGAGGTGCCTTGGCCAGCTTGTCAGTCCATGTGAGCGAGCAGGGCATCGAAGCCAATGCACAATGTGAAGTGCAGACAACAAAGCTATCGTGCTTCACTGGACGAGGTCGCCAATACTGACAGGGGGTCGTTGAATGGCTGCCCCCCAGCACTGATGCGTTTTGCTGCCTCGTGCACCTTTGCCAACAATTCTGTAGACTCCTCGGGGCTCAATCGAGCAGCAGCACGCTCTACCTCAGTATCTCGCTCCACTTCGTTTCGAACAGCAGCTGGTTTTTCAGATGATAGCATATTATGCCCCTCGCGTTCTGTGGATGCCCATATGTGCAGGCAAACGAATCTATTGCGGCCACATCAGGCGGTTCGCTCAATATCCGCACGGACCTTTTGACCCAAAGAAGATGGGATAGCCGAAGCCACCGAACACTGCTGTCAATACCAATCCAACTTTCATGCTTTCGGGGATTCTACGCGCGAAAACGAGTGCATACGGCATCCTGCATATTGTGATCACGGCAACTCACAGCTTTGTATCGAGGTAAGCTCGGATTACGCGAGAAAGCACCATGATGAGGTTGATGAGCTTTTCGATAAGCCCGTCCAACAAAAAACAATACAAACAGTGATTATGATTCACCGAGTGTTGCATTACGAGACTGATTGTTATTTGGGCAGAGCACGCATGCGCGCAGCCTGCTTTTGACAAAGCACAGCAGCTGGCTGGGACATCACCTGACAGCAGGGGGGCAGTGCCGCAGTGGCGAAACAAAGGAGGGCAGCAGCTGGTTGATATGCACCCCCACTATGCGTTCAAACACATTCACATGTGCAGCACGGCAGCTTGCTGTGCTGTCCAGCAGAAGTGTGAAGAAGCAGGCGGTTAGCGGGAGTCGCCAACGGTGTAGCAGGTGAGCCCCCCCCCGACAAGGGGGAGGCAGCGAGTCAGACAAGCGGGGGGAGGTCAAGTACCCCCCCCCGTACTCAGGACCCCAGACAAGCAGCAGTCAGCAGTCGGCAGGCAAGTTGGTTTTATTGCGCAATGACCCATGGGACATC
>Ga0307982_1002047_pt1 | contig 16406 bp, 10 predicted proteins | sample OrgLakmetagen989_FD_201847 | JGI IMG/M metagenome (GOLD analysis project Ga0307982, IMG submission 201847) | Saline water microbial communities from Organic Lake, Antarctica - #989 | ecosystem: Environmental > Aquatic > Non-marine Saline and Alkaline > Saline | place: Antarctica: Organic Lake...
AACAGTATGGAAAGCGGCACGAGCGATCGAGTGCGGGCTTTGGGCAGTACTCAGAAGATCGTCCTTACGGGCGGACCCTGCGCAGGCAAAACGACAGCTTTGGCCAGGCTCTCAGAGTTTCTCCGTTCACGCCAATTCAATGTGTTTGTTGTGCCAGAGGCTGCCACCATGCTCTGGAGTGGCGGTGCTAGTGTTGACATGCTGAGCAGCGCTGCCAATCGCATTGCATTTCAGTCGGCGCTGATGAACATTCAAATTGCACTGGAGGACCAATTTTCTGCATGCGCTCGAATGGAATCTGCCCGAACTGGGCGTCCCTCCATTGTGATTTGCGATCGTGGCTTGCTGGACGGCAAGGCTTACATGGACGGCCAGGAGTGGGACCGCATGCTCAGCATGAACGACATCGCCAACGACGTGCTGCTGAGAGACGCGCGATATCATGCTGTGCTGCACATGGTCACTGCAGCCAAGGGCGCTGAGCCGTTTTACACCCTGGAGAACAACCTCACTCGCACGGAGGACGTGGCGACAGCTGCTGCGCTGGATGACAGACTGCAGAAATGCTGGAGTGGCCACCCGCGCCTGCGGGTGTTTGACAACAGCACAGACTTTGAAGGGAAAATGCAGCGTGTAGTGCACAGTGTTTCACAGCTCCTGGGTATGCCCGCCTCCAAGCGCCGCTTCAGGCGTTTCTTGCTTGTTCCGGGTTCTTGGAACGCAATTGAGGCAGCCATGTTGGCGGGGGACAAGGTGTCCATCCAGACGTTTGAAGTTGAAAAGGTGTACGTCACGCCAGTGGTGGAGGAGGTGGACGCTTCAGAGGCCGCCGCTCGTAAACGGCACTCGCACTACCCATACGCATTCGTCCGCAAGCGGCAACAGGGCTCAGCCGCCGTGTATGGGCACACGCTTGTGCGCATGGGGGCTAATGGGCACCCCATTGAGACGAAACGCATCATGAGTGCCCGAGGGTACACGCGTGCCGTCGCCACCCTTGCGGACCCAAGCCATGAAGTGGTGCGTCAGCGCCGGTCCATTTTCATGTACCAGAACCAGTATTGCGAGGTGAATGAGTACCTGAGCCCAGCAGCCTCCGGCGGCATGTGCCTGCTGTCGGTGCAGGCCACAGACGAAGACGGGAAAGACGAAGACAGCGCCCAGGCTGCAGGCGACAGCCACATCAGCGGCGATGGCGCAGCGTCACCCCTACCAAGCACCGCCAAGCAAGGTTTGCAGGTGGAGGCCGCATGGCTGAAACTGCCCAGCTTCTTGCGGGTGCAGCAGGAAGTCACGGGTGAACGGGCGTTCAGCGCGCATACTCTGTCGCAGGCGAACAAGTCTGAGCAGTAGACTGCAACTTCACTGTAACTTCAAACGCCAAGTACAGTAGAGTACAACGTCAACCTTTTCGTATGACACTGTGCAGCTGGTGGAAGTGCTGCAGATGCATGGTAGCTCTACTGAAACTGAATCGCACCAGCACCATGAACATTGTTCACGACATACCGTTATAAATTCTATGCTTTGGGCATTCAATATCACCATTGTTTTGGCTACTTGTAAGGGTTTGTTGACACCCCCCTTCTAGCTGAGGTAAGGCGCCAAGTGGGTAGTGGTCCCTCGATCAAGCTTGCTGCTTGACCATGTGAGACGCTTTTGAATGACCATGGTTGGACAAAACCATGCCTTTATGTCACCAACCATCACCTGGCGTTGTCGTCTGCAGCATGAGAGTTACCCATATAGTATTTCTTGCGGGAAATTTCGCAAAACAGCCCAGGTCATAAATAAACGCTCGCAAATGGTCAAGCATGCAAAAGTCGCAGCACCTGTTCAATGCTCAAGGCATGAGTATCGAACAAGAAAAAAATAGTTGCAAACTAGAGCTGGCGTGGGCTCAAATCAAGCAACAGCAGACATGGACGCAGGTACTTTTGACTCACCTGCTCCGTTTCGTGCAGCACACGATTGTTTATGCAGTCCATGTCCGCTTCCGTGGTATCCAACCTCACGACAAGAAAGGTGAAAAATAGTGTGAGAAGACGCCACTTACAGGGGACGTACAATTTGATCCAGCTGCCGTGTGAGTTTTGCTACAAGTGCACGTTACAGAATTGCGGAAATCGCATGCATGTTTCACAGACAAAGGTTACAGTGCCACACCATCACCAAAAAAGCGGGGCGATGGGAAGACCCCAAAGAATATGTTCACAAAAGATTTCCGGGTCCGCACCACTAGTAAGCAGGTTTAGTTTCAGCTTGGCTCTCAGCAACCATGTGCTTGCCCCTGCAGGTGCCGGACGTGCAAAGCAAGTATCAATGCTCTGGGCAACAGTAGTGCAAACAGCTTCCGCGGCAGCACTCTGGACAAGAATATGGAGGCATCAGAAAGCACTTATATGCTTTGAGCGTGTGTTGCCAGCCTTGCAGGCAGCTATTAGGAAAGCATTGAAAAAGAAGCGTCTCGACGCCCGTGTTCCTGCATTCAAGAGTTTACAAAAAGCAGCCACTGCAGTCACGTTTCCCACCAGGATGCAAATGTCGCTTCAGAATAACGCAACTGCAGCAAATATTCTGCTGTCTACTTTGCATAGAATTCGACACCCACTGTTCAGGTGGCACTTTGCAAGTCAGCGCCTTTTCCATTCTATTCAAGCTATGCAACGCCTTTGGCATGGCTACAAGCTAGCAACAGCTTGCCGCATGTCTATGCTGGCAAAGGTCTGGGACGAAGTTGAGGTCACCCAGCTCAAACATACCGACGAAAGCAAGCAGCGGTACATCCGGAACATTTTGGCAGCTGCGAGCCACAACCAAGCCCAGGCAAAACCGATTGCAGCAGCGCGCAACTGGATCTCCAAAAATGCTGCATCTGAAGGAGCTCAGCAAGCTGCACTTCCATATTTGGCTCCAAAGCAGGCTCACTTTGCAGAGCATTCGTCCAGAAAGCCAAATTCAAGCGGTGCCAAGCTACAGCGGCCTACCAGTGCTATTTCCAAGAAACATTTACTTTTGCAAAGTTATGTACATTCACGGCACCAAGCAAGTTATCAGCCATCTCAGATGTTCAAATCGAAGTACCAACGACCAACTAGACCTCTGTCTGCGCAACCCAAACTGCAGAACACCAAAGTGTCACAAACATCCCCGCTGGAATCAATGCGGAATCACGTCCTATATGCAACGAAGCATGGAATCATTGACTCCAGGACTGGCCACTCTTCACAAGCCAGACGCCTTAAAGATCGAATGCACTCAGCAGAGCCAAAGGTACGAACACTGGCTGAATTGATAGACGGAGGCCCACGTGTACCCGGACAGCAGCCACCGCGAAGTAAAGCTATTGGTGGTGTTCCCAGCTGGCTCACGGGAAGAGGGGTTGTTTATGTACCAAATGATGCTCGACGCGGAAAGATGGTTGCTTGTGGATTCGCCAAGCAGCCTGTGCCTAAACGGATGCGGAATGTTCTACTTCGACGATTTTTGACCATTCGGCGGAGGGAGTATGCACAAAAACTGCGCCAAATTCGGGAAGCGAACTTGCAATACGCTCGGAAACATGCCATGAGCTTGACAAATGGTGATTCACGTTTTATCTTGGAACAGCCAAAAGACGTGGTTGCTGCCGCTATCGAGTTCCACATGGAAAATGCACTGAAATTGAAGCCAGTTGCGACACCCCCCTTACTGATTGTCAGCAGAGCAAGAAAAGATTTTCCACAGATTATTCGCGATGCAATAACTGCTGGCATGGCAGAGAGAGAAACATTCTTGGCGCACCAGCCCAAAGTGGCTCGTTCCAGCCAGCAAACCCATGCTGAGTTGAGAAAGGACACAATGCCTACTTTGTCCCTCTCTCATCAACAGGTTGCTGACATAGTTGAAAATCTGCATCGTGGAGCCAGTGCAGAGATCCCAGTTATCGACTTGCCAGGCAGCTTCCGGCCTGAAAAACTGTATCCTATTCCAAATGTGGCGGAAACAGCTGATCTAAAGCAAAAGGGCCCAGTACCTCAGGACAAGGATGTAACAGCTGAAACAGACGCGAAGCGTCTCCAAACCAGGCGGGACTCGACAGCCAGCAGTTCATCCGCGGTTCCAGTTTGGGAAGCGCCTCTCGCTGCCATTGCATGGCGCACGCATCACATGAAAAAGCGCCCGCTCAACCGGGGCCAGTCTTTCTCGAAGTTCGCATCTCCTCAGGTGATGAAATTAGCGGCAAAGACACTACAGAACCCCCCTCATCGCTCAGTTGCAGGTGAGTTAGGTGGAATGCTGCGTACCACGTTGAGTATTGCTGCACCTGCACCTGCAGTGGACAAACTGCGACACAATGCTGGCGCGCCAGCGAACCAGCGAGGCGAAGGAGAGGCAGACACAAAGTCGCCATCAAGTGCACGAGGATTAAATAGAGGACTGACTGTAAATACTGACATAGGGATGGCAGACTACAACTTTGACTCAGCTTCAACACCACATGGCGACACTGCAACTTCTGAGGTTTTGCGGCGGACTGAGATCCGCCGAGCAATTGAGAAACACCGTAGACACATTGCAAGGGGGTCAGCAATGGTCTCCAAGCTGGCCAAGCAGCGTTCCCGGGCTGCGTCATCACACTCGGAGCCAGAAGCTGCTGCAGGCGAGGCCGAGTCACTTACCAAAACTGCGCACCCTGGCTTCAAGGCAGTTCAGCAGGCAGCGAAGAAGCTTCAGCAGATAAATGGCATTTGGCGAAGATGAATTTGTCAAAGATGCGCAGCTGTGTGTGCACTCATTTTGCACAAAGCACTTGCATGGGGGAGCGACAGCACATGAAGTTGCAGATACCAAACGTCATCAGGTGGGTGACAATACATCCCTGGGAGGTGCTGCGTGTAGAAAAAGAAAAAGTCTTCAAGTTCTCGCTTTAGGAAATGGCATGGTGGTTTTCCTGTCTCTGACGAGGGCTCTTGTCAGGGGGGGTCAGGGCCACTGCTGCCAGCATGTCTGCTCTGCGCCGCAGCTCGCCCTACAGGCGCAGAAATCAAACTTTGGCCGCCTCAAACCTTCGCAGCGGCATGCTTCAATGTATTTTCAGCCTCTCCTAGTGGCCATGCCAATTGCCACCAGCCCCGCCGCAGGCAGCGGGAAGCCTCCACCACGACGCGGCACCCGGCACCTTTTGTCGGGGGGTGTAGTTTTTTGCTTCAACACATGTAGGCTGTACAGTTCGACCTTCAACAAGTGCTGCAACAATTTAACACAGTTCTTCAACTCCTGCATTCAAGTGGCTCGAACCAGAAATCGCAAAACGTAGCGATTTTTTTGTTGTGTCTGACAGCCCTGTAAGACTGTGAAGCTGCTTCATACAACATGGCCGCTGTCATCAAAGGAGAGAGCACAGAGCCGGCGTTGAGAGTTGCAATCACGGGTGCAGTTGGAAATATTGGCTATGCACTGGCCTTCATGCTCGGCCAAGGAAATGCTTTCGGGCCAAAGCAGCCGGTCATTTTGCATCTGGTGGTGAGTTGAAGGATGGCTTGAGTGTTGCCAGCTTTGTTCGTACAACGGCCACGCAGGATCTTCCTGGAATGGAGGATAAACTTGCTGCATTAGAAATGGAGCTGAACGACTGCGCGCTTCCGCTGCTAGTAAGTTGCATACTTCGCCACGAAGTTTCGCTGCCGTTTCGCAAAGCATCACCCTCCCTGCAGGAGGGCATTGTGTGTGCCACAGCACTTGAAGATGGTTTCGCTGGTATCGATGTTGCTGTATTAGTTGGTGCTCGCCCTCGTGGGCCCGGCATGTTGCGAAAGGACTTGCTAATTGCAAATGCTGCTATCTTCAAATCGCAAGGTCAGGCCTTGGCAAAGTACGCAGCTGCTTCAGTGCGCGTGCTGGTCGTGGGCAACCCATGCAATACCAACGCATTGATCACTTCTACGTACGCTGCTGGCATTAACCCAGACCAGATCACAGCATTGACACGTTTAGATCAGAATCGCTGCTCTGGGATGATCGCCAGCAAGCTCGGCGTGCCAGTGCGAGATGTAGGCGGGGTGATTATTTGGGGAAATCACAGCGCAACTCAGGTACCAGATGCAACATTTGCAACTACTATGCAAAACGGCTCATCTGACGTTGTTGGTGTTGCTTCCCAAGTGGACCCCGAGTGGCTGAGCGGCGAGCTGGTCAGCTCCGTTCAGCAGCGTGGCAAGGCAGTGATCGACAAGCGCGGATCGTCATCGGCAGGATCTGCAGCCAACAGCATCTGCGATCACCTGAGGGATTGGTTCCGGGGAGCTGCAGGCCGAAATGTGAGCATGGTAGTGTCCACCAGCGGCCAGTACGGCGTGCCTAGCGGCCTGTTCGTGTCCCTGCCCGTCAAGTGCCAGGGCGCCTGGCAGTACAAGGTGAACGAAGACGTGCCTATGTCTGATGAGATCAAGGCTTTGTTTGACGCATCAGTGGAGGAGCTGCAGCAGGAGCGAGCAGCGGTGTTGTGATGGCTGAATTTAGACGACATTCGACTTCACCACCCGCCTCAATTCAAAATATCTGCAAATGCTGAGGGCACACGGGTAGTGCTGTCTGCTTGTTCCACGGCAGTAGCCCAGTCGCGTCGCGCCTTCAGTCCTCCGTTGCCGCTTTGCAGCAACGCGGCCACTTGTCGCGTTTTCAAATGCCGGACAACAGATGTAGCCCTGGCACGCACCGACCTGTCTTGCGGGGTGTCACTCAAAATGAAGCTGTCATTGAGCAATGCCGTGGCGAGTGGCTCACACTCCTTCAGCAAAGCAGCAGTGCGGGAAGCCTGCTCAGAGGCCCACGCTTCTGCTTCGGCCGACACGCTGGCCTCACGGCTATTTGGGGCAAAGCCTCCGAAACGGGCCACAGCACCAGCCAAATCACACACTGCATGAAGAGCAGTGCGCAGCTCTGTCGGAATTCGCGTTGCTTTGCCTCTAGCACCAGGCCGCCACTTGGCCAGCGCTGAGCCGGCGCGTTCCAGGCACTGCTCTGACAAGCGAGAAAATGGAACAGAGAGACCACCACCCAATGACGGCTGGACTATTAATAGTGCCCAGCATGAGCGGCTGAGGTCCAGCAGGCTGTACTCGCTGCAGGCTTTGGCAGCTGCAGGGGCCAGCTGCTGTACCCACGCCTGACACATGGTCTGGTCTTCTTCGACGCCTGGGGCAGCAGCAGCGCCAGCCTGGACACCCTGCAGGGAAAGGACAGCTGAAAGTGGGACGTCGTGGCCAGAGGCGACAATTTCAGCTGCTGAGCACAGCGCCATGGTCATATGAGCGGGGCTCAAGCGCTCAGCTGACTGGCACACTGCCCGCGCAAACACGCTCTGCACAAGCGGCAGGCCCACCCCCAGGCGAGCACTGGCCCAAAGTAGGACTGCAGCATGAGTGGGTGCAAGCGACAGGGTCTCTGCGCTGTCGCAGTGCGCAGCAGTGGCCGCAAGGGTTTGCCTCAAGGCTTCAGCTGCAGCTTTGCCTTGCGGTGCCTGCTGTGCCTCAGTTGAAAGGGCACAGAACCAGGAGCTGGCTGCCGAAATTGCACCTGAAACTTTATGTGCATGAAATTCAAAGGCTTTTTTCTTTGAAGCTTCATTGCCTGATGCCTGCTTGAAGCTGTGGCGCGCAGCGGGCTTGGGTGCTGAGGTTTGGGCGCTGTCGGTTGCGTGCAACTCAATGGCAGAGCAGCATGCAATGATGTCATCTGGAACTGGTTGTCGCACACCAACCAATCCATGCAGATAACCAGCCGCAACCTGCGGTGGGAGCTGCTGGAGCCGAGCACTGTGGTAGTCTCTGCGACAGTCAGCAAGGAGTCGAGAAAAGTCTTCGTCAGCCTGGACGGTGCGCCACAGCGCTCGAGGGGCGCTGCGAAGGAGAGTGCTGAGCTTTTTGAGTGCAGCAGCTCGGTTCATACCATCTGCTGTTTCCCTGTTTGCTGCGTAGGTGCGGAGCACAGCTTGCGTGCTGTGCGCCGAGTTTATCGACTGTGTGAGAAGGACACTCTCTTTTCCTTTCTGCGCAGCATCCCGGTGCAAATCCCGTTCATCACGTGCTGACTTTCTGGCCCTGCCAAGCAGGTGCTCTGCTGATCGTGACAGGCGCACTCCTTCCAGGGGGGATGCTCGAGTTCGGCTGCTTGCTCGTGGGAGGTTGGATTGCAGTACTTCTGGCACCGTTGACTGAGCACGAACAAGGTTTGGCACTTGTTGTGCCCCAAGGACAATAAACTGATGTGGTATGATACCTTGCATGCGTGCAGCAGCCATTTGAAGCGGGACTCGAAGCGAGTGCTGCATATTGGAACCCGAAATGAAACGCGAGTGAAACAATATGTCGGTGGTGTGGGCTACTTTTCGAAATATCACAAGAATTGCACAAACTAATGTGGGAAGACATTCTCTGGTTTAGTTTCACATTTTACACGTCATAGCAGTGTAGCAGCGTAGGTCTGGCCAAACTGCCAAAACTAGCAACGGGTCAGGCGGGGGTGGTGGGTGGCAGGATTCCACGCACAAGCTGATTTTTGCCGAAATAAGAGCCATTGCACGACACAAAAGCGCCAGTGTATGAACATCCAGCTTCAGGGTTGGCTTCTTGTCGCCAGCGCTTCCTAAGCAAGCCTGTTGCTCGAAGGCTTGTCATTCACCCAACGGGGGGGGATACTTCGTTAATCCCCCCCCCCCCCAACACATGTTGGGGGATCACACGGCGCTTGCTAGGGGGGCTTCTTTGGCACGAGAACAGTGCTGTGTGGAAGTGGGGGAATTCATGTGAGGCTTTGAAGGCACTGCACGGGCCAGACAAGCAGCATCGTGCTGAGCTCAACTCATTGCATGCCCAGGTGACTGACTCCCAGCTTCTGGGTCTTGACAAGACAGTGAAATGCATCGCACAACAACACACATCAACTATAACTAGCACCTGTCTGGGCTACGTTTATAGTCTGGAGGTAGGACCGCGCAGTCTCGGAACATGTCTGCATACGGCTCAACGGAGTTGAACTCATTCAGCAGCAGCTGGTGAGTACCCATCAGCTGGCAAAAAGGCAAGCCTGGAGAAGACGCCTGGCACGCAGCATTATTCTCCCAGTACGAAGCATTGAAAATAGCCAAATCATACAGATCTGAGTTGGTAAACTCTGAGCAGGTGATGTTTGGAGCCAGGGCGCCAAAGACTCCGCCATGTTTGAAGATTGAGCATGCATAGACGTCACAAACCATGCTTGGCCCATCTGGGTACACCCAGTCATCACTTTCAGGAATGGCCATTAGCTCTCCAAATGTGATACCAAGCTTCTCGGCTGCATGGTTTGCCAACTGAGCTGTGTTCAGGCCGACAGTGAGGCCGTGAAAATTGAGGGCAAGTTCCCAGATTTTCTCAGCAATTGCAGAATCAATGCCTGAAATAACACCAAATAGTACTTCAAAAAGCTGCCAAGTGGCGGGATATGGCAGGTTCTCCAGAATGCCTTGCGGATTCACGTGGTCGATGAAACCGAAGATGAAGTTGTGGTAGCCGTAAGGCAAACCCAAAGTACTCTCAATGTATGCCTGTGCTTTAGCTGTATCAAAATTGTCTAAGACTTCATCGTTGGGCGCCAAGAGCATAATGTTGAAGTCTGCAGCATGAGCCAGTGGAAGCCACTCTTCCCATGTGTGCATTTGAATGTTCGGCGCCGTCCAGTATGCAGTTGTGTCTGTTGACTCCACCACCATGAGGGTGCCGTTGCTCCACCGAAATGCCATTGCGATGTGATCTGTGCGGGCACCAGTTCCCCAGTCCTCAAGCCCAGCGAGGCCGTCAAAACGCAGAATGGCCAAAATTGTGCCTGAGGGAATGTCATCGGGATTCAACTGGGCAATGGCCTGTGGGGACACCGCAGGCGGAAGCGGGTTGTTTGCATATTCTCGCATAAACTCCACAGTCCGATTGATGCTGGATGGCGGCACAGCAGGGCCGGAGGTTTCACTGGGAATGAACAGGCTGATAGTCTCCACCAGGTCCACAATCGCAGTGAGGGAGTCTTGCAAGAATGCGAAAACACGGACCCCCTCTCGTGCTGACCACGCTGCTGAGCCAGCAGGCACATCAGTCACAGGAATGGATACATTCTGCACCCCTGCTTGGTTCACTGATACGAATTTGAGTTGGTTTATGCTCGCGAGCAGCAAGAGGTCCTCACTGCAGAGTGGTGAAAGCAATGCAGCAAGAGTCAAAGCCACACAAATTCGCATGCATACCAATCCAGATCATTCGATTTCGACGCGGTTACGACAATGTTCTGTTGATCGGAGCCAACGATATTCTGCGAAGGGGTACATTGAGTCGTGGACTCATGTGCAGTGCACTTCCTGACTGATTCGTCAAAAACGTACCTTAATTGAGATGCTGCGACTGCAGCGGGACTGAAAAGTCAGTAAATTAGTCTGGTTACCCCCAGTAGCACCAATGTACGGCGGAAACATTGCGTAGTAATTCGGGGGCACTGGGCTCCAGGGTTTGGGTCCAACTTGGCCTCGCGATGCAGAGAAGTCGTTGCTGATTTCGGCAGTGTGAGCAATGGGCTGCAGCACACTGTTAACAGCCAGGGCACCCGCCAGCCACTTTTCTCGGGGTGAAAGTTGCGACCTCAGGGCCTGAATGCCATGCATCAGACTTTTCTCAAGTACATCGCTGTATGAGTCGCCCAGGGCAGATCCAGCCACGCCCAAGGCAATGGCGCTAAAAAAGAGCGCCTTCATTGCTGAAGGTGCCGAGGAGAAAAGATTTTGAACATGAGCATCCAATATAAGCAGCTGGTAGCTGAACGGATCAATGCAATATGACCCAACCTGGCGGCAAGCTGATTTGTGGCACGATGGTTGACAAGCAATGTTTTGGGGACCCCCTCGCTCTCGCTGTCCACGCAAACTGCATTGCCTCATTAGGGTGAACTGGGCACCCAGCCGCTGGCAAAACAATCAACTATTCGTTGTAGATTCAAACTGTGCATTTAGCTCGTGTGTTGACGTCTCTGTGAAGGGCGGCCGCCTGTAAGCGCGTAGCTGCTCGGAAGTTCCAGGCCTGTTTGCACGCCAAGCACACAAAGAAGACGAACTTTATCCCCCACCAAAAATGAGTGCTATTCTCAGAGTGTCAGGCAAAGGGGGCGAAACGAAAAGGTGCGAAACAAGGGCACGTTGTGCCGGCAGATGTGGCTGATCAACACGCCTTTCCTGCGCGCAGAGTTAAGGTTGATTTGGCATCATCCACATTGAGCAGTCTGAAGCCATTGGTGGTGGAAACATTTTTACTGCAATGCTTGCCAGAGGATGTGCTCATGTGCCACGAGAACAGTGACATCATCAATACAGCATATGCTGCCCTCAGTCCTGCTGACGTGACAAATCTTCAGACTGTGCCATTGTCAAACTTGGGCTTGAAGCGAGGCAGCTTTGTGTATGCAGCATGGCCAGAGGACTGCATTGATGATGATTTGTCCGAGCAACCAATTGCTTCTGACTCTTCCACGGCAGAAGCTGGCAGGTCAGAAAGCAAAGCAGCAGATCCTGTAGCGTTTGGAATTCGCAACGCGGCCCCAGTTGCAGGCGCACAGTGAGTGTGTTGCTGACCCCATCATGACAAGAGGCGCACAAACACTTATTTGCAGATCATTTGATGCTGTAGCTGCCATGCTGCAGCGGCGGGGCGTGCTATTGGTGCATATCCATCTGCCGTCTGGCCGTCGGGTGCTGGACCAGGAAGTGTCGGACGGCATCACCACTGCACGACTTGCACAGCTGTATGTGGACAGCACGCCAAGCCATGCACATTTCTACACACGTGCCAACTGTGCTCCCCTTTTGCAGGCTTGCTGACCAATTTTCAGAGGAGTTGCTGGCCACCGCAGGCAGCATGGTGGCCCCGGACAAGCTTGCAGACAGCCTCGTGATCCTAGACGAGGGAGAGCACGCCACTACGCAGAACGAGCTTGCATCGCTGCACAATGATTCAGCCCGTCGTTCCTGCTTCATGCGCAACTGTGTCCGCTTCGCAGCCCGGGAGGCTGCCTTGGCGAGTGACCCGCGGGGACCCCAGCTGGACAAAACTGCGCGACATATCGCCACCCGCCTACACGTGCACATCATGCCAGCAGAGGCACCCCCCACAAGTACGACAGACAGTGCACACACAGGTGCCTCTGGTGCTGCTGCCGCGGGCATGGGTGGTGAGGGGGGGGCGGCGGGGGCTGTTGTTGCCGGCTCACTTGGGGGCCCTTTGATTCAAGAGTGGCATGGAGAGACTATCGACGCTAATACGGACATCCTGAAGCCCTTTGCTGCATCCAGCACACATACCCGCATGATCAAAGTGAACACCGATTCCTTTTTCAACCAGGTGTTGTTGCGGCGGCGAGTGGCGTGGTTGTTTGGGACGGTGGACGACAACTCAGCTGAAGTCACTGTAGGTGCCTGGTATGAACCCCCACAGTACGGCTTCACCAACCGTCTGCTGCTGCTGCCTGATCCCCACAGCGCTGCCGTGCGGTGCGTGGCGGTGCAGCTCGGCCTGGAGTTGGTGGGGTGGTGCATCACTGCGCCGTTCCGAGCGGCAGATGAGCCCCTTTCCGGCCCAGAGGTCATCAAGATCGCTGGCCTGCAGGCGCAGCACCCCTGTTTCACCACCCTCGTCTTCCAATCTGAGCGGCTGCCCGAGGAACTGGTGCAGTCCTACTCAGCGGAGGGCAAGCAGGAGCAGCCGGCAGCAGCAGGGGCAGCGGTGGGGGCTGGGGCTGTGGTGCAGGGCTCCTCATACGCCGGGCGCACAGTGACGGTGCAAAGCATGCAGGCGTACCAGCTGCAGCCGCAGATCGTACAGCTGGTGGGGGAGGGAAAGCTGCGATACAGAGCCGACCGTCCGGAGGAAAACAACGGCTCGCCGTACATCCTGTACTGCACAGCACCAAAGATGGCTGTGAACCCAGACACCGACAAGTTCGAGCCGACGCATAAGATCCACGTGGCGTACGCTGCGGCCCCAGTGGCCATTGTGGGCATGAACGCCTTCGAGGCCCCCCTCCCCGTGCCTTGGTTCCCTGCCGACAACCGCTCTGACACCTTCGGGTCGCCCATCCGCATCACTGATGAGCTGTACAAGAGCAAGGCGCAACAGGAGTTCCTGAACCGGCATGGCCAAATCAGCGCCCTTGAGCTGATGAGCGACTTCAATTTCCTCACCTTTGCTGCCAAGCAGAGCATGTTGCTGTACGGCCGCGAAGCCTGGGAGAAAGCCACGGAGGAGTTCGCTGCATTGCACACTGCAGCTGCATCTGGTGGAGAGCAGCCCGTGCTCAAGACACGCTTCCGGGAGCTTCCAAAGTCAGGCGTCCCTGAGGCCTGGTTTACCCCTGAAGAGGTCCTGAGCATGGCGCGGTGGGTGAGTACGTATAATGAGGCTGCCGCTGAAAGCATGGCTCCCAAGCTGTGGCGGTTGCTATCTCTGGGCTGGCGCTGCCCGCACTGCCACCTCAAGGGGCAGGTGAACAAGCTGGACCAAGCGGACACACTGGTGAGCCACTTGAAGCGAGCGCACCCCGTGGATGACTCAACGCCGATTGTGGCAAACCCCCTGTCGGCGGCGTATGCGCACTGCGCCGCGGAGCGCGAGGACTTCTCCACAAACCTGGAGCGAGACATGCGACAGCACCACCTGGCGAAAAAACTGGGCATCAAGTCACAGGATGCAGGACGATACGGCGGAACTGAAGAAGACGATCACGAGGCAGAGCTGCGAGCGTTCCGATTCGGGGGGCGTTCTGCCATGCCCTTCAGGGGGGGCTCTCGCCGCCCGCCACAGATATCCCGCACGTCAGCCTCCGGCCCGTCGCCCTTTGACCGGACTGAGGAACCAAGTGGCGCCTCACGCTACGCCGGCACGGGCTCATCGCCCTTTGACCGGGCAGGGGGGGGCATCGGCGCCGCCCGCTACGCCGGCACGGGCAGTAGAGACGCAGAGGATGCCATGCTGGCACAGGCCATGGCTGCCAGCTTAGCCACACAGCAACCTGATGCGCAAGACGATGAGGCAGTAGACGCACCAGCGGGCAGCAGCGGTGGGGCGGACATTCCCGCAACAGCACCTGCACCCCAGTCTGGCTCCATTTTCAACGCAGCGGCAGCTGTGACTGGGGCAGTGGCAGCATCTGCACAGACCCTGAGCAATTCTGCTAGTTCTTTTACCAGCGGTGTGTCCAGCGGCATCGCCCGTGCTGTTTCAGATTTCTCGGCAGGCTTCGCTGGGGCATCTGGGGGGGGTGGCCGCTTCACTTTAACCCCCTCCCCGGCTGGCGACAGCGCAGCAGCTGCCATGAGACGACAGCGGGACATTCACAGCCAGGCCAGCACAAACCCCGGGCGTGCCTCCATGCCGCTGCCTTCGCAGGAGGCCTTCACCACCCCCCTGCAGCGCCCTGAGGGCATCCCAGACGATGTGTGGGAGGAGCACATGGCAGTGGAGGCGGTGCGGGCTAGCATTGCTGCTGCAGGGGGGGGCGATGGGAGCCATGGGAAGCACGATGATGAAGATGATGACTATGTGGTGTTGGACCACGGGGATGCCCCGCCGTTTGACGCTGGGCAGTATCAGGGCTGAGGAGGGGGGCCGCCACGGCAGTTTGCAATGAGCAGCGCACCACAGCTGCACAGCAGATCTGGGCTCTGATGCAAAGTAGAACCGACTATCAATTAACTCAGCCATTCAAGTACACTGTACTGTGCCCTACTGTTAGTTTGCAGCTTTCAGGGGAAGTCACTCCGGTCGCAGCGACCAGCTGTTGAGAGTCGGTAGAATTGTTCAAGAAGCGCTCGCTGGAATCAACCAAGAATGGTCGAAGTGACTGCAGGAGAAGGCCTTCCATTTATGCTCGCAGCTGCAGTCGGAATTGCTGTATGCACGACGGTTATTGCATTGGTCATTCGGCAACGACGCCACGCAATTTTAGTGGCTGCCGGGCCAACGTACGCCGTGCTGCAAGGGGTGGGCGGCATTATCTGGATGATCAGCACACTTGTTTTCAATGGACATCTATCGGGGTATTCGCCTCGCCTTGTCGCACTTCCAACGTGCTTCTTCTGGAGATGTAAGCATTGAGCAGCTCGTATTGCTGCACTCCATGAACCCTGCCCGCCTTTGTAGATTGGATGAGCAACACACTTGGGTTTGGGCTGTGGTTCGCATGTCATTCAGTACGGTGAGCTGGTGCTGCTGCCATGGGGAAGCTGTCAGTGCTGCAGCAGAGATGTGCAAGTTTGCAGAATCGACCGAATTCGACTCGTGTACAACAAGAAGCGCGGCCCCGAGTACCCATTCTGGTCCTCTGTCGTTCTTGATTTTGTCCTTTATTGGTTCCTCTTCTCACTTATTGGCGAGCTCATGTACATAACGGCAAGTCCCAATGACCTCAACGCCATGGCAGTGGAGCGAGCTGCAGATTGTGGGTATAACGTGGCATTGCTGCTGGCTTTCCTGCTTCTCCAAACAGGATCTTACATATACCGCTTTGCCCGAGTTGTTAAAATCAAAGACCCCGTGCTGGGCCACCACCGCACACTGGTGGCAGCTACGCTCGGACTGCTGGTTCAGCTGCTGTTTGTCGTGGTGGAGACTGCCGCTGGAGCAGCAAGCAGCGTTGTCGGTGGGTTAGAAATTCGAGCTACGCATACAGCTTTAACCCTAGCAGTGGTCATGTTGTCTATCCTACTGACTCATGGAGCCCCCTTGTGGAAAGTGTACACAGCTAAAAGCCAGCTCGTCACAACGGAGAATTTTCTGCGAGCTTTCAAAGGCCACATGCTCTTCGATGATGCTGATGTTGAGTTGCAGGGAATGAGCCATGTCATTTCGCAACGCATCAAACAACAAACTCCAGTGCTCATGAACAAGTCATCAAGGGGTCGTTTCGACGGCAAGCGTGATTGATCTCATTCTCCCTCGTCTCGCTTGCGAGCCAGGGCCAGCACACGACCCACTCGAGCCTTGTGTGCAGCCGGCATTGCAATGTTCAGTTCAGTGACCGCCTATAATGCCTAATGTATGATACCTGTTTCTAAGCCCCCCCCCAGCATTCGCTGATTGGCTTGGTTCCCCCCCCCCCTGGCAAGCACGGCAGGGCAGGGCAGTGAGGGGCACCAGGCAAACCCACAAGCAGTACCTGCTGGTCTCCATGAGAAGCTCATCATAGGTGGCGCCATAGTTGTGCTGTACCGCTGCAGGATGCCAATTAGACAAGGCAACGCTGTTGTCACCCAGCAAAACCACCCCCCCCCTTTCTTGACAAAGTGGCCTGCTCTAAGCCGGAGATCTGCCGTGGTTCAGTACAAAAAAAAATTCCAGCTTGAAGGTTGCCAAGTGTTG
>Ga0307982_1002049_pt1 | contig 16396 bp, 17 predicted proteins | sample OrgLakmetagen989_FD_201847 | JGI IMG/M metagenome (GOLD analysis project Ga0307982, IMG submission 201847) | Saline water microbial communities from Organic Lake, Antarctica - #989 | ecosystem: Environmental > Aquatic > Non-marine Saline and Alkaline > Saline | place: Antarctica: Organic Lake...
AATGAAGAGAAAGAGCACAGGACCTTCACATGAGCCTTGCCGCACACCTATGGTGCTATCGATCTCGGAGTCCACTTCACCAATCTTCACTTTCACTTTTGCCCCGTAGTGAAGCCGAATAAGCTGCAACCCCACAAATGCCCAACATTCGTGATACTGTAGTAATGAAGTTCGCCACCACTATGAGCTCTAGACGTGTTCTGACCCCAGCTGTAGGGCAAGTCGTCGGCGGGTCGGCTTCTGAAATATTATTTCTCTGTAAGATTTTCGATCAACTTTGCAGATCAATTAGTTGGGCGAATCAGCAACGCAGTGCAGCCTGAATTGTCGGACTTAACGAATACTACAGAGCTTGGCTGGAGCTTTAATCAAACATATTTGCACGTAGTCATAAGTCGTCTAAAATACTCAAAACTACGTACGATGTGTCAGCACTGCCTTGCTTCGCACCGTTTGTTGACGATGCCATGGATCTTCACCGTAATTGCCCAAATTAGCTCCAATATCGCTCATTGGCGATAACACTCCATCTGCTTCTGAGATCGCTTCTTTTTGTAATGCTATTGTGATTGTTGCTACTGCTGAGCGCTACTGCTGAGCGCTACTGCTGAGCGCTACTGCTGAGCGCTTCTGCTACAGTAGCTGCTGCTGCTGCTGCTGCTAATGCTGCTAATGATGCTGCTGCTAATGCTGCTGCTGCTGCTAATGCTGCTGCTAATGCTAATGCTAATGCTCATGCCGGCTACTGCTACGACTAGCTGCTACTCCTATACTGCTAGCGTTGCTGCTCAGTTAGCACAACTGCTGCTGAGCCTATAGACGTATTAGATGTAGTACAGGAGCTTGTTGCTACAGAGCTACGACTAGCTTCTGCACTGAACCTTCTGTAGCTGGAGCTAGCTAGCTCTACAATAAGCTTAGGAGCTACTAGAGGAGCCACTCTGAAGTGTACTGTAAGTAGCTGGAGTACACGCCAGTTTGCGTGCAGTATGTGGAAGAGTTGCTGTTGCGGTGTCATTTGGGAGGCATCGGTCCCCTGCTAAGACGGAAGATGGGAAACGCAAGACACTCCGGACGTATCTCATATTGAGATTGTTACAAACCCTTCTGGGGGAATCAAAATGGGGGGGGGGGGGAGATATCCCGCTTGAATATCAAGAGGAGATTAGAAACGTGTTTATTTCTGTCGTAGTCCAGCTACGAGCGATAACATTGTTATCGTGCCGTAGCTGAACTACGACACGGGACACGATTACAAAGGAAAGCTGCCTTAACTACGAGCTAATCAATACCAAGACCTACCATAATTAGCTGTTGGATGTTCAGTGTTTGAGGAAAATCAGAGAGCTGGAATAGAATGAGAAAGGGAATGCACCAATCAAAGAGAAGGGCCGAAGTATGACAACCATATGCTAGTCATTTGGTTGTCTGGCGCGGCAAACTTGACGCGCACATAGAAGATGTGGCTGAGTCAGTGGCAAGTTTAGCCACGGCAGCCACCACAACACAGTTGTCAACACATTCATCCTTGAAGTCTATCCGGGGGAAGAAGGGAGTTACTTACCTGTCCTTGACTTGCATCTAGTTCTAATACCCGGGGCCCTACGGGGCCTCCAAAAGACATTACTTTCTGCTGCTACAACAATGAGAGGCATAATAAGCACCATGACCCTAAACTAGCGGGGATAGCTTGTACCATGCTTAGCATGGTGAGAGATGACGAGATGACGAAATGACGAGCCAATCTGTAACCAATCTGCAACCTGTCTTCTAGACAGGCTTTTGTCATCTCCGTATTTTCCCTTAATAAATTATAAAGTTTATCTCTCCAAAAGAAATTGATATTCTCAAAGAATTCTTTATAAAGGGTAGAAAGATCTTTTAAACTTGAGGGTGGTGCCATATACATTGTACTTAAAGTTAAAAATGGACTACCGAATATAATTTTTTTCTCAAGGGTTCATAAAAATTGGATTATTTTATGGATTTAAATCAAATAAATAAATATTCAACGGATTCCTAGCTTGCGTAAACTTTTTTCAAAAAACGTTATGTGTAATATGTATATAATAATCATGATTCAAATAAGTATTTTAAGTATCTCTAAAAACTATTGAAAGCATCCAAATAGATAATGACGATGTAAAAGGGGTTGAAGTTGAACTACAAAAACTAATTCTAAAATAACTATCATTAAGAATTCAAATGAAACTATTAAGGAAGAAATAAATAACTTTAATTATAAATAATTAAAACCTAAGGAAGAACAACCAGAACCAGAACAAGAAGACCGAAAAAATGATGAAGAACCCGAACCAGAAGAAGAACCAGAACCAAAACCAGATCAAGAACCGAGAAAATATATAATTGAGTACCTAGAAGAAGAATATAAAACAACATCAACTTTAATGAAAAAATTATACAGTAAATATAAATGTTAACCCAAGCAATTAATGAAGCTAAAAAGAATCAAGAAGATAAAAAAACAATTGAAGAAGCTGATAAATTACTAGAGTATATTCAAAGATGAATTAAAGGGAATGGACGAAAGGTACCACTGGAATTGACAAAAATATTAAATGGGACACACGAAGGCAACTTTATTGTGTCTAGAAAATATATCTAAATAATGGGGGACTAAGACCATATGAAATAATTGACATGAAAATCACTGATACCGATGTAGGAAATGATAACATTAATTATATAAATAATAATACCAGTAAGATAATAATAAATGAGCATAACAACGACAAGAACGGGCCTAAGATTATTGATTTAAAAAGCAAAACTCTAATGCGACAATTACGCAGGGGATTCAATAAATATCTTATAAGAAATTCTACACATGAACATTATAACGATACTTCAGCATTTACTAAATTATTTCGAAGAAATTTTAACAAGTACACACCTCATGATTTAAGAAAGTGTATAAGCAGTCAAGCCATCCATGAAGGCGACCCTGTAAAAATAAAAATCTTAGAAAGGAACCAAGGACACATACTAATGAATAAATATAATATAGGAGACATTAACTTTAAAACTAAAAAAGCATGTTTAGAATTTACAAGAACAAAAATAAAGAACTTGGGTTGTTGCACAATTGATAAAGAAAATGTTGATTTTGATTTTTCAATCATCTTTTAAAGAACCATCCAGATTATAAATTTAAGATGGGCGTAGGTGTACATTACTTTTATATAATTCCTCATCCTCTTAATGATAAATCTCACCAAACTATAATAAAAAGATTAGATGATTCTATAATTGATTCTAGTTGGATTAATTGTTGTAAGTTTAAAGCTAGAAGTACAACATAAGATTTAACTAAAGCTATGAGAGAAGCCATGAAAGAAGCGACTATAGCATATAAAAAGAACCAAATTAATCTGATTCTGAAGTCTATATTAATTATCATGTGGATCATGCTTCCCCTTCTTACCATACTTTAAAAATGACTTTCTAAATTTAACTCCATCCATCATACCTTAACCTTTTGGAAGTTGTATTAAATCTTATACAACTATATCTAATGATGATGATATTGCTCTTAGAGATGAATGGTTAAATTATCATATCAAACATTGTACTTTCCAGAATTTATGCTGTGCGAATCAAATTTTAATTTGATTATATTAAATGCTCATTTTATATTTCTTTTAAACATCTTTTTAATCGTCTTCTCCATAATTTTGCTTGAATTGTAAGCCTAAATGTCCAATCTTTCCTATGTCTTTTCCGTACTTATAGCCTACTACTTTAAGCCATAGTTTATCCTCTTGAATTCTAAGTTTTCAAATGTTTGGTAATGTTCTATTTCGTTTTTAGATCATCTATAGTCATTATCATAATCTATATTGTCATCTAAGAATACCTTTATTTCGTCATTGCTTTCTAAGGATTCTTTTTGACTTTCTAAGAAGTCTTCAGGAATCTTTATTTTTTTCAGTACAATATATTTATAAGCGTACTCAATCAATGAAGATATTAAAGCATAATTTAAATCACCCTTAAGATCATATTGTAAACTGTTGTTTTGGTTAAATGTGATGTCTCATAATCATCGTATGTATTGGATACCTTAAAAAAAGATTTAGAAGATAACTGTTTGGTTAAATTGTAATGTCTCATAATCATCGTATGTATTGGATACCTCAAAGAAAGAATTAAAAGATAACAGTTTATATTTGTTAGCTATCCCACCATCCGTTTCAAAGTTTGGTGTTGGATTACTACAAATCTTTTCTATTGTACCGTACATTATTTCTATTTCAATATTTTTTCCGTCTGAGTACTCTTTCAACAATTCTATATTTGAGTTTTTCTCCGATAGGTCTCCTAAATATATTATTCTTTTCCCTTTGGTAGAAATTAAACTTTTATGAGACTTTTTATAATCTTCTTCAAATGTCAAGCGATCAATTTCTCACAATAATCAGGCATATTATCCGCGAGAGTGTTCATAATTAGCGTTGTTTCATTGTTCTCCTTGTTCCCTATTAAAAATTACATTATTTTTTCTTTCTCTGGGTCCCTTGTCATGGAGAAGCATAATGTAGATTAATAGTACTATAAATGTTCTTCATTGTAATTACAGATTTTATACATAAAGCCCCTTACTTCTTGCTTATCTTCATCATTTGAATCATTATTATTATATTGTACTGTCTCTGTTGAACTGTCAATGTCTTTTATCCATTCTTCGAAGACATTTTTCTAATAGTGTACAAATCATTTTTAAAGGCTATGAAATACTTTTTATCATCTAACTTATAGATAAATTCGTTGTCTTTTAAAATACATTGTAAATGCACGATAAGAATTCCATAATAGCTCTTGTTATATGTTTAACTATATGAATTATTATAAAATTTGATGTTCGCTTTGTAGTTCCTTTCTCTTGTTTTCGTCTTTCTCTTCACATTATATTTCTGTATAATATTTGAATGATGTATCTAAATATTTATGTTATGTCTCATTAACTATTTGACGAGGTTGTTTAGTCTTATACCATAAACAGCTTTTTTTATCAAAACCATAAAACATATCATTACAAAATTTAAGATGTTTTTTTAAATCATTAGATTTCACTTTAGCTACACACAAAGCCCCTATTACTACGTCTGATTTCTATAAGAATAAATTGATTGTCATGACGTATATACCCTTGTTGGATTCTTTAGCCCATTTCATCAGAGTTCCCATGGATAGATTATTTTTGTTTTCATCTTTAACTTTGAATCCTTCCCAAATTTACCTGTTTCCTGTTTATCCTACTTATCAATATTAATCTAAGAAAATCTTATGAAGTTTTCTTTACCATTTGGATTTATTGAATTCATAGTCATTCCAACCTCGACCCAATTTCCTCAATTGCTCTTTCTTTATTCATCCAATAAATTTGAATCTAGTGATTGAATTATTCAATTATCATTATCATCATGATGAACAACTTTATTTGTTTTCTTAACAAAACTGCAATTTTTAAATATATTCATCATAAATATTTTTTTGTTATTTCTATATAAACTTGTACCAACTGGAACATTTGAAATAGAACTCTTCAGGTGTTCCATGGATGATTTAATTATTCTTTAAATATAATTCATTTTTATTTATCCTTAATATAAAAATATATCTGTATCTATGATTTCATGCGTTTAGATTCTTTCTTAAAATGATATCGTTTTATTTGACATGCTTTATGCTGTTCTAAATATCGCTCAAGATTTAAAATTTTCGCCACTTTGCTACCGCTTGTCGGTTATATTCTAAATCTGTCACCACCTTTTTTCCTTATACATCTACTTAGATTAATTTTTAAATCACATTACTAATAGTTTATTTTATGTATAGTATGTACTTGATTGCTGTTATAGAAAATGGCTTTAACTTGATTTATTGCCTGATTCAATGAAAATCTTCATCATTCATTTAATTTTCCTTTTATTTATTTCAGTTGGTATTTTATAATTGGGCATCTTAAAATATTATTTTTTTAATAGATTTTAGGGAATACTATTTCAGTGATATTATCTAAATCTCTTTTAAAATAGTAGTCTATATCCTCTATAAAAATTGATTCACAATCAAAGGTCGTGTTCGGATGAGTTGATTCTCCACATTTTTCTATAATTTTGTTTTTATTCCTTTATATTTATTACTCCTGGATATATCATTAGATTTGTCAAACCACGCCAAACAATGATATTTAAAAAAAGTCAAGCATTTGGCATTAATGATATGATAGATAAATATATAATAATTGCATACCTAGGATTCTTTATTAAAAATTGATGTCCTACGCCTCTTCCAATAAGTATATTAGGATCCAATCAATCTAAAATGTCCACCTTGTGTTCTGTGATTGGATAACCTGTTTTATTTTCTATGTTTATCATGTGTTTTTGTCCATTTAGGATACAAGAACTAATTTAAAGCTTTTTAAGGTACGGAAAATTTACTTACTACATCGCCTGTACTTCATATCATATATTAGTTATTTCTTGAAGTTGCGTTTTTAAAGCTGGATTTATAGATATACAATTATAAATCTTATCACTGCATAAATTATTGACGATCACCCCTGATTGTGAATGTCCAATGAATGCAAATTTAAAGCATTTATATTTCTTTATCGCTCCCTTATACATTTTAAAAACCGTTTGATATCTTGGGGTTAGTTTGCATCCTTGGTCTGAGACTAGAAAACTAAATTATTTATCCAGTTTGTTCCTAAGTCTTCCATTCCTGTGCCTCTATAAGCTAAATATTTCATTTAAATCCTTATCGACATAAAATTTACCATTTTTACCATATAAATTAGATAATGATTCATCTTGAAGACATCCATAAATATTATTATAGGTGCGTTTTTTTCATAACTAGCCTGTAAGAAATCTCTTAATTCTTGTGGTTTCAAGCTTCCGCCTTTCATTTTGTACCATTCATCAAGATTATATTTTGAAATATTTTTTTAATTCTCCTATTAACATATTTTAACATTTATATTTTGACCTCTTCAACATATTTTAACATTTATATATATCATAGAAAATTATTCTCTTCCAAAATATTCTAAAACAAATTTTCTATATCTTTCATTCCCGTTCTTGTCTAAATTGATTATCAAACAGTCAAATTTATCTTTTGTTGCTTCTTTGTACATGTATAATAAGTCTTGCTTATCTATGCTTATGCTACACTCTCTCAAGATGCTATTAATATCTCTACTCCCGCCTAATATTAAAATTATCCAATGATGCATTTCCTGTCAAATAATCTTAGGAGTACTATAGTATGATTGAGAAAGAAACATCAACGAGCAACCTTATTTCTACCTCTTATGAAGTATTCAGATGAAATAGGATATTTCTTTAGGTCGTTTACTATATCATCAAAAATTATTAATGTTTGTTCACTTGGTTGTAAATTATTTAATGCTGGTAATTTTTCAAGCGTTTTATGAACTAAAATTAATCATTTTGACTTGTCGCCTAAGAATTGATATAAAGGTTCGTCTCTTGATTTACAAAATATAAAGATTCTGTCCTGCACCCCTTTTACTTTACAGAAAAGGCTTATTAAGTTAGTTATGAAGTTAGACTCCCCGCTCCCGCTAGGTGCTACAACTAAGCTTCTGAATGGTGTGGAAAAATGGTGCATGTAATAATTAGGTTTTCAGTTTTGATGACATATATTTAATTTCTTTTTTATTGTAGAAATTGTCCATCGTGATTATCATACGACAAGAACATTTAATTTATTCATATTTTTTTAATCTCCACTTCTCGAAGAATTTCCAATACTGCTTTATATTTTTGCATGGAAATCAAAATATTATTTTTCATATTCAACAATACTGTTTCAAGTTTTCTTAGTAAATCTGGATTATTGTTCCCTGCCATCAATGAACCCCTCAATAAAAAGAATTCGTCTTTAAGTTTGTCTTCATTGCATTTAAATGTGCTTGGTTCTATATCGGACAACTCGCTTACATGTAGCTTTCGGCCTTGGTGTATAATTGGTTCTTTTCTTGCTCATTCAATTTATCAACATCTTTAAAACTTATAGACTCGTTCTTGTTAAGCTTTAAATGAATATCTTTGATATATCTTTAATCTTGCTTGTTATGTTTTGACTTTTACAGCCATATACCTGGTTTTTATTTGGGCTTCGTATTTGTAATTTTCCGCCTAACAAATTATTTTTATCAATCAAATATTTACCTAATTTTATATAAGTAGCATCACTTATCCCACATTCTGTGCCTACTATGAATAATTTTTTTTTATGATTGCCTAAATCTTAAAAAATCTAAAAATCTGCATTATAAGATTTAGGCAAGTCTAATAAAATACCTAAATCTCTCTTATGCATTACCTAAATCGAGGTTTTTATGGTAACAAGCACTAATACTAATAAAGAGGCAAGTCTGGGTATTTAGGGAAAGGTCATGCATATTGAAGTGCACCCCGCTTCAAGATTCGAGGCAAGGGCGTGCCCCCCCCCCTCCCGAAGGGTGAAAAGTTCAATGGGGCTGCTTTTCTGACATGAGCACATTTTTGGTCACTCCTGAATCGCAGTCCCCGAATATAATGTAGTCGTTGTAGTATGTTGAAACTGGCTTTTCGTTCTTGTTTCTTCTGTTCTTCTGCTCGCACTTGCAACTGCCACTGCGGTTGCGCCTCGCGGGCACAGCTATTGGACGAAGGCTCCGCTGCTCCATCAGCTGTGCAGATTGATATCGCTTCGCACCTCACAACTTGCTGGCATTGTGCGCTTTGGCACACTCAGCGACAAAAATATCATCAAAATAATCTACTTCCCTTTCGTCCTCTTCTTCTTCGTCTTCACTCTAGTTTTGAATAAGTATTCTCAACAACGAACGATGCTTCCTCTTCTTCCCCCTTTTCTGGTATTAATTCGTCGGCTGGGTTGCTCACTTGTAGAATCTCTCCTTTTTCCTGTTGGTTGTCTCTTACAATTTCTTTATTTTTATTTTGAACTTTCACATTATAATTCTTTTGTAGATTGTTAAATGATGATGATAATATGTAGTCATCGATATCATTATGATTATTATCAATAATTTTTGATGAAGTCGTTAAAATTCTTACTCAAAATTAAAATTTGATTACATTTAATTCAATCACAAATTGAGTTGATAAAAATGTATTTATCTTAAGTCTGGTTTGTAATTGCTCTATCATGCAATTTATAATGACTAGTGTGTCTACATAGTTATTGAAGGCCACTTTTACTTTGTCATTCTCTAATTCTGGGTCAAATGAGAACCCGCTTTCATCTATGATTTTCTTATTGGTTTTACTCGTCGAATATCTTCTGTCTTTCTTTTTCTGTTTTGGCTTTATGAAACATGTATCTAATATACACATATACTTAATGTATACAGAATTAGTATTTTTTCAGTGTAAATAAAATAGTTGTATCAAAATGTTAATGATATATCTTTCTTAACTAATCTTAGGATTTTTCCATTTTTATTCTTGTATTTTTCCTTGCGTCATTGTGTAAGAATTTCCTTATAATTTGCATAATATTTTTTAGTATATTGAATGATTTCTTGTTTTTTCTTGGTAGTATTGTTTCTGGTAGGTTAATCGAATGTCTCTATTCTTTTGATAATAGTTCATATAAATTATATTTAGGAAAAAATAGTATTAAGATTATTGCATATTGATTATTATATGAAATAATGAGCAGTATCATAGTCAATGCGAACAACGTCACGAAAACAATCACTAATTCCAGCTTTCAAGTAGATCGTATTTCTCCTGGCGAAATATAACCACATTAAACAATAAAAAAATTTATACATGGATTGATGACATCGAATATCATGTAGAAATTTCTGTAGGTTTGTATGAAATCTCTGATATTAAAAGTTCAATTTGTTATGTTCAAATTGATCACATTATGACCAACACCGAGATGGGCTCGACTGTTTATTTTATAGATTTCGTTGTGAGTAATATGAAATACTCTATAGACATATTGACCTACCCGTCCCTGTTTTCTTACTTACTGGCTTTACATCTGAGATTTCTTTAATACGGCTTAAATTGCCTCATGCTATTTATGAAATCTGTGGATATGAAGCCGATTTTATAACCGATGCGGGTTAATCCATATAAAGTTATTATTCTACTATAGCCCCGAATGTGTCTCCTGACAATTTCATTTTGATTACTTGCGACCAAGTCTTTGATGAGTTCAGTAACTTAGGAATTCTGTATGCTATTTCTCCATCTGATAGTATTAGAGGCCTCATAGCAGATGAACCTGCTTATCCGATTTATTCCAAAGTGATAAATTGAAATTAAAACCGTTTGAAGTTTAGAATATTGAGTTCTAAAATCATGAACAATACCTTTTTTTTAATATGTAGTCCCCTCCTTGGCGGGTGGAAACTCTTCTTATGAGCTGCATTTTCAGAGCACGGAGGAGCGTGCCACTTCAGACCGCTACCATCTCTTCCGTGGTCTCCCGGACATTTGCGCCTGATAAGCTTCTATTGGGTTTAGTTTGCGCTGCTTCATTTTTCTTCTCTACCTGTTTGCCAATTAATTCCCGGCCCTTTGGGGCCTGTCTCATATTATTATACTTATTGTTTTTACCGGCTTTTCTGAAAATGCAATACCTTCTGTCCAAACTGCTGGAGATTCTCTGAGTTATTGCCTATATTCTAAATACAAAACTTGATTAGGAAAATATGTTAAAGCTGTGTATTCTGTTTCTGATACTGATTTGTATCTTTCTTTTCTCGTATCATCCTTTAAAAGTTCATTCCATAAATTTTCTAAATGTTCATTTGTTGGTTTTGGTGTTTTTGTTTCTTTCCATTCAATGCTTTCATAAGTATTACCACATATCCATTGGTTGTTTTGATAATACTTTATCAATAGTTTTGAATAATCCATATACTATATGTACAGATTTATCCTATCAAAAATCCACCGAAGTTCGTTAATTCTGCGTTGGTTATATCGTCTGCGGGTATGTGTCATAAACTGATAGTTCCAAACACATTTTATACAAATACTTCATCACCTACCCAAGCAAGGATTAGTCGTTCCTGCAGAGTAACTATGAATATTAATATTACCATTACCTTTTTCTATCCGTGCTATTACCTTTTCTAATGTCCTCCTTGTATGTGTCAAATCCGCCACGTGGGTTGCTCACCACCTGTTGAAAAGGTGCTAAAATAAAAGTAATATGTTCCTACTACTGGAATGGTATAAGTAAATGTTGTTGTCTCATATAATCACTCCACCACACCTTATATTTCCAGCAGATGTGAGTATTTTTACATCTAAATCTGTTGTGTCATCAACAATTGAACTTATAACTCCATCTGTAATGTTAATATTTGTCCTTGCTGATAATAGGCAATTTACTTCATTCTCTACAATACTGATGTTTCTTCCTGCAGACAATTTTTTTGTTTTGTTCCAACTTGATTGTCTACATAAAATTTGGATGTTAATTGAGTATTAATGGTTGAAATATAAATCTATCATCATCAAACACATCATATTTATTGGTGTGCTTTATGTATCATTTGGTCTAAATAATCTATATAAAACAGTTCTGGTTCATATGTTCCTGAACCAAATAATCGATAATTTTTGTTGTATGGCCGTCAGATATGCGGATACAATCTTTTAATTAATACAAGTTCAGGTGCCCGTGCATTGCAAGGTTCAGGGACAACTTGCTTCGGTATCTGCACTGCAAGTGCGTGTTTTTAGCGCCTTGATGCGCTTCCTTGAGGTGCCCGTGGATGAGTGCCCCTTGTAGCACCCTTGGTGCGTGTCTCTTCTTGTGCCCGTGGTCTGAAATTCTTATTTCGATATCTGTGCTGTAAAAGATTTCACCCCCCTCGCAATTCGGTCACTTACTTTTGCTCCAGTGGACGCCATCGATAAGGCATTGTTAAACTGTCGAGTGTTACCTCGGAAATGTTTAGCAGCCGGGATTTGCGCGGTCAGATAGACATCGAGTGGCAGTGGTAGTCGTGGTCGTGGTATGCGCGGAATCCGCATCTGACACTGGGCGCAGCAGAAAGAAAATGTGTTGCCTGGAGCAGTCCTTTCACCCTTGAAGAGCCAAGCTTCACATTTGCGACATGTAAGGCACAATTATCCCACAGAGTGGAGTTTGACGTCATCCAGTGAGGCTTAAGGTTCTCGAATGAAGTTGCTGCGTGTTTTCCTAAGCTCCTTGCTCGGCGCTCCGCGTAGGTCTCTCAGCGCCCATCGTTGACTTGTGCACGTTCTTCCGCAGGCTGTTGAGCATTCCCTTGAGCATACATGCCGAGGCGACGTGCATTGTCTTGCTCCCGTACCTCTGGATCCTGTTGAGCATATCAATGCATCTGAGCATCGTGCTCGCGGCATCACGCGTTGGTTTGCTCTTGCTCCCCTGGGGTTTGCAAAGCACTGTCCAGCGCATACTGCTCTCGACGACGACGTTGTTCATTCGCTATTTCGCGCTCTTCGGCGTTCAGGTCATGCCGTAGATCTCGTCGCCGCGCATTGGTATTCTCCCGTATTTCTGGTGTTTGTTGAGAGCTTCTTTGAGCATAATACTCGCGACGACGCTCGTTTGTTCGTTCACGATCTTTTGAAGACTGTTCGGTGCGCTCCTGAAGTTAACGTGCACGCTCTCTCTCTGCAGCCTCAGGCGTTCTGCGAGGCAATTCAACAGCAAAAACGAAGGAAAGTAGTGCGACAAACAACAGCAATCGCGTTCGAGGCATTTCAAGTTTATTAAGAGCGCAAGGTGGAGGAGTGCGAAGAATACTATCCTTTATATTAAATGGAATTTCGTTCGTGGTTCGTGGTGGTCGTCGTTTTTTATGTACCTATACAGTACTGTAGTACAGTACAGTTCTGTTGTACATGTGCAGTAAACAAAAACACAACGCAGACCACGGGCACAAGAAGGGACACGCACCAGGGGCACTGTGAGGGAACTCATCCACGGGCATCTCAAGGCCGCACACTGAGGTGCTAAGGACACGCACCTACTCCTCCGCAGCAAACACACTGCTCCGAAACCGTGCATCGCGCGGGCACCTGAACTTGTTCTTTCTTATGTCGAACCTTGATTTTTTTCCTTCCCGGCTGGTCACGACCGAGATTGCGACCCTTCTTATCTTCTTATACTCATTAACTTTTGTCTCCTTCTTGCCTCTTAAATATTACCATTTAAATAGGATGGCTACACAGCACTCGTGAAAGCCTCAACTAGAGGTTATTCGGCTACTGTGGAGCTTCTTGTAAAAGCGGGTGCCAATATCAAGGCCAGAAACAAGGTTCACCAGTAGAGATAGCATATTATACTGCGCACGCAACAATTTAATCCTCGCTCCTACATAAGTACATTAGTCCGCTTAAACATAGACTTGCAGAAGAGGCAATAATTCTTTCCCAAAATGAGGCAACGGCAATGTTCTACTCTAAAATAGTTGTGTAAACTATAACATCTCCTTGTTACTATCTTTCTGCCAGGATGGTTTCTTATCGCTTACCTTAGCTTCCAAGAACGGGCATGTCGACGTTGTGAAACTACTCCGCCGAAAGAGCACTGATGAAGAGGCAAGCAATAACACAATGAGTCAAATCTCAACATCTAGATTCTTGAAGTTGACTTCTTAAAAGCTTTGATTCAGGCGCTGTTCTATCGTTTCATTAAAGTGCATAGTTTTAGGATTTATTTTACTTTCTCTTACTCTTACTGCTGACGCAGTACAGTGTAGTATGCTCCTTCCGCAGGCCTCCTTAATAACGGTTTAACTGGATCCATCCTTTAAAGTTTTTTCTAACCCTCTTGACTATTTCATTCATGTTTACGTTATATAGAATGTCCAGGCATTTTTCTTTGCCTCAAAATGTGGCCGCCTCGCCGTTGTAAAGCTCTTTGTACAAGCGGGCATGATTACGAAATCGCCTAAGAAGGTTTGCGATATTGCTGTAGATACCTTAATGCAACTGCAATGTATTCAAAGTATTCAATGAGAATGTTTCACTCCTCCTATCTTTGCAGGGAAGTTTTTGGCTCTTTTTGCAGCGTCAAAAAAAGGCCATGATGCCATCGTGAAGTTACTCATCGAAGCGGGTGCTAACATTGAGGCGAGGAACAAAGTTAGCCTCACACTCCTTCTCAAAATTAAAATGGGCACAGAGTGTTTGTGCTGTAATACTACTACAGTAGGTAAGTAGTTTTAATCAGTGTTGTACCAAGGGTATCTAAAAAAAATTGATACGCTTGATTGTACAGTTTCATTCTTAGATTAATAGCAATTATACTTAGCTCCATATGCTTCATTTTTTGCTCTGCTTATATTTTAGACAACATTTTCAAGATTTATTATGATCGTTTACTGTAATGGCGGCTTCGAGTTACTGCTGGTGGCTATTGCCAGCCCATTTGATTCAATTGTATAATCCCCAATCTATACTCCATTATCTTTCTCCGCGTCTGCTCGCGCGCAGAATCTTCGCTCCTCTGTGCTCATCATGGCCTCATGTCGCGGTCACACTGCGGTTGTAGATCTCCTTCTTCGAGCTGGCGCGGAAAGGGATTCAAAGAATATTGTAAGATTTTGTATTCGAGCTGTTACATGTCCGTACAAGTTGGTTCTGAAATACGGGAAGTATTTCGTATTCAGTACCATGCATATGTACTGTTTCTGTTCCGTTTACTTTTGTCCCCTATTCCGGATTATAATCATAGTATGGGAACACAGCGCTGATTTACGCCTCGGCTCATGGCCATCTTGCTATCGTGAAACTACTCTTAAAGGCGGGTGCTTCTGAGGACTGCAAAAATAAGGTGAGTCGTCACTTTCCAAATACTCCTTGAAAATAAATGACACGCTCAGAACTCAGCTCTCACTCCTCCGCAGACTATTGTTCTTTTTAGTCTATCTTAGGACCCTATTGATGTTTGCTACGTTCTTTTCGTGAACTCCACGTCATTTTCAGATTTGAAAATTCGTATGTGTTTAAAAAGGCACATGTCGCCGTCCAGTTATGAGCCCATAACTTTAGTTATGGTCGCATAGGTGGACTACGACAGCACTAACCGCAGCCTCAGCTGCAGGCCATCTTGCCATCGTTAAGATCCTCCTTGAGGCGGGAGCAAGGAAATCTCCTCCGGGTCTGGTGAGTTTTCGTGACTCTCGGCATATTTGATAAGGAAGAATAAACTTTGGCATGGTAGTAGGCATTTATCCATCTAGTATGTATTTTACATTTGGAGTCATTTGCAGTGGTCAAGTGCCTACATGTTTTTTTCATTTTTGTTCATGCGTTCTATACTGACAATTATCTTCCTTTCTTTTTTTTTTGTCTCGCGACACGCACGTTAACTCCCCATTATTTTCCTTTTCATATCCAATCGGTCTCAACCTCCACCTCCTACAGCGCGACCTTGTCCGAATGCCAATAGATGTCGCCCAACACAACGGTCATAAAGAAGTCGTTGCACTCCTCCAGCAACATTAATATCTTTGTTGTCTGTAGTACCGTTGTTTTTTTACGAACATTGTACCTTTCTATACTGCGCACTTGAACTTTACTTTGGTGGATTGGTGGAGGGGAACTAACGATACAATGTCACGACCCCCGGGGTAGGGGTAATTCAGAAGTCGAGCGACATAAGCCAAATCACAAACTTCCATCAGTCATCAGAGGAGCTATAAATGAAGGCCAAGAAGTTTTAGAAAACACATAAATAGAAACCAACTTCAAGGAATGGTGTGTCATAGCAGAGGATAGGTCGGAGTGGAGATCACGGACGTATTTGAGACCTATGCCTCCTTCCGAGAATCGATCCTGCAGGGTTCATGAGAGTAAAGATGAACATTTCATTACGCAAAAGGAAGAAAAGGGCACTGAGCCCGGTCAGACTTGTTCTGGAGGACTCATCAAAACGCAGCTTTGTGCTATTTGTTGTTGTTTCTTTGCAATTGGAGAGTATAATCTAGCCTAATCTAATTTTTGATTTTATTGATGTGAACTTCTTCTGGCGTAGGAGCTAGCTAGAGCTGTGTACTTATAAATTGCTGTACTATACTGCTGTACTTAAATACTGTACACTGTACTGTGCAATGTAATACAGGTAGTTCCGGGTAATAAGGGCGGGGGAATTTGGCCTCAGCCCTCGCTCTCTTAGCGTTTTTTAGTACTGCAGTATAAGAAGGAAATCGATTTCTAATAAGTGGAAGTACCGAATTTTTTGGTGACGGATACCTCCAAAATGTGGCCAATTTTCGAAGGTATGAGCTGGGGCAAACTAAGCATCATTCCTAAAAGCTCATAACATGCTCGTTTCAACGCCGCAATTCTTGCGTTCGCAT
>Ga0307982_1002050_pt1 | contig 16394 bp, 9 predicted proteins | sample OrgLakmetagen989_FD_201847 | JGI IMG/M metagenome (GOLD analysis project Ga0307982, IMG submission 201847) | Saline water microbial communities from Organic Lake, Antarctica - #989 | ecosystem: Environmental > Aquatic > Non-marine Saline and Alkaline > Saline | place: Antarctica: Organic Lake...
TACTGCCCCTGCCACCGTCACGCCCTCAGTGTCGCCCACCGGCACTGCCCCTGCCACTCAAACACCTTCAGTGTCGCCTACTGGCACTGCCACTGCCACCGTGACGCCCTCAGTGTCACCTACCGGCACCGGCACTGCCACTGCCACCGTGACGCCCTCAGTGTCGCCTACTGGCACTGCCACTGCCACTGCTACTGCCACTGCCACTGTCACGCCCTCAGTGTCGCCCACCGGCACTGTGACTGCCACCATGACGCCCTCAATGTCACCTACTGGCACTGTCACTGCCAGCTTGACGCCCTCAGTGTCGCCTACCGGCACCGGCACTGCCACTGCCACTGTCACGCCCACAGTGTCGCCTACTGCCACTGCCACTGCCACTGGCACTGGCACTGCCACTGGCACTGCCACCGTCACGCCCTCAGTGTCACCCACCGGCACTGCCACTGCCACTGCCACTCAAACACCCTCAGTGTCGCCTACCGGCACTGCCACTGCCACCGTGACGCCCTCAGTGTCGCCTACCGGCACCGGCACTGCCACCGTGACGCCCTCAGTGTCGCCTACTGGCACTGCCACTGCCACCGTGACGCCCTCAGTGTCACCTACCGGCACCGGCACTGTCACTGCCACTGTCACGCCCCCAGTGTCACCTACTGGCACTGCCACTGCCACTCAAACACCTTCAGTGTCGCCCACTGGTACTGCCACTGCCACCGTGACGCCCTCAGTGTCGCCCACCGGCACCGGCACTGCCACTGCGGCCGGCACAGTGTCAATATCGCCTACTGCAACTGCCACTGCCCCTGCCAGCTTGACGCCCTCAGTGTCGCCTTCTGGCACTGCCACTGCCACTCAAACACCTTCAGTGTCGCCCACTGGTACTGCCACTGCCACTGCCACCGTCTCACCGTCATTGTCGCCAACAGGCAATTGCACTGCCGCCGTTACAACTGTGTGGAACATCGGCAGCCTGCACCACCCCGTCATGCGCCCGACTGCCCCTTCCTCTTTGGTAGATGGGGCCACTATGCAGGGTGCTTTTGCACAGCTGCATGGCAATTTCTCTAAGCTGCTTCTTCAGAACCCCTCCAACGTAAACTTCAGCAGTGCGGGAAGCTCACCTGTGGCAGCCGTGGCGCCTATTGGAGATGCACTTGTACGAGTAGCACTAGTTGCACAAGCAGCCTCTTTGACAGCACCTGCTGTTGTGCAGTTGATTTGTGTTGATGAAGACACGGAGCAGGAGCCCACAGCCTCAGCGTGGCGCGTGGTAGCGGGGCCAGTGCAGCTTCTCCCGGGCTACGGACACCTACCTGGGACATTGTCAGACCTCATTCCACTGCCCAATTTTGATACTGACCCCTCAAGTGTGCACTTCTTGGGCAGCATGCCAGGGGACTCGAATAACACCGGGGCGTTTCTTCTCCTGGTAGTGTCCCTGGGCACAAACACGACGGCTGAAGCTGCCTGCAGTGCTTCCTCCGGCGCTGCTGTGCACGTGGTAGATGTTGCGTCCCTTGCTATGCACAGCAATGCTGCAGTGGCTGCCCTGGCTGGCAACGGCTCCTATGCCGGGGAGGGCATGACATACCTGGGAGATGTGAATGCGGACGGACTGCCGGACTTTGCGTTTTCCATGACGGGCTTAGAGGCCTGTGGGCAGTGCCACAACCGATTCGCTGTGGCAGTGTCTGGCTTGGGACAGGGTGATCCCTGGGAAATTGTGCCATTCTCGACTCCAGCATTTTTGGAACGTGAGGCTCCCATGCGATCGGCGTCTGCCTGTGCGCAGTTTGGCAGGCACTTGGCAGCGGTGGGGGATATCAATGGAGACAATGTGCCGGACATGATTGTGTCTATGCCAGCACCTACCTTCAATGATGTGTCTTTGTTTCTGGTGACAGTAAACCGGGCTGGGTCTGTGCTGGATGCAGTGCGCACCCACCTCACACCAACAGGCGTGTCAGTGCTGTCTCTGCTACATTGGCCTGTACCCCACCCTGGGCTGGATGGCAGGGGAGGTGAAGCACGGAATGCCCCTGGTGCCTGCTTGCTGCACGTCGAAGATGTTCTCTTGGGTGTGTACACTGTGCGCTTGTCTCTTCGAGTCGAAGGAGGTGTCACATACACGCACACGGACGCAGTGCATTTGACTGTGGGCCACGCACCCCGGCCGCTCACGACAGATGTGGGCAAGGATGGGTATCCTCGTATTTTATTTGGCTCAGTTGAACACTCTTTGCAGCTTTACGTCACCAGTGAAAGGCTTTCTGAGAGCTGGTTTGCGTCGCCCCACCAGTGCCCCCAGTGCACAGCTGCGCCACTGCAGCTGCTTGAAGACACATTGCTAGTGACACCACGCACAAATTCCAGCACTGGGCTTATTCCGTCGGCCATAGCGCTGCTGGATGACTCCAATGGAAGGCATTTCGCTGTCAGTACAGACGAGGAGTCTGTGCTTGTGTACCGCATTTTCACCAAGCCTCTGCTGCCGCTCCTTGTGCAAAGTACCATAGTGGAGCCAGGCAGCCCAGTGCTAAGTTTGTGTATTGCTGGCCAGCTAAGCAGCTCGGGAGGGGGTCAGTTGTTTGTTGCTGTGCATGCAAAAGTGTTCTTTGTGGAGCTGAGCACGATTGGTTCAAGGCCATCATACGAGCTGTATTGGTCTGACCCCCTTATGACATCGGATAGAATATCTCTCACAAGCATAGCGACACCAATGCCAAGCACCTCAAATTTTTCAATGACACGTCCGGCCCTCGTGATCGGCGTGGAAAGCGAAGTGAATGGCTCATGGTACGGCCCACAGTCCAAGAATGGCTCATTGACATTCATATCGTCATACAAACTTCGGGCTTCCTCATATCCGGTGGAACTAAATGAGCAAGTCGACATGCTCACAAAGTGTCCTTCCTCGCTGGCCGCTGTTGGAGATGTTGATGGGAACGGGATAGGCGACGTCGCCTTCGGGTGCAGAGGCGGTAATGGGCAGATTGGCATCGTACTTGTAACAACTACACTAACGGCTATGTTCTCGCGTCTATTTATGATTTCACCTTGCGATATTGCGGCCGAGGCTTCCTTTCCTGTGCATTCCCTTTCTGGGGCAGTGGGCAGCATTCCAAATGACGGAGTGCCGGGCGTGCTCTTTGGCTTTCAGGATAGCAACGGCATATCATCCCTTGGATACATGCAACTGATGATGGTCGGCTTGACACCTACCCCGCATTTACTTGTGGCGTCTTCCATGCCAGCCTTGGCTGCGCGCGGCTACTCATGGCATGGTGCTGAAACCTTTGGTTCCATCGGCTCCATCTCTGCGCTGCGAAGCCTGGATGGAAGTATTGTCTTCGCCATAGGCAATGCATCTGAATACGAGTCGTCTACACATGGTGTGAAGCTTGCTCGTATGGGTAGCCCTTGGTCGCTGGGTGCAAGCCGGCCGGGGTGGCGTGGCATCACCATGCCGCCGCTGGCTGTGACAGCCACCGAAGCCATTACAGAAGCGACAAGCCACGATTGGAATAGCGCCAGCATCATCTGGACGATGGACATCGACGGAAATGGCGCCCGGGATCTCATAGTAGGCCTGCCCAGACACAGCTCGGGGCAGGGCGCCGTGGCTATTCTGCTTATGTCGAAGACAGACGACACTCGTCCGCTGCAGCGAGTAGTGGTGCCATTGTCAGCGTTAGCTCAACCATCAGATGCCAGAACTGGTCGAGTTCCACAGTTCGGGCATGCCGTTGTGTCGTTGGGTGACCTCACTGCTGACGGCTGCCCAGAGCTGGCTGTGGGCGCCCCCTTTGCAAACAACGGACGAGGGCTGGTGTTTCTGCTCAAGTGCAACACAGACATGCAGTTTACCATCATCAGCATCATTGGCGGTGGTTCACAGGCCGAATCTCTCGCAGAGGGCGCTGACCGCACAGTGCTATCACATGACGACTCTGCACACTTTGGATATGCGCTGGCCACATCTTTCCCACGGAGAGTGCGCGGAGTGCCGTTGCTTCATGTTGGTGCTCCAAGGCATGCTAGTAATACCGGGCGTGTCATCATGCTGCAGCTGGAGCTTTTGGGTGGCGACGAGCTGCTGCGGGTGCAGACCAGCTTGACGGATGGGAGCAATGGCTCTCTAATTATTGAAAGCGAGACTTTGCTACGGCCAAACCATCGAGGGGCGTTATTTGGGGAGCAAATAAGCACAGAGACAGAAGGGCACACTGCAAATGTGGAAGCAGACACTGCGCTGGTTGCGCTGTGCCGAGGCTGTGTGCATTCACTTGTGAGCGTCCGAGTGTCTGGTTCAGCTGTACTTCAGCAGCCATTGACAGAGTCCGGTAGTTCTCGTCCGGAAATCCCCGAATTATCCTCTTTTGTGGCGCTTGGGGATGTAGATGGTGGCGGCGCTGCCGATTTCGGTCTGGTCTTCTCTGACGCCCGCAAGGCGCCACAGGTGGTCTTGACCCAGGCCATGCACCAAAACATACACGCAGAGATCATCACTAGCAGCTCTATTGGGCCACTTTTGCTGCCACCAATCACGCACTCTGGGCGCCTGTTCGCAGCTCACAGTGCTGGGGGGTCTCTCAGGTGCATCTCAGTGCCAAGCAGTCGGCTTTCCAGCTCGTCTCATGGAGGGAACCCTGATTTGCTACAGTGGCAGCTGACAAGCTCTGTTTCGCGGAAACAATCCACCGCTGCGATGCTCAGTTCTGACAGGCTTGTTGTCTCGGGGGTCTCCGTGCTGACCCCACATGATGTGGGTCTCGAGTTTTCGTCTACTGCAACTGCACCGTCTCCTTCAGGTTCGGAGACTCAGTACAACGGTCCCAGGTTTGGATCATCCGTCAGTTCAGTTGGAGATCTAGATGGAGATGGTTCGATTGATTTGGTTGTCGGCGCTCAGGGCCATTCGGGCAGCCTTGCCTCCTTCATCACGATTGTCTTCATGAATGCTGATGGGTCTCCTGCTCACCAGAATCACCTATCGTTTACGGATGGCACCATTCCAGGTTCTGTTTCTCCAACGTTTTACGGAGGGTCGGTATCTGCCATTGGCGACATCAATGCCGATGGTATTCCCGACGTGGCCATTGGTTCTCAATTTGATGATGTGACAGATGTAGCGCTGATAATTATCTTGATGGAATGCACTGGGCAGGCCTTGGATTCATGGATAATTTCTGGCACTGAGATTGGGGTGCACTCAGAGAATGGTCACACTATTGACGATTTCACGGCAAACAGCGATTCTGTGCAAAGTGCCATCTCAGACGAGCCGCAGTTGCAATTCATTCACCAGGGGCCACGTATCGCATGGCTTAAGGGATTTGGGTCAGCGCTCGTACCACAAATGGCGATCGTTCATTCGAATGTCCACCATGCGCACATTGAGTGGATTGCTCTGGATGAGCAGCGCAGAAACGTGTCGTCTGTGCAAGTCATTGATGCAGCCCAACACATTCAACACAATGAAACATTTGGTGTCAGCAGCACTTGGATTCCCTCTTTGGCGCCTGGTATCGGTGTCTTAGCTGTATCATCCCTGGCTGATCCACTGGATATCAGCCCACACGGAACATCAGCTCCTGCATACAGCTCGGCGGGGGTCATTACTCTCTTCCACTTAGCTTCAAATGCAGGGCTTATGCGGGTCAGCAATATACTGCAGACCTCTGCTATGCTTGGCTTCCGCGCCGAGGAATCTGAGCTTGAGATTGGCTGGGCACTAGCTGCTGGCGACGTTGACGGGGACGGACAAGCTGAGCTGCTGTTCACATTCCGGGGGCGCAAGTATGATGGCGATGTAGCAGTTCTCAGCTTGAATAGCGATATGCATGTTGTAAAGGCTCAAATTCTCCCAGCCAGGCTTGTGGATGTTTTGGATGATCGCGTCGGTGGAGCTCGTGTAATCCTCGGCTCGTCCATGGGGGTGATACCTGCACAAGGAGCTGGCGCCGCACGCATCATGCTATCTTCACCATCAATGGACACGTCAATCGTGAAGCGTAATGGAGATTTATCACTCCATTCAAATTCCAGTCGTAGCGGCGGCGTTGCGGTCCTGCAACTGCAAGCCACGGGAGCTTTGCGTCCTGAGGAGGCCAGCTGGCCGTCAGCCTTGTCTCAGCAAACCCCCTTCCACCGCATCAATCCTCCGCACACTGCTGCTCAATTTGGTGCGTCCATTACTGTGCTTGAGCGCAACGATCTTGAATTTGTTGTGGCTATCGGCGCGCCTGCTGCTGCCGACACCAACGGACGCACAGCTGGCGTGGTGTACTTGACAACAGTGGATGCCCACACAATACAGTGGGCAAACAGTAGCCAAGGATGGCTAGCGACGATTGACTCCAGCACATTCGGGCACTCTCAGCTGGCAAACTCAGCTGCATTCGGGAAAAGCATTTGCACTGGTGACTTCAACAGAGACGGCATCCTCGACCTGGCTGTGCTTTCCAACCCAGGATTGTCCGTGTTCGCTCTGAATTCCACTCAACCACTTGGATTGCTGGCACAAATGTATCAAAATGTTTCACAGATGCTCCCTCCAAGTGGCATTCTGGGATCCCAGGGGCTCGAATCGATTTCAGCGGGGTCTGTGCCTGCAGGCCCAAGCGGGGCTTCGGCTTCTGTGCTTGGCTGGTGGCCAGGAGTAGGTACCCTAGCATCCACGTGCATAGTGCAGCTCCAGTTTAGTGTATTTCCAGCATCACTCAGTGTTGTCTCAACCCAGGGCTTGTGCATGGATGATCCATCCATCACTGTCTGGGCGAGCCCCCCTGCAATGTCGTTGCTTGCCATGGCGTCAATGGGCGACGTGGACGGAGATGGATACGGAGACATTGCAGTGCTCAGCTCAACAGGGTTTAGCAACCTGTGTCTCATGCATCTGACGGCTGGCTTTGTGGCCAGACACGTAACATGCCACGCGGTTTCCGTGGCCGGCGCGGGTGGAGGGCCTTTCTCAATAGGGAACGTATCCTCTTTGAGTTTGCAGCAAACTGCGGTGAGTGCTGGTGATTTGGATGGAGATGGATTGCCCGAGCTCATTGTGAGTGCACCATCAAGAGTGGGACACGGTGCAGTGTACATGCTGAACGCGGCCACGGGCGAGATGAGTAACACTGGAGAGATGGGCTATCGCGACTCGCGCTTTGGACCTCTCACCGACAGTCATGTGACCAGCAGTGCAATGAACCATGGGGTGGCTGCAATATCTGACCCAATAGGCAAGCTAGCAGTACTTTTGGGCTTCCCACTGCGCGGGCTTGGTGACGGTGCTGGCTTCATCGTTCGGTCGGATGTGAGAGTGTTTGGTGCGGCTACCCAGCCAAACCCTTGTATCCCTGCAACGCCAAGTCCGACCACAAGCCCTAGCAGTACTCCCATTGTGAGCAGTAGCTCAAGTGTTACAACTACCCCAAGTTCAAGCTCGAGGAGCACCCAGACCGTGACGGCGACTGTTACGCCCAGTGCCACTGGTCTGCCCCCGCTGCCCACCCCATCTGTAACGCCCAGCGCAGCGCCCTCTGGCCTCGCGCCGCCTGCCCGAGTGCGTGTGCCCATCGTCACTGCAGCGCAATTCCGTTCCCTGCCGCTGGCGCGCAGGGCGCTCACTGTGGACGGCAACGCAGCCGAGGCTTCCACGTTGGTGCCAGTGCAGGCACTAGCGCTGGGAGAGCTCACTGCAATCAGTTTCTCTGCTCAGCTGGTAGGCCATCTGCCTGGAATGTCCTCTTCGCAGTTTACCGCTCTCAGTGTCGCCAGCCCTCCCCAGCTGCAGGCAGTGCTGGCTGATGCTGAGGCAGCTGGCACCTCTGGCGCAAATGCACCGACAGTGCGCATAGCCGAGCCTGCCTTCTCTGCGACTTTGAAGATGAGTGAGTGGACAAGTCTGAATACTGCGCTTCAGGTAAAAACAGACCGTGAGACCATCGCAGCTGCCCTGGCTGGGCAATCAGCTGACAGCATTCAGTCTTACTCTGGGCTCTTCTTCTTCAGCGTCAGCATCATCAGCACGCAGGGTGTTGTGGTGCTGTCAGCGCCGCTGCTGGTGCATGTGGCGGCCCCAGAGGCCCAAGTGCGCCCGTCCAGCCTGGATGCCTACGCCGCACCAGACGGAACTGACAGCACCATGACACTGACGGTGGATGTGTACGCTGAAGATGCCGGTGCAGTGAGCTGGCACCTGATGTCTAGCCCTGCAGATGCGTGCTGGGTCTCAGCTGTATCGGCGGGGGGCACTGCCCCTGCTGTGCGTGTTCCTTCCGCCGTTGCCGCGACGGCTGCTGCAGAAAACGTCACTGCCACACAGAAGGGCATCACAGCGTCCGCCTCATCCACACGCGTCACCATTACGGTGCGCCTGGACCAGCTGCTGCAGGGCTTGTACACCCACAGCCTCTTCTTCGTCTTTGATGATGCCGCCGGCACCGTGCAGGAGGTGCCTCTGCGCATGCTGGTGGCCAGCGTCATCCCATGCCCAACCACAGTGCAGCTGCCATCCCTGGCACCCCCCGCAAGAACCTCTATGGACACTGCCGTAGATCTCACTTTCGCCTTTGACAATGTCAAGGTGCGCAACCTGGCCAGAGGCTCAGTTCAAATTGAGGGCATTGCTATACTACCTGGACAGAGCCAGCCACAACTCCTTGCTGAAGTGTGTTTCGGCGGCGGAAGCACCTCAAACAGTGCAATTATCGCCGAGTTTGTCAACCTGCAGGCTGCATCAGCTCTGAGCGCAGACGATACAGCCTGGTTGAGCACGCCAAAGGATGTGATTGTTGTGCCCGAGGCTGCAGCCGCTACAGTGCCTGTGTCTGTTAGGCTTGCTGCCGATACTGTAGGTGAGGCTGGTGTGTACACTGCTACACTGGCTATGCTTGTGCGTGACATTGCTCGCGATGCCCTGGAGCTGGCGTACGTCACGGTCAACACCCCCATGCTGGAGGGGCCGGCAGATGCTGCAGCCAGCTCAACCATCCCGCTGTCGCCGCAGCTGCTGACTGATTCCCTGCCACTGCACACGCAGCAAGCGGGGGCTGTTACCCGAGTTACAGCTGAAGGCACTATTATTGTAACAGACGGCATTCTCTTGGCCATTGCACTGCTGCGCGATTCCTTGGCTCGAGTGCATCCAGCCAATAGCGTTATGCTGACCGCCAATATACAGAGCTCCACTTTCAATAGCAGCCGTCAGCTGCAGGCATCTGTTGATTTCTTGAGTGCCAAGGTGCGACCACTGTCCGCTCAGGAGATGCTGCTTGCTCTGCAGCAGCTGCAGGGTCAGGCTGGGTACACATCAGTGTGCCCAGCTGGCAGCTTGCCGGTAGCCTGCATCACAGGTGGTATGCAATTGATGGGTATCATCATAAGCCAACCTGAACTCAGTACCCTCCACGACCAGTCACGACTCACTGGTGTGCTAATTGCCACTGGGGTCGCCTCCAGAGGTCGTGAAATCGAAGGGGCTGACTTGTCCCAGAGCATACATCTACCGCTGACAGCAATCACCGTGCAGGGTGCCTCTTGCTCTAGGCATGGTGTCATACAGGTAGGCCTGCTGTGTGCCTGTGCACCTGGATACGCCGCTGTGTCAGCGTCCAGTGCAGTCACCTCCCATAACTTGCAGTGCACCCCCTGTCCTGCAGGAATGCGGAACCCCCGAAGCACAATCCTCACAGCTAGCACTGCATGCACCCAGTGTGGTGACGGCACTTTCACTTTAGCTGGCGCTGCTGCCTGCACTGCTTGTCCCCTGGGCGCTGTGTGCGCCAGCGGCATCCTCAGTGTGATGAGTGGGTATGGCCTGAGTCAGTCTGGCCTGCAGCAGTACGCAAGCGAGAAGGAGCTTGCAGACGACTTGCTACTGTGTCCCAACCCGGGTGCGTGTGCATTTGTTACTTCTGATGCACAATCTCGCTCAGCTGGGGGTATGAGTTTCGTCCCGTCTTCTTGCATCGCTGGGCAGCAGGGGACCTTGTGTGCAGAGTGCAATAATGGCTTCACATACAGCCCGCCAGCCGGTGGTGCCAGTGTAGACTGTATTGCGTGTAGGGGATTTGGCGTGTACTTTGTCCTCTTCATGTCTGTGTTTGGTGTCGCTTTGCTGGTCATTCTTATGCTGAGCTGGTCAGCGCTGCTGCAAGCACATGGGCACAAAGTGCATGTGCTCCAAAGAGGTGCCAATGTAAATGGCAAGTCTTCAAAGCATGTCGTCAACTCAGTAGCATCTGAGCCAAACCAGTTCACCTCATGTACTACCCAACTGCCGGCGCTCGTGCCCAATCCATCTGGCAACCACAGACTGCTGGTAGCGGAATCTGATTCTTTTGACATTGATCTGTACGAGGTTGGCTTCACCCGTGTACGCTTCCTGGCAGCTGTTGGGCTCATGCTGCACCTGATGTGGTCATCTCAGCTGGACTCGTACCGAAGCGGCACACTGGACTCAGCTGTTGGAGTCAGCACCGTGTCGCATGTAGTGTCCATCATTCCCGTGCAGTCTTGGTACATGGCGTGCAGCATGGGTGTGGAGAACCTCATGCTGAAGCTGTTTGCCGTTGGCGCTGCCCTGCCTCTGGTGGTTGCTGTGGTTGGCACAGCCTGCGCTGTGATGGTCACACACTTGCTACCATGCCTTGGATGTGCACAGCTGCAAGACAGGGCACCTGTGGCATTTAAAAGCAGATTGGTACCCCTGATCGTTGCTTCGCTTGGATTTGTTGCCTTCATGACGCTGCCCCGCTCCATTTTGGCCATGATGACTGTGTTTGTCACGGTGGCCACAGGACAGGACCAAAAGCGCATGCTGGGCGACCTGGGCACTGCTGCTAACTCCGGGTGGCACATCCAGCTGCAGGCATTCGCCGCGTTGGTGGTGCTTTCCTGGCTGTGTGCGTTTGCATTCGGCTTCACCCGCCGCCGGCTGCTGGCCATTCCTGCCGCTGCAGCTGTCGGCATCCCCGCTGTCGTGGCTCGAAACCCGATGTTCAAGCTGAAGAATGGAACACTGGTGGCTAGATATACACCCAAGGAAAGTGCGCGCACCCATGTGCCGGAGAATCGCTTGGTGTTTGCTGGCCTTGGCTGGCTGTGGCTGCTGTTCACGCCGCAGCTGTGGTGGTTTGCCGCGGTGTGGATGGCACAGGGCGTGGCGCTGGCAGCTGCAGCTGTGCTGGCGAACTCCCTGCTGGGACGATCCTACTGGGCCATTTTGGGCACGCTGTGTGGGGCAGTGATGCAATGGAGTCTGGATCCACTGCTGTACAACCGCGCCTCCCTGCAGTACGAGCCCATGGCAAGCATGCCACTTGGGAACCTGCAGCATGTGGCCCTGGTGACTGCAGTGAGCAACACTATGTTCGGCTTCATGCACCTGGGGCAGGTGATCCAAGCTGGCTTTACCTACATGCATGCGGCATTGGCTCAGGGTAGCTTGTTCTCAGGCACTGGCGACAGCAACCCATTCCTGGATGACATCAAAGTGCACCTGCCCAGTACCAACGCTGCAGTGGGTGCGGCAGTGAATACTGGCTTCTGGTTGCCCTTCATGCTTCTTGCAGCTGGTGTGTTGTTCCCTCGGCAGGCCTTCCGTGCCTCCGTGTGGTGCGGTGCAGGGCGCCGCCCAGCCCTGGCTCGCCTCATGGCGTCCCACCTGCAAACTGGTGAATTCGGAGACAAGACATTTGACCCGCAGGCTCCAAACGCCTCCAGTACCAAGCCTACGCAAAAGCGGCGCCGCCTGCTGGATCAGTCATCCCTGGGTGTTGCGTCTGCAGCAGAAGCTGCCAGGGCCAAGCTCAGACTACGGGGCGCAGTGAAACTCGCGCAACAGCCAGACGCCCGGGGTAGGGTTGAGTTCAGTCAAACCTCAGTGCGACGATTTGATTTGAGCTCAAAGTCGACAGACAGCTCGCCGGTAGCCGTTGCCCGCGGCTTACAGGGAAAAACCACTGCCGGTGGGTTTGCAAGAAGTGGACCCTATGGTGCCCTACAGTCCAGCGCTGTTGCTACGTTGCGAGGACTCAGCTGGGGCCGCGTGAATAGTGCTAGTCTTCGGAGGCGCATGGGCTCCCAGGACACTGGGCATCGTCGTGCCTCCACAGCAGCCCATACAGAGGCAGGGGGGGGGGCCGCAGGTGGGCTATCGTCTGCCCGCAAGTCTCAGCGCAGGGCAAAACAACGCAGCAGAGTTTTGCTGTAGGCAATGCATCAACACATCACTTGTGGCTCAGCAGAGAGGTCTGGGGATAAAGGGGTGGAGGGGCCCAAGCATGGATGAACAATGAACCAACTCAGTTGAATCAAACTATTACTACTGGCAAACGTATTTGGCTCCGAGGGTTATCCTGCCAGTGGATGCGCAATAGCCTCGGCCTCAGGAGGGCTGTGCACATCCTGCCGCGTCGGCCAAGCTCTGCAGGTGCTGTCGCACTGCGTTGGCTCAGTCGAAACCGTTCAGGTAGTTTCAGTCCTTGGCATTATATGCATGTCCGCGTAGGCGAATCAAGGTCTGCGTCTGACGCACCTGCGTGGAGGGTGGTTGTAGTGGGAATGCAGGGTTGGGCACCTCATGCCCGCAGGCCAAAGCGCAAGGCACGACGATGCAGCAGTATTTTATTGTAGGCAGGCCAAGAGCCTGTCGAGTGTTGCTTGTGCGTGTGTTGAGTCGCAGTGTTCGACAAATGCATGCATTTAAACTTCACTTGAACTTGAAATGGCCAACGCAACTTGCTTTATTCGGCTGGAGTCATTGATCAATTCTTGATACACTGCAGATTGGGCGATCGAGCGAGCTGCAATGAGCGGCTACTCCACTGCTGTGTTTTGCAGGGGCCAGCGTCAGGCCACGGCTGCTGCCACTGGTGGCAAATCAGCTCCTCCTGGGAAATTCATAAATTAAGCTTTGTGTGCTCAAACGCGCCCACGAAAGGGTTTGTGCCAATAATTTGCAGCGAAGATGCGCTACCGGCTTCTCTGGTCACGGCTAGTAATTATAAACCGTGCGTACCGTCCTGTTTGAAGTCCCCCCCCGGGAAGAAGCATACGCCCCATGGTGTTGCTGTATTGTGCTGTTCCCCAGTCGGGACATTGTGTGCACAGCTGGCATTGCAACACCGCACGCCACCGCCCAAATCCCCAGCGGGAAGAAATTGCCTTCCAAAGAAAGCCAACAAGCTGGTGCCAATGCCTCTGTATCGCAGGGGCCCGTAGGGGCCCAGCGTCGAGAGGCCCAGCCAGCAGGAGAGGCTGAGAAGCAGCGCAGCGTGCCATTCTCGGCACATAGTGAATAGTGAAGACGAAATGTTCGTCTTTTGAGTGGCAATTGATGGAGAGGGTTTGGGGTGGCAAGATTGACCCCAAATTTGATTGCCATTACTTCGACCCCACCTGTGCAGCAGGGGGCTCTGTACGTCCCTGTTTCGAGAACAGAGAGAACTGTGGCAGAAACTTCTCTGAAGCTTCCTGACTGTAGGGCAAGGGAAACTACTGCGACCGGATTCTGTGTAAGAACCCCAACGGCAATGTCAAGAAAACCGTCTCCGCTCAAATCACCCAGAGCAGCTACACTGTCAGCTTGGTCCATCTGAAAGCCCGCATCGATCAGGTCGCTTGCTGGCAAGGCCACAGCTTCATCTGATTGAGCCACCATTCACAAAAAGCAGCACCATGCCTTCCCGTCGTATGTCGCATAGGTCCCTACATTGACAAACATGCACGCAATGACGACATTTCCGGTTAAAACCTCTTTGCTCAAGGTAGCAAGGCCACTGTACAAGCATTTTATTGAGCAGCATTTTATTTTTGTCACCGCTCACGTTTCCTGCGCAGGGGCACCCCACGCCCCCAGCAATGCTATGTCCCCTGATGGCTGGACAGAACTGAAACGGCCAGCGAAGGCCTCCTGGGCATGCTAGATTTTGGCTTGCGTAGCCATTCCAGCCCCGCGGAATAGGACAGCTCCGTGTCCTTGCAGCGACGCATCGGACACCACTGGCCAGTCACAGTGTTGACAGGAGGCCCGCCGCATCGCCGTCATGGATGGCAAACTATCAATGGCCTCTAGCCACCGATCAAGCTCATGCACAGCAGAAAAGGGCAGGTGTACTTCCATTGCGTCTGCCGACTGCCAGGCAGCTTGTAGCTTTCGCAAGATTGTGCGGCGTACAGAGTACACAATAGCGACGTGCGATAGCTTGCCACACAAAGTGCGCACCCCGGGTCACTGCACGGTTGACCTGCATGCCGGACCATAAAAAATTCCCGAGACAAATGGTGGATACTGTCTCGCTTGTGTGATGGGACTGCACGAGTCAGCTTGCTCGCGTCGTGGTCAAACCCAATCCAAGTGACTAGACTCCACGAACCACCTTCGTGCGCTTTGGTTTCACTGATTGGAAGGCCAATATCAGTGAGGCAAAGAATAAAATTTACAAGTCAAGCTTTCACACAAAGCATTCAACAAAACCGGACACCACCAGTGCGTCGGTCATGCGCCCACCTCAGTGCACTTTTGACACAACCTGGAGGCCTGCGACGTTGCAGTAGGCACACCTAGGAGGGTGCGCCGTCAAAAAGACCCTGGGAGATCCCCTTCAGGTTAGGTATCGCTGCCTCCCACATCAACGTGTCCCCCTTGAAACTTCTATGTCAAAGCCGCGTGGCCAAGTCCAAGAGCAGACCGTAGTCAGGTTGCCCACTGAGCCACATCTGCACACCCCGCGCTTTGAGCTCTCCGGAGGGGCAGTACATGGGAAGCTCAAGGGTATGGGGACACTGGTGAACTGGAATGGCCGATGTTTTCAAGCTTGGACTGGTCAGTCTGCTTTTATTGTGGCCAGCTTGTTGCGTGGTCTGCAGTTGCCGATGAGGGTGGGGCTCTGTGTAGTTCAAAAGGGTTGGAGGCTATTGACTTAGCCGTAATCCACTTATCATCCACCGTACGCGACGTGATACCCGAGCCCCGCACACCCTAGGCCCGTTTAGAGTGGGCAGGCCGCTTCGCCTTAGCAGCGGCCGAAGAGTACGAGCCCCCTGTCTTGGGCTTCGCATACGCGTCTGGCGACGGCGCAGGTGCACGAGGAGCAGCACTGAACACATCCCCAGGCGTTATATCGCGGCTTACTCCATGTAACCTTCCACGGAGAGCGCAAATGGCCGCAGTGAGGCCGTATCGAGTGTCAGACACAGCAGCTTCACGGTCAGCAGAAGACACGAAATGGCCCAGCTGACACCCCATGCCCATAGAGCATAGCTTGCCAGCAATAGGGTCCAAACAAAATTTGTCCTGTCGGAGCTGGTTAGCTGTTCCTGGTGGGATCGAGAAAGGCAGCAAAAGCCCTGAAGCAGCCTGAATCACAGCAAACTCCGAATCGTCATGTGAACCACCATGGGCTCCAGCATGGTGAGCTGTGCGGGCCTGTCTGGCTACTTCCCCTTTTAAGATGGCCAAATCGAACTCTATCAGAGTCGGAAGAGTCAAACTTCTCGAGCCCTTCAGAGTCGGAAAAGTCAAACTTCTCGAGCCCTTCAGAGTCGGAAGAGTCAAACTTCTCGAGCCCTTCAGAGTCGGGAGCAACCCTGTGGCGAGCCAACACCACGGCAAACCTTTCGAAGCAATGCTTCTCCAGGAGATCGATTACCTTCTCCGGAACAATGCCCAATGCCACCTAGGGATGGAGCAATTGGGTTTCAATTAGTCGCGACAGATGGCTCAAATCGTCAACCAAACCGTGCTTGCACACCTCCACCGTGAAATGGCGGACTGCTGCCCAGACGATGAGGAGGACTTGGGTGGGCTCGAGCTCCAAGTTGGGCAATTCCTGCCAGGTATCGCGCCAGGCGGCACGCAGGAACCCATGCTCCTTTGCGCCAGGAAGGCCGGGTGTCTTAGCCTCAGACAACCAATTTCTGCCCGCGAAGCGAATCACTGCGCGCAGCGAGAGGCTCGGCTCCCCCGTGGACTCCAGCCGCTTAGCGGGTTCCTTCAACTCACTTTCAGTGAAACCTTCCGTCAACAACCCACATGAGACTGCAGCAACCAGTTCAAGCGGCAAGCATTCAGGAAGAGCTGAGGCTGCAGCATGGCCCAGCAGGCAAGGAGAGCTGAGATCTCGTGCAATACGCCACCCAGTCTGCTTGCGCTGAATCAAAGATGCTCTGCATGGTCTGTGGCAGCCTGCCGGTACTCACCTTTGGCAGTGGGGGGGGGAGGGGGTTAGGACATAAATGCAGACCCCTTCTCCTGCCAAATCTTCTCTGCCATCTGTCTGTTCCAATACATACATCGGGGCCTGGAAGCATGCTGTTGTCCGGGCCTTTTTGGGTACCCTCCCCCCAGCATGCCTCCGTCTGGCCCCTACAACGGCTACCTGGTGAGC
>Ga0307982_1002053_pt1 | contig 16369 bp, 12 predicted proteins | sample OrgLakmetagen989_FD_201847 | JGI IMG/M metagenome (GOLD analysis project Ga0307982, IMG submission 201847) | Saline water microbial communities from Organic Lake, Antarctica - #989 | ecosystem: Environmental > Aquatic > Non-marine Saline and Alkaline > Saline | place: Antarctica: Organic Lake...
CATGTGATTAAATTATTTGTATAAGGAAGTATGGGCGGTGGCATCCATATCCATACCATGGATGAAGATAGAAATAGAATACAGTAATCTGAATTGCGTAAACTCGTCTGCCTATGGGTTTTCTCTCAAATGTCCTTCGAGGGTCCTTGCGCGCTTCGTCTACTTTTCGCTTTGCTTCCACTGCTGCTGCTGCCACCACTTTTGTTGGGTTTAGCTTTACTTGAGCTCGCAGACGCGCTCGAACCAAACGCCTGAATCCCGCCCACTTCCCCATAACCCGCAGGTTTACTGCTCCCAGTAGCTATGGCTTCACCACCACTGCCACCACCGTCAGCACCACTCATCGAAGTCGGCGTCGAAGCAATTTGGCCGTCCAAGATCTCCAGCTGAAGGCCGGCACGGTGCCCCACCCCCACCTGCGCCAGGGTTCTCACTCCACTCAGCGCTTTGCCATGAGCCGCATAAATTAATTTGCAGTCGGTGGCCACCGGCAAGTCCAAGAGCAGGAGCAAGCGTTTGGTGAAAGCGCCGCAGCCTTCCGAGGGAGCTGCGGCCACGACGAAAGGGGGTTTGCCCGCGCCCAGTAAAGTCACCACCACTTCCATGCCTTTGCCCTTGTGCGCGGTACCTGGACCAGGAGGGCCGCCGTGACCGAACCCAAAGGGCGTACTAGGGGTGGAAGCACTGCTGCTTGACGACAACGGAGTTACGCTTGAGACAGCAGCAGCAGCAGAGGCAGCAGCAGCTGAAGCAGTAGCACCACCACCAGCCAGTACACCAGAAGATGAGGCATTATGGGGTGCTGCGACGAGCGCACCAGCACGCGCTTCCAGGTTGGCTCGCATGCCTTGCGAAGCCTTGGAAGCTTGCGGCAACTTCGGCGGCGGCCGCGCGGGTGGCGGTACCGCGAGAAGAGGCGGCAAAGAAGAAGCAGGAGCAACAGCAGGAGCCGATGGCTGTTCCAGCGATGCTGGCAAGCGTGGGGGAGGCCTCCCTGGCGGCGGAGGCATCGGAGGCGGTCGTGCAGGAACTGGAACTGAAGAATTGGATGTAAATCGGCCACCTCCGCCTCCACCTCCACCATCGATGTTTCGCCGAGGCGGGGGTCGAGCTGGTATCACGGAAGAGGATGATCCTGAGGATGATAAGTTGGTGGGTGCAGCAACAGCAGCAGCAGTGGAGGACTCCTTCTCCCTTACTTGCACGCTACCGCTACTTGACGTCGTTGAGTTGCCAGAGCTATTGGCCATCAAACCCCACAAATCACCCATTGAGGCATCGCTAGAGTCATTGGTGGTTGACTCATTGGGGATCTGATCATCCGACAACACAGTCGAGGATTGATTCTCAGTCACTGTTGGCTGTGTCCGAAGTTGATGGCTTTCATTGGAGGTGCTAACATTGGTAGCTGCACCAGCCGAAGGAGGCACCACTGCTGCTGTTTGCAGGAAATCATTTTCGTTATAAGTGCGCATGGAATCGGAGACGGAGTCTGACGGGGAGTCAGTGTCAACGTGCTCTTGAAATCGTTCGTGCGTTCGTAAAAGCATAGGCGCTGTCGATTGCATGACAGGTGGAATAGAAGCTGCTGCTGCTGAAGGAGGAGGTGGTGGAGGTGGCGGAGATGAAGAAAGCGGAGGGGGAGGCGGCGGCAGAGTAGCATCCGCTGTTGAAGAAGAAGAAGGAAGAGGAGGTGGAGGCGCCATAGAACCTACAACGGGTGGAATAGTAGCCGTTGTTGTCGTTGTCGGAGGAGGTGGAGGAGGAGGAGGAGGCGGCGGCAGAGTAGCATCCACTGCAGGTGGAACCACAGCTGTTGAAGAAGGAGGTGGTGGAGGAGGAGGCGGCGGCGGCAGAGCAGCATTATCTACCACGGGTGGAATAGGAGCTGCTGTTGCTAGTGGAGGAGGAGGTGGTGGTGGAGGCGGCGGCAGAGCAGTATTATCTACCGCGGGTGGAATAGTAGCCGTTGTTGTCGTTGTCGAAGGAGGTGGAGGAGGAGGTGGTGGTGGAGGAGGAGGTGGTGGAGGCGGAAGAGAAGACGGCGATGTGGCACTTGATAAGTCTGAAGGACTTTGTCCCAATGCGGATGCTTCATATGCTCCTGTCGATCCTAAGGTGCCTTCATCTTTAGCCGTGGTGCCACTTTCAACCACCACCGCTGGCGTGTATTCGCTCTCTGTGCCTTGGTCTACATTCGCTGATTGCGCTGCCTCCTGAGCGGCTTCTTCTTCTTCTTGCTGCAATGCTGCCAAAAAATCAGCAGCAGGCGAAGGTGGCGCTTCTACCTCTAGATTAGCATTAATATTGTCATGAATCGTCAACGACGTAGCAGGCTCAGCGGTGGTAGCGACACGAGTTGTGTTCATTGCAGCGGTATCATTGCCTTGCTGCATTGACTCATTGAGAGCGCTTGGGTTTATGGAGGCTGAATTATCGCCGATCACAGCACAAGTAGTTGTCTCATTTGCGCTGGTCTCAGTGGTTGAACTGCTTGAATGCACAAAGGACTTCGGTACTGCGCCTTTCAGGCCTCGCTCATTGACCACTTCAAGCCACCCATCTCCATGGTCTGCTTCAAGCACCAGGAATTCCCCCGCAACACACGAAAGTTGCCACTCTTCCAGGGCTTCAAACGCAAACGCTAAAGATATGACGACTTGTGCCTCTCCACATTCAGTAGCCGATAGTGGTAGCACACTCTCGGGTACAGGTTCAGGGTGATTCACATCCACTGCTGTTGCTGCTGTAATTTCAGCGTCTTCACCTCTTCCGGCTCCATCCAAAGGCGAAGGGTACTCGCCTCCTCCGACCACGGTACCTGCATTTACTACGGTTGACGTAGCATCCACCGATGGCATTGCTTCACTTGCTGTGGCCAGTGCTGTATGCTCGTCGTCAACAATAGTTTCTGGTGATGCAAGGTTGCTGCGCTGGGCCATGTAGGCTCTTTCTCGCTCGGCGGCGGCCGCTGCCGCCATGGCCTTGGCATCGCGGTCGGCTTGATCGCTTGCTTCGGCCTGCATGGTCTCGAGTTGTGCCCCACTGAGGGCTTCGGGAGACCAAAAGGACGTAATGTCTGGGTGTTCTTCGAGGCCCTGTCGGCGGGCAACTTCATCGTGCATGGCCTAGAAATGAGGCGAAAACGAGGGAGAAGAGAGGAAGAGAGATAATTGTGCATGCATGCCAATAAAGTGTAAACACCAAGAGAAGACACGAATGAAAGTAACCTAAAAAGAGAAATGGATATGGTTGTGCCACAAATGTACTACAGCGAAAGGAAAGTAGCCTTACACGGGTTTGAGGCAAGGTTAAGCTGGCGTCGGCTTGCGAAGCAGCAGCGCGAAACAACGCTAATCGCTCCGCTTCCACACTCTCTGCTTCCAGCACTTTCTGCCGTCGCAATGCAGCTACTGCCGCTTCCTTTGCATCGGCTTTGCTTGACCTTCTGTTGCTCTTGTTGTTGCTGCCGTGTTTGCTGCTGCTTGCGCCTCCGTCGTTGAGCTCGACTTCGCTCTCGTCGTCGTCTGAGCGGTCGCTTGTCGTCAAAGTAGTGGCGCGATCACCGCCTAATTTAGTACCTTTGGAAAATACCCCGTGCAAGCCAGTGGACGCGGCCACGGACTTTCGAACGCCACGGAACAGCGATCCACGGCGTGATGAAACTGCTGGGAGGGAACTTGACGACTCAGAATTTAAAGCGTCGCCCTTAAAGAGACCGTCGCTGCCTTTATTGTCGCTGCCATCGTTTCCTTCCTCTTTCAAATCTATTTCGTCGATCTCGCGCATGATTACGTCACCTCCTATGCTCTTGTGGCTTCTTACGGACATCACCTCTGGTGTAGCTTCAGCACCTGCTGAGACTTCGACACCTCTTCCGGCGGCTGCGGATTCGCCCGTCACTGATGCTGCAGGTGTGGTGGTAGCTGCGTTATCTGTTGCACTCTCCGCTGATGTTGTTGCCGTGGCTGTTGCACTAATATCTACAGAGGATGATGTTCCAGGTAAGTGCTCCCAGCCACAGACGGCACAGGCCTTCTCACTTGCTTTGTTGCTCAAGGTGCACATGGTACACGACCAAGTCTTTTCCTTTTCCTTTTCTTCTATTTCAATTGAATCTCCCTCACGCTCTATCTCAGCTGCCTTCGTGTCCTCTCGCGTCACCTGATCTGGTTCGTGCTGCCCTTTTACTTTTCGCCCTATTCTCATCCAGGGTGCCCGCTGCGAATTTGGCGCTGGTAGCGCAGGCACTGCCGCGGTGGTAGACGCAAGAGAGTTCGACTCCTGCTGAATCTGGGATAGAATCGGCGGTACTTCCGCTGCCGATGCTGCTGCTGCTGTATTTCCATTAGATACTTCCAGGCACTGTGCTTTGGCCTTGAGATGAGCATTCTCAGCTTTCAAAACTTCCGCAGCTGCCAATACACGCTCCATTTCACTTGCTGCCTGTGGATGGCCTCTTAAGAGCTCCTCTACAATGCTTCCTTCGTTCCCGTTTACTTCCATCCCCAGCAAAGAAAGTAAAGCTAACCAAGAAGCGGAGGGATCAATTGCCACGCTCTTGGTATCACTCTTGCTCTTCCTATTATTGCTGGCTTCGGTATCGACAGTTCTTGCACCAGTGCTAATTTGGTCTCTTTCAGATATGCTCTCAAACAACCCTTGCGCGCTCAGGCGCGGTTTAGTAGTCGTGGTAGATGGTACAGCTACTTTCTGCTTTACAGTTATTGCTGTGGCTCCAGCAATCAATCCAGCAGTTGTACTACCAACGCCTACTTCCACTGAATTGTTCCCAGAGGGCGGTTGCGGCAACGTCGCTGCGTCTAAAGCGGGTTCAGTTTCTTCTTTTTGCGACTCTTGATATGGCCCTTGGGCTTGAGTCCTTCCTCGAAGGCTATCATGAGCGGCGAGGCCGCTGCGCATCTGAGCTAAAGCTTGAGCAGCCGATGAAGAGGTTCCAGAAGCGGAGCTTTGAAGCGTCATCTCACACATTACGCACTGTGTGGCAGCTGCATCATTTTCCAGTGTACAGCGGGGGCATGCAATGGGTTGCTTTGATGGAACCGTGACGGCTGGTGCCACCACCGTCGCTGCTGTGATTGGCGCCAATGTAGTAGAAGCAACTAACAATGCCGATGATGCAGACGGAGCGGCAGATAGTGTCGGTAATGGAGCGGAAGGAGCAGATGGCACCGCTGGTGATGGAGATGAAGGAGCGGGAGGTGCTGCAGATGAGGCTGAAGATTGTGACGAAGAGGAGGACGAGATCGACGGAACAAAAGACCAACCAGACGACAATGACGGCGATGACATAGGCGCCACATCTCTCTCATTCAAAACATTATCATCATCACTGTCATCGTCGTCAGAAGAAAGGTAACTCGTGTCGATAACTGCCTTAGGCTTTATCGCAGATGATATTGGATCATTAATGGTATTTCCATTTCTTGTATTCTTAGTTTCGTCCACTGCAGCTCCAGAACCACGAAATGGCAGCACCACTGCTGCTGTAGTCTTTTGCGCCTCAGCTTCATCTTTCAGTCTCTCCATCTGCTGCTGCCCCCGTTGTTGCTGCCTTTGCTCACGGGCCTGCGCTTCCGCTTCCCTCGCTTTGTTGCGCTCTACAGTTGCTACCGTGCGCTCCCAAGCAGCATTCGCTTCTCGCTCCGCAGCTTCAGCCTCTGCTTCAGCCAAGGAAGCATCAGCAAGCGCGTCCTCGAGGGAAGATTTGCGGCTCTGACTCGACGCCACTGATGACGCCGACGCTGGTACTGATTTTGCAGATGCTCCTGTAGATGTGGCAGATGATACCGACGCAGCAGAGAAGGACGCTAGGGAACCCGCAGTTGCCGTCGCAGCTGCAGCTGGCGCTGGTCGTGGTTGACCTGGCTGATTCTTTGCAGCAGCACGGATAGCTGAATTGAACAATTCAATTTGCTGAGGATTAAGGCCCAGTTCTTGCAAATCGCTCGGAGTCACGAGGCCCGGATCCATTAGATCGGTGATTGTTTCGTACCTAGTACAGGCACAAGGGCAGCGAGGATAAGAGCAATTAGGCATAGAATGAATAGGGTATTTCAGCATATCAGATGCGTACCCGTAGTGTACAGCTGCTTCTCCGAAGGCTCCAAGCCCACATGCACTAAAGAAAGCCTCCACTGGATGACCCGCCGAAGCTTCTGCCGATGTCCCTAATGTCCCTACGGAAGTTGCTGCCGCTGTGTGTGCAGCAAAAGGGGGGTCAATATAATTTTTTGGCTCTGCTTCAGTGTCTGTCGGCGAAGCCAGGGTATCCCAGAGGTCTGCATGAGGTTCCGTTGTAGCTTGAGGAGGTGGAACGACCACAGGAGTTCTAGTTTGAAGTATAGTGGGCGCAGTAGTGGATGCGCGCAAAGCGGCGATTTGAGAGTAGCTGAGGCCAATGATGTCCAGTAAATCCGAGTCCGGGAGGAGTTCCTGGTCGGCTAGCTCTTCAATTGTGGTTATACCATAGTCATCTGAATGCAGCGTAGTGAATGTTAGGGGTCAGTGACTACTAGGAGCAAACCGTTGAATAGAAGAGCCCATACGATGCGAGAAAGCGCCGCAAAACTTACCAAAATTAGGCGCGAATGCTAGGAGCCCGCAGGAGTCCAATACCGTCGTAACACCTTCCGGCATCCCGCTTTGTATCATGGAGCAGGGCACACCACGAGTGTTTCTACTTTTGTAGTCGCATTTTCCACGATCACACGATCCCCAGTCCCGAGCCCCCAGCACTGCGTGTAGCGCATTCACTAATACAGTATGTGTGTGGTATAATAATTTATTTTGGTGCCACATCCTTCACAACAACCGAAGGTTTTTTTTCGTTTTTGAATGAAAAAAGAAAGACTGAAACTTCCTTGGCCGGACTCCTCGAGCAAACCCGTACTGAACAGGATAGCAGCTCCCCCTATGAACTTCTTTAAAAACAAAGCTGGTGCTGCGCCAGGGATTGGAGAGAGCAAAATATCGAATTCGCGTAAGTCTGCGTTGCTTGTTGTCAGGGCCTTGAGAGTGCTTTCCAATCTTATCTCAAGGGACAAATACCTTTTAAGCTCCTAGTCTTCTCATTCTTAAACTTCTGCAATCAGCATTCCCTGGAAACCGAGGCGCTGTCCCTCAAAGACAGGAGAATCCGTCCAATATCACTGGTGCTTTCGCACGTGCTACTGCTCCTCCTCCTGGAGGAGTTCCCGCGGGAAAGAAATTCATATTCGGGAAGAAGGTACATAAATCAGTCAAAGCGTTCTCCGCACATTTGCACCAGAGCAACACTTCCCCTCACTTTTGTATTTGATCCAAACAGACAGAAAGTTCGACTCAGCAGCTCGCTTCCCCGAAAGATTCGGAGACTCGGCGGCTCCAATTTGACACGCCTAGTCCTGAGGGGCCGCTGTGTTCACCTGTTCCAGCGGCAGCGCATGTAACTGAACCTGCCGAACCTGAGAATCGCCCGACCTTCAAGCAGCCTTTTTTTGATAAAAGCAATCTAGAGAGGTCATTTAGTATCCACGGCAACCGTACGGCATCAGGCCTCGATTCTGGCCGGCGTTGTCTTGAGGACGCATACACAGATACTAATGGGCAGAGTTCCGAAACGCAAAAAGATGAGCATACCGTCTACAGCGATGAGAATGGTAGTGAAATCAATTCCATGAACACGGGTATTTACGTGAAAGAAATCAATCGACACGATGAGACACACGAAAAGGAGACATGTCAAATTGATGTTGGGGGGGAGCCGCAACAATGGGCCGAGGCGCAAACGTGGACCTCGAGCTCAAAGCAAAATCAGCAGGATTTGCATCATGAAGACGGAATCAACCACACAAAAGTACAAGAGCAAGGGCAGCAATGGGAGCAGCTGCCTGGGGGACATGCGCTCAAACAACAAGAGCATCATTATCTTCAGCGGCGTGAGATACAAAAGGACCACCATCAGCTGAACCTTCAGCATGAGAAGCTACAACAAGAAGGAGCTACTGCCAGAAAGGTTTCCCGGGAAGGTCGGGAAGGTTTGTTTTCCCGCCCTTCGGAGAATTCAACACAGGTTCAGGCCAATCCGCAAATATCATCAAGTTACCAATCCTCGCGGCCAAAGCAGCAACGTCAGCAACAGCCACAGCTGAAGCCTCAGCCTCAGCCTCAGCCTCAGCTCGTAGAGCGCTCCCAATCATCCGCCCTGCAATTACCACCTCGACAAAAAGTAGGCGGCCGACCTCAAGTAAGATCAACGACGCATCCAACTACAAGTCAAAATGCGGAAGAGGGCCAAAATCAATCCTCAGTTTACCTGTCGCATGAAGATCAATCTTCGGTGGCTTCATCGCATGAAAGCTCATATGCCACACCCCCAATCGCAGCAGCACCATCGGAGGAGCCGCAGCGTCGCCATCAATCATCGTCTGCAATCGGCGCTGCTGCTGCACGACTAGCAGCTGCTCCAATTGCCACACCATTGGAGTCCGCGCAAAAATCCTCATCGATGCGGGGTAATCACCATGTTCAATCTTCGGATCCAAACTTGGAAAGTGCAGTTGGTAAGAGGAACTACTGGTCGCGTTCTGAATGCAACACTGAATTCGGCAAGGAATCGCGCAAGGCTCTAACGGAGATCAAGCAGTATCGAGATGCACTCACGGCTCTTGAGCGGGGTGGACTCGACAACATGGTCTGTACTTAGATCTGAATGTTTCCTTTTCGATGAACTCGATTTCGGCGCGCTTTCTAAAAATCCTCTCGATGCTGTTAATTTTCTTTTCATCAGGTGCTTGTTGCGCAGCAACATGCAATCACGCTCGCGCGGATTGCATCATTTCAAGTTGAATTTACTGAGATAAACGCCCTTCAAACGAAAATATCATCTCTTCGCAGTTTCGTTGAGAAAGAGTTTCAGCTCGCTGACGACGACTATGATCGCGCTCAGAAGGGTCTTTTGCCAATAGAATATCACCCTGAAGATCTCAATACTTCGAAAATTGATAACTCAAGCGCTATGCATGATGATTCAAGTGGAGCAGTAACCAGTGGATGCGTTGACGCCCCTCCAAATGTGCATGGAGGTCTCCATGGTGCCGTCTTTGCCGACGAAGAAAAGAACGATTTGTCACCTGATGTGCGTTGGGAGCGAGAACACCAGGACACAGATGATGTCGAAGCAGAGAACAATATCGCAGGAAAAAATCAGTGCGCTGTGAGCATGTCGCCATCTGGACACTCCCGTGAGACTTTATGCAACAATAATTTATCTGGCGCAGAATCGTCGCCGCACACAAGTTCAGAAACAATTGAGTCCGATGTAAACAGCGCACCCTTTACTTCTCCCGAAAGAGCTACGACGAATAGCAACCTAAACTCCACTTCAGATAGTGATTTATCGAAGACTACCCCCACTTCACTCCTTTCAGAGCAAAGCAATAAAAATGTGAGTACAAAACGAATTGTTTGTCAAAGATGATCTACGAATAAGCTGTTTTTTTCCAAATCTCACGTCTTTGATTGAATCTATTCACACCCGTTTGATGCATTCGTAGGTCTATGAAACAAAGGAGAACGTGTCGATAAACGACGGCAGAACTGGTCCAGACATCTACCGGCCTCAAGTTCTTCACTTCACAGGAGAAGCAGAAGAAGAACGCGTCGAGAACAAATCTTCGCTCCACTGTATCAACACAGCGGAAGACTCGTCGCATCCAAACGAGAGTAGTGGGCAGGACTTATCCTCAATTCTACAAAATCAGAGTTACAACAACCAACCACATCATCAAGATATCTCAGTTGACTCATCTCAATCCACATAATCATCATGAAAAAGATGAGCGATCAAGAGTGATGAAACCAGAAGGCTCGACACGGGCAGAATAATGAAACGCGCCAGCCAATATAACTCTACTATGAGAAGGTTCATATTGCGCACATAGCGCGCTCGTACGTACCTACGTACTGCTAGTATGTAATTTCTGAGCTGAATGCTTTGATGCTTTGTACTCTGGAGTAATAGATGGGCAATAGAGGAATTAATAGATAAAATTTAATTATCCATCGCCTTTCTCAGGACTTAATTTTAGACGAGAGGCATCTAAGTACTCAAGATTCCTTTTAACGAACTAAGATATCGCTCAGGGAGCACGAACCAATGAATTCACCCAGAATCCACCTGAATGATACATGTAGATGGCACATGGGGCGTAATTTCATATTTCATAATTCAGAATTTCTTATTTTTATGCAAAGGCCAGGCACGTCAGTATTTCTTTGGTTGGTTTGTCAGTTGCACTTGCGATTCTCTCTGGTGATTTATTTTCACAATTCAGGGCATAATATTAGATCTAAGACACCAGGAAATTCAAGTCGCAGTCGTAGATCATAGATCATAAAATAACCAATCGAAGTGCAGAGCTAGTGATAGGTTTTATTCTATAGCGACAACATGATTAAGATTGATAGAACTGAATTGAATGGCAAGGGCATTATGGGAGAGGCAATTCATGTATGTGATTCACTGCTCTTCTAATAGCTTTAGCACTTCATCTTCAGCGGTCGCCGGAATTTGACTGCCATCAACACAGCGGCTCTTAAGATCGGTTTGAGAGCAGCCATGGAGAAGAGACCATTCATGCTTGGTTTGGAGGTAATCCACGCACTGCAGGAGCTGCAATTCCAGCTCTGCAGCGGTTAAAACCGAGTTTGAACCGCGAGCTGTTGCATCTATGGAAATGCTGTCCGTCTTTCTCGCGTACTCACTGCCGTCTCGAGCGGCAACCAACTGAATTTCTTGGGGTGGAACTCTCTCCTCTTCGGTGTCACCTTCAATTTCGAGTGCATCGCTAGGTTCGTTATCTTCAACGGGCCAAAGCTCAGACCGAGGCAGGCCTGCACGCTCATCGAGATCTCGAACTGCCAGTGCAGCTCTAGAGGCTACAACTGTGAGGCGTCGATGCCGGAAACGTTCCTGCTGATGCTCTTGCCATTGGCTGGAGCGGCTAATCTCCACTGCCTTGGAAGCAGCGAGTGCAGCATCTTCACGACGACGCTCTTCTTCGGCACGCCCTAATCCACCACGCCCTTCTGGTACTTTGACATCCACGGGTTGCGTTCGTCCTGACTCCTTGAGTCCCAGCCCTGTGCCCGGCTGAAAGCCCATTTTGCTCAGCAGCTTAAATCCAATATTGTCGCTGCCCAGCTCCCTTTCTAAGCCTCTCTCCCGCGATTCAGTCATCAAGACCACGAGCTTCTTAACCGGCGGGATTTCCTTCTCAGATTCAAGTTCTCGTTTTTTATCGGTTTGCACTTGAACGAAGTCAGATCCCATGTAGTCGTCACTGTCGCTCGTCTCATCTGCCACTGTAGATAGAGAACCTAATTTCACTGCGGTTTTCTTCTGAAAGCGCTTTGGTGGCATGTGTAGGAGTGAGTTCCCGCGTATTATCCAGTAGGTTCCCCCGGGAGTTGCGCAGCTTTTATGGCCTTTTTAGACTCCGACTTAAATGCTTAAATATCGGCTAGTCCCTCTGAACGTGCAACTAAAGAAATGGCTCTTTGAGATGTTCACGAGCTCGACGTGCAAAAATTAACTCCTATCTTCGCAGCTGGCTTAGCTGAATATTGTGGGCTTTGAGTGGTTGATTATCCAGGCGATGGATGCTTTCTTGTTTGTGAATAGCCCTGAGTTGCATGCAATATTTTGATACAGATTAGATGTTGTTCGAACTGGTCGATGATCAACCTTCTGTACTACTTCAGTGCAACCACAGAAGCAAACTCTAAGTACAGATAGATGAGGAAACCTACAGAATAGCTTGCAGTGCAAGCCCTTGGCCTTACGTCTACACAATTGACTGCAGATGCAAGAAATGAAAAGTAATGCTGCGTGATGCGTGATGCATAATGCGTGATCTGCGTGATTGATTGATGCGCAATACTTGCAGTAGTACAGCGAAATATCAGAATCGCTATGTAGCCACCCCACCAGCAGCAGCGTAGAGCGTAAAGCGTAGTGTACTCACTGTAGCTACAATACTGTACTGTAATAGTACAGATAAGTACAGTAAGTTGGAGTGCCTCGTATTGTAGTAGGTCTGTAGGTCCGTAAAGAATTGTGCTGGAAAAGTCTTGGAGTGCTTCTCATTCATCTTCTTCGTTTCGTGAAACACGTGCATTTGCTCGCGTAGAACACCAAACTTGTACGAATTCACTCGACAGAAACACTCCACGACAAAAAGAATACGGCATGTCCGACTTTACGCGCACTCGTGAGACGAAAGATCTTCGAGGTGGAGGCAAAGGCAAGGGCAAAGGCAAGGGCGCATCTGGTGGCGGTGGCGGCGGACGTGGCGGACGCGGCAGCGCAGCAGAGTTGGGCGGAGGTGAAAAGTTCACGTACGAGTCCGGCAGCAGAACGAAAAAGAGCGACGGCGCTGATGACTCTCTGATGGTAGCGATGAAAGACGGATTTGCAGCGGGAGCGGCTGAGGACACAGTCTCAACCATGCCCAAGAAAAAAGAGACAGGCTTGCGTTATTCTGCGCTAGCTGCCATCGCTGAAGACCCAGGACTGGCGTCTGAGTATGCGTCAGAGGGTAAGCTCACGTCGACTATGGTCAGCAGTGTCGCGAGAAAGAGCGCGAAGAATCTCCGCTCTGCAGTCAAGGCAATGGTGCAGGCTCAAGAGGTGTCGTTGGCTTTCCTTCTTGATACGACTGGAAGCATGAGTGGACACATGGCGGCAGTCAAAGACCAGATTGGGAGCATCGTGAAGCAAATTCAAGCCTCAAGTTGCACGATCAAGGGTGTCGCGTTCGTTGGGTACAAAGACTGGTGTGACGGGATTGACCACTTCGAGACCCTGGACTTTTCGACAGATATCCGCAAGTTCTCAAGCTTCGTTGGACGCATTCGGGCTGACGGAGGTGGCGACTACCCGGAGGACGTTCTCGGTGGGCTGAATCGCGCAGTCTCGACCCTGTCCTGGCCACGTGACGGTGGCACCAAGATTGTGTTCCACATTGGAGACGCCCCGCCGCACGGCAACCCGAAGTACCACAACAGTGGCAGCGATGACTACCCTCGAGGACACCCCTCGGACCCCGATCTCCAGTCAATCTTCACACGCATGAAGAGTCTCCAAATCATGTATTACTTTGGCCGCGTCAACGACAGTTGCGACAAAATGCTCAAGGTGTTCGAGCCATACTACGGCTCTTCAATTGAGGCATTTGACACGAGCAATACTGGCGACATCACTGCAAGTGTAACCGCAGCTGTAAGCACCTCGGTTGCGGTCACCTCCGCCCTGGTTGGGTCGTCCTCGTCAGCGCCGGAACGGAAGTATGTGATGAACAAAGTGGTGCCGATTTGGTCCCGAATATCTGAGGAATCGGGGACGCAGTGCTCATTTGGCCTGCCTGAGTCAATCAAAGAGATCCAAGACTTCTCGAAACTGGAGACCACTACCAAATCGATGAAATGCAAGATTGCTCCGAATCCATTCGACAAAGGCGCGAACCGCTTGGCATACTACGGCCAGCTCCTTCGTCCAAATGACAAAGTAGAAGATGTTGTCCTGAAAGAGTTCATCACGCTGGTCCCGGACGCGTCGCTTGATCGCATGCGGTACATGGTCGACATGGAGGTTCAGACTGTAGCTTCAAAACTAGCTTTTGAGTTCAGCGCTCGCCTGAGCCGCACAACGAAGGCGCCGAACATCAGAATAAAGTTTTTGATGGCCAAGATTGTGCGCATTGCATCTGCCACCGACGACTCCGTGCGGTTCATGATGATGGAGCAAAAGTACCGCACCGAGGGTCCGATGGTCAAGTACACGAATAACTGGAATTTCGTTCTGGCGGACCCGCACAAGCAAGATCAGATTGACCTTGCTACCGCCTTTTCGCACTTCACCTTCCAGCACACGGAGGAATACTGCATGGTGTGCGACATCCAAGGGATTGACGCCGTCAATTCGCAAGGCAAGCCCATGGTGCTTCTGACTGACCCGGCGATCCACTGCCCTTCGGTGACCAGATTTGGAAAGACAAACCTCCAAGAGAAGGGCATTGAGGCGTTCTTCGGCACACACGTGTGCAACAAGTATTGCCGGGCCCTCGGCCTGAAGGCGCCATGAAAGAAGGATTCCGGTCTCGATTCGTGCTGTATCAGCATGATGCTCGCATGACAGGAAGAAGGTTGCACAGATAGCGGCTATTCATTTTTTTTTTCAAAATCCAATTTGTTTGTTTTTTCTTTTCTTGCCTTGCGTATCGGAGTCTTATTGTTATCTAGTTGACTTAGTACTCTTCCAAAATAAAAAATGACAAGTACACAGTAGTCATAGTGGCACATGAAGAATACACTTGAGCTGTATGTGCGCTAGCAATCATGCTTTTAGAAGACATATGTGAGTTGTATTTGTTTTGAGATATCAATTGTTATTCCACAGCGCCGATAATTTAATTGAGACATATAATTATTGATGTGGTTCTCAATTTTTTTACTTCTGTTTATGAATTATTGATACTGCGGGGTCGTATGGTTACATCTGTTAGTTCTGCCATTTCAAGATATTTTTTTTTTGAATGAATAAGACGAGGCAGAATGAATAGGTCGAGCGGACGAGCCCCCCGCCTCTGTCCTTTACTCTCCCATCTCTGGTATTCGCCACTCAAGGGCCAAGGCACTGCCCTAGACCTAGAGGTTACAGCGTCATGCAGAGCGGTTATGCACCTCAAAGAGCGCAGTTCATTGGGAATCCCAATCACAATTACGCAGTTGTGGGCTGGTGGTCATGCATATATTATCTGTACAATAAAAATTCCCGACGATTTCTCCTGCCATTTCTGGAATTTCAGGCTGATTTCAGGCCGGTGCTCTTAGATCTTAGCTGGGTAGTCCACGCAGAAGCATACACCAGTTCATAAATTGTTGATGTTGGTGCTAAGGCGAAAAAGGGTTCTACATGATACATCATCCGGTTTAATTGAAGCGCCATTTAAATACTAGTATTTGGCAGTATCGCAGTGAACAAAGCAGGGTAATTCGGAATATCTGAAAGCGGCAAACGGGGCATATTAAGCCTCCTTCCTCATGCTCGAAATCAAATCTCTGCAATGGTAAAATCACGGTTGCCCACCCGCCTCCAGCTCAAAGATTACAGGGTGGTTATGAAAATGGGCGTGCCGCGCGCAGGCTTCCACAAGATGCATGGCGCGAGCCACGCCTAAGCCCCTCAAAGGCACGGCGTTGACGCTCAGCACACAGTCGCCCACCTGAGACGAAGGCAACGACAACGACAGGGAGTGATCACATGCATCAAGAAATATAAAAACCAGAAGGTACGTAAAGATATCGATGGGAATGCGGGATCATAATCAAAAATTTGGCTGTGGATTGGCAAGCGAGCAGCGGGATCAAATCAAAAATAAAACACACAGAGTACACATAAATGTACAAACCGCGGGGTCGCCTTTTTGCTCTGGAGGCAAAATAGTGCCGTTGGGCCCTCGCGCATACCCCACCACTCGCAGGTCGCCACTCGATGAATAGTCCGTGGTAATGTCATCATCATCCAGGTCGAAGTCGGTACTGGCTTCGTTGTTTCCGCCCAATTGAAGGCCTGACCCTTCGAACTCCGAGGATGCTGAGGAGCGAGGGTACGACACTTCAGCTTGGTACCTGTTCAACGCGAAAGGCAATGTGAAGTATGAGGTAAGGTCATGTGCGTGAATCAAAATCGTTTCATTGAGTAGTTGGCTAATGCTCTTCATGATGATAATTCGTTTCATTTTTGATACCGAAAGAAGCCTAAAGATGAGTCGTTGACTTCATCGCGATTGCTAACGCCGTTTGCTAATTGGCTGGATCTTTTCCTCCGTTCCGCTCCTGCTTCTTCCAATTCGCGAGTCCTTGTGAGGGTCGCCATCCTCTCTTGAATCGCCTTAAAGTCCCCCTTTAAAGTAGCCTCCTCCACATCCCTTTCCCACGCCATCGGTACTTTCAATTCAGGGGTCATTTCATGTTGAGCATGACGAGAATGATCTCCATGGTTTTGGTGTGGGTGATGTTGGGCGTCAATATCCAGGTTCATGATTTCTTCGCCACCGCCTTCACTGCCAGGGCTGCTGGGATCAATCGTGGGAAACAGCATGGAAGAGGCGGTACTGGTGTGTTCGGCAGAAGGTGAAGTTGGAGATGACATGAATTCATCGCCTCCTAAGCCTCGACTGAGCCATGGACACAACAAGCAAGGAGAAGCATGAAAAGAAGGATGCGTGTAAAACCAGAAAAGAAATATAGGAGCTCACTAGGTAACAAATTGGGGACGACATCTTCAGCAGATAAGACAGTATTG
>Ga0307982_1002055_pt1 | contig 16363 bp, 14 predicted proteins | sample OrgLakmetagen989_FD_201847 | JGI IMG/M metagenome (GOLD analysis project Ga0307982, IMG submission 201847) | Saline water microbial communities from Organic Lake, Antarctica - #989 | ecosystem: Environmental > Aquatic > Non-marine Saline and Alkaline > Saline | place: Antarctica: Organic Lake...
GTATTCGTGGGGATGAGTTCCTTCCCAAATCTTAGGTATAACTAGATTTTCAAATTTTCCTGAATCCTTTGAAAAATCAAAAGAGATATTTAAGTAACCCATTAAACCTTCAACAGTATTCAAAAGTTTTAAAAATGGAGTTTCCTTTTTATCATACATACCAATAAGGATTTGATGTCTCTCTGTAGAGAAATCTTTCGCATCAGGCAGATAAGCTCTGCCAATTTCAAAAAAAGAAAATGAATTGAATTGTTTTGCATTTATAGCTGCCGTATTTAAAGCATGAGGTATAAGACTTGGTCTCATTCTGTCAGCATCTTTAGATAGTGAATTAACGAGAATAAGTTCCTCATTCATCTTGCCCCACTTGGCTTTATCTAATAGTTTTTCACCAATCATTGGATAAGTCATAACCTCAAGAGATCTTCCCTGAAGAGTCATGTAGTCTTGAATCTTCCTGTGAAGAGTTTTTGCAGGTGTAAATCGAGTAGACTTGATATCCGTCATGGGACTCACTGGTTCAATATTATCGTAACCAATAATTCGACCAACCTCTTCAATAATATCTGCTTCTAGTTCTATATCTTTAGTTGTTCTAAAAGTAGGAATAGTTAGTTCAAATTCCCCGTCCTTTTCATTAACTTCAAATTCAAGATGAGAAAAAATTGACTTCAACTTCTCCATAGAAACTTCATGGCCAAGTGTCTTATTTATTTTCGCAATACTTGTTTTTATTACAAGATTCTTAATAGCTGTAAGATCTTCTCCATCGTATTCAGGCTTTCCAATAACCTTAACTTCTGGACAAAGTTGTTTGATAAGATCAAATGTTCTAAGAAGAGTTTTATAGCACTGAAGACTATCAAGAGATTTCTCATATCTTGCAGAAGAGTCAGTTCTTAGACCCAAACGAGTGGAAGTTGTTCTAACTTGCTCAGCTTTCCAATTGGCAACTTCAATAAAAACTTTTGTTGTTTTTTCAGTCACTCCGGAGTTAAGTCCTCCCATAATTCCAGCGAGAACAAGTGGTTTTTCACTGTCACAAATAACGGTATCTTTTTCTTCAAGCTTTCTTTCCATTTCATCAAGAGTAATGAAAGTAGAATCAGCTTTTGCTCTTTGAATATGAATCGTATTGTCTTTAATAGTTTCTCTATCAAAAATATGAAGAGGCATTCCAAGTTCCATCATCACGTAGTTTGAAATATCGACAATATTATTAATAGATCTAAGTCCAACGGCATCAAGCTTAGCTTTAATCCAATCAGGTGAATCTGTTACTTTTACTCCATTTAAACTCAAACCATAGTAAGCCAAACAACTTGAGTCTTTATCCACTTTGGGTTTTATGGGACTGTCATCTTTATTAAAGTTAGATTCTAAATTGCTGGCCCATTCGCTATTAAATGGATTCTTTAGTTCTGTCTCGTACCGAGCAGAGAACTCTCTTGCGAGTCCATAGTGCCCCCAAAGATCTGGCCTGTGGGTAAGTGACTTATTATCGACATCAATAATTGTGTCGGCTTCAAGATTGAAATATTCAAGCATTGAAGTTCCAATTTTTGACCCATCTTCAAGCTCGAGAAGACCATCAGTTTTTTCACCGTGGCCTAGCTCATCTGCTGAACAAAGCATTCCCTCAGAGAGGACACCTCTGATTTTTTTGGGTTCTAATGTAAGACCATTTGGAAGTGTTACTCCAAGTGGTGCGTATGGAATTTTCAATCCAACGCGAACGTTTCCAGCACCACAAACAACTTCTTTATCGCTCTCTCCAAAGTCAATCGTAACTAGATTTAGCTTGTCAGCTTCGGGGTGCTTTCTCATTGATTTTATCTGGGCAACTTTGATTGCTTTTAAATGTTGAAATGTTGAACTAACCTCTTCAACTTCAGCTGTGGTCATCGTAAAGTCGTTGGCCAAATCATCGGGGTGTCTTTGAGGAAGGTTTACAAATTCTTTTATCCAATTAAGTGAAATTAACACGGTATTTTTCCTTATTATTTATTTACTAAATATTTTAATGAGTTTTAAATTGTTTATTAAATCGAAGATCTCCGGAGTGAAGATGACGAATGTCTTCTATGGCATAGCGAACCATAACGAGCCTATCGAGACCTAAACCGAAAGCAAAACCGTTATATTCTTCGGGATCAATTCCACCGGCTTTAAGCACGTTTGGATGAACCATCCCACACGGAAGAAGCTCTAACCAACCAGAATGTTCTGATTCACCTTTTTTAGGATCTGGCTTTTTCCATCTGATATCCAGTTCAAAACCTGGTTCAACAAAAGGAAAGAATCCTGGTCGCAGACGAACTTCCATATCTTTTTTAAATATTTCTTTTAAAAGAGTTTTCATAAAGTAGATGAGGTTTCCAACGGTGATATCTTTTCCTACCATCATCCCTTCAAGTTGATGAAAGCACATTTCATGAGTCGCGTCAGTTCTTTCACAACGAAATACTTTACCAGGACCAACAAATTTAAAAGGTGGTTTTCTAGATTCCATTCCACGAACTTGAATCGTCGAGGTATGAGTTCTAAGAAGATGTTTCATATCCTTAAACCAAAATGTATCTTGCATATCTCTTGCTGGGTGAGTTTCTGGAATATTTAATGCTTCAAAGTTATGCCAATCGTCCTCTATATGTGGACCATCTAGGACATCGAATCCCATTGAGAGAAAGATATCTTCCACCTCTCTTTGAATTTTATTTACTGGATGCATTCCAGAGTCAACAAGCCCTTTTTCTAGTAATGAATCGCGAAGTGAGAAATCAATTTTATTTTGCTCTAACTTTTCATTTACTTCTTTGAGCTCAATTTCATTAAGTTTGGCCAAGACTGACTTCTCAATAAATTGTTTTACCTCATTTGACTTGGGGCCTATGGCTTTTCTTTCATCATTAGTGGCATCTTTTAATGATTTCAAAATCTCTGAGAGTGAACCTTTCTTCCCAAGAACTTGTGACTTTAAATTTAGGACTTCTGCTTGTTTTTGGCACTCAACAATTTGAGATTCAAAATCTTTTTGTAATGCTTCTAGTTTTTGTATCATCTACTTCCTACTTATTGCTATGAATCATAAATTATGATTTTTTCAAATTACTTTATAAAGTGGAGCAAAGATTAACAAAATCCATTTAGTTAGACAAAAAAAAAGACCTGAGGCTGTGCTCAGGTCTGATTTAATTATAAAAAATGCTTGTTAGCTAAAATAATGGTCCTACCATTTCTCCCGCGAAGGGGATTCAAAATGAATGTCGTTGTTATTGTATAAGCCAGCTATGGCCCCACTAAAACCTCCCAAAAAGCACAATTTCCCTCGCCTTAAAGTTTAGAACGATAAGGTGACCCCGACATCTTTAGAGTGTATCCAAACACAAAGGGCAATTGTCTCTTCAACCGTTTCGGCAGTTCCCTCAACCCATGCAGTATTGTTTAGGGCAGAACTTTGTTCCTGAGACTTTCGTACTCAGTCACCATTTCGACGGGTATTTGTTAATTTAATTTTAAATGAGAACAAGGTTTGAACAAAGAAACTTTCTTATTAAGCTCAAAAAATTAAAAATTTCAATGGTTTATGAAAAATCCATAAAAATGAGAAGGACGCCAAATAAGCTCAATTGCCAAGCTTGATTGGCGATCTAATTAAAGTTCTAAATAGAAAGGCTTGAGTGATACTTTTTGAGCTCTTCGATTGTAGCGAGTGCAGTTCCTTTTTTACCAACTACAATTCCTGATGCACAGTTTCCGATCCAGGCAGCCTCTTCTAAGGTCGCTCCTGCCGAAAGAGAAGCTACGATAGCACTGATTGCTGTATCTCCAGCACCAGATACATCAAAGACATCTTTGGCCACAGTTGGAATAATATGGACTTTGCCATCGGTAGTTGTATCTAACAGGGCCATACCATTAGCCCCAAGAGTAATAATGATTTTTTCTAGGTCGAGTTTATCTACGAGAATCTTCGCTCGCTCTTCAATTGAAGACTTCTTATCAAAACCAAGTCCTCTAACAAGGATTTCACTCTCTACTTCATTTGGTTTTAGGAAACTTGCGCCCTTATACCACAGAGCTGGTGTCGATCTTGATGGATCAACGTAGGTTTTAAGATTATTTTCTTTAGAATCCTTTATTAAGAATTCTAGAACTGTTTTGGTAAAAAGGCCTTTGCCGTAGTCTTCAATTATTATTGAAGAGTGCTCGCCTTTAAATTCATTGAATCTTTCTTTGAGTCTCTCGTAGGTATTATTTGAAATCCCCTCTTTTGTTTCATAATCAATTCGACATATTTGTTGAACACTTGTGACGACTCTTTCTTTAAAAGTGGTCATTCTCGACTCATCTCTAACAAGTCCCCAAGTTTTCAAGCCAGACTCCTCAAGTAGTTCTTCTAGAGTATTGGCATTTTTATCATCACCCATCACACCACAAAGCGTAGTACCAACAGATAAACTTTTTAAGTTGTCTGATACATTTGCCGCAAGTCCAAGCTTCATCCATTCTTTTTGAACTTCGATAACTGGAACTGGAGCTTCAGGTGAGATTCTGTTAACGATACCTTGAGAGTATTTATCTATTCCAACATCACCAATAACTAAGATTGGCTTTATCTGATTAAACTTTTCAGTAATTTCTTTGATTCTTAATTGAGAGATCATCTTTGTTGCCTTTGCTAAGCTTTAAACAATTCTTTTTTCTTATCATATTCAGATATTATCTCATCTGCAACTTCCTCGATTGATTTGTTGCTGGTATCGATTGAAATTGCATCATTAGCCATTTTAAGTGGTGCCGTCTCTCTGGATTGATCTAGTGCATCCCGAGATTCAATATCAGCTTGAATTGATTCAACACTCAGACTTGAAGCTGTGTCTGGATCTTTCTCAACGAGTTGATCATATCTTCTTTTTGCCCTAACTTTTGAATCTGCGGTTAAGAAAATTTTAACTAGTGCTCCAGGAAAAATAACAGTCCCAATATCTCTGCCCTCAAGTACTGAAGGTTTAGTATTTGCTATTTCTCTTTGTTTATCTTTTAAGTAATTTCTGATTATAGGAAATTTTGAGGTTCTCGACGCAAGATCTGATACATAATGTTCGCGTATCTCATCTGTTAAATTGTTATCGTTTAGCCTTACAAGTATAGACTCACTAACACCGTATTCAAACTTTAGAGATTGAAGGTATTTACTCACAGTCTCAATTTCATCTTTATCTAATTCATCTTTTGTAAAATCAATCGACAGATCCTTTAACGAATATGCAATTGCACGAAACATAGCTCCAGTATCTAGATATGTAAGATTAAGCTTTTGTGAAATAATTTTAGCAATTGTTGATTTTCCACTTCCTGATGGTCCATCGATAGCGATAACTTTCTGTTTCATATTGTCCCTAAGGCTTTATCAATAGCTTGTTTGATCTCTACTTTTAAAGGCAACGAATCATAACTTTTTGATTGGGCGGTGGCCAGTAAAATGGGATTAATCTGTTGCTCAATTGAAGTGAGAGCTGAAGGTTCTAAGTGCTCACCTCTACTCCAAGCAGGATACCTTCCCTCGTTGCTTCCAGCCTGTCCCTCTATCAATAGTGAAAGGCTTAGCAGTTCATGAAAACTTAAAGTTGAAACATCTTTTAGGTTTTGAAAGACAAAGACTTCACGAACTAGATCAAAGTTTTCAAATTCATTGTCAGTATTTTTTAAATTTTGAATTTTTGTGACTAAATTTTTTCTACCCAGGATAAGGCTTACAATTCTTTGAGTTTTGAGAAGAAGCTGTGCTCTATTTGATTCGAGTTCAGACATCATTAGATACTTTTTAAAATATGGTCGTATGCTCTAGTAACTTTGGCCAAATAATTATTTCTTGAACCCAGTGGATAGTTCTCTCGAAGCTTACGTCTAGTCCATGTAGGTCCCATATTGTAAGCTATAGTTGCAATTCTATGTTCACCGTCAAATCTTTTTAATAGGCGTTTTAGATAAAAGATTCCAATTTCCAAATTGACCAAGCGATCAGAATAGTATTTCTTTTGATTTCCAGAGATCTCAAAATCAAAAAATTCACTCAAGTTGAAATTTGGTTTTTCAATGATTAAATACATTTTTTTCTTTTTTAACTTTTTGTAAATATAAGCTTTAGTCGTTGGCATAAGCTGCATGAGTCCTCTAGCACCGATTGGGCTATTAGCTCGTGGCTTGAAGTGACTCTCTGTCCATACAACAGATGATACCCATATTGGATCGAGACTATAAAGCTCACTAATTTTTAAAATTGCTTTCAAATAGGGTTTTGCAGTTTCCCTAATATCACTTGGTAATGACATTAATAAAGAGTGTTCAAGATTTAGTCTATTTTCTAAAGATACATTGGAATTAGTAAATCCGTATTTCACATCTGAGAATGAATAAGAAGAAGCGGGAGGTTGCACCATTTCAAAATAAGTACTCGAAATGCTGTCTTTTGCAAAAACTGTAATTAAACCAATAATTATGAGTACAATAGATATTTGCACTTCCGTTGTTCGCAAAATGGTACTCACTGCAGCATAAAGTGAACCTTCAGAGTTCTTCTGCTCAGTTATTAGTGGTGTATTTCTCATAAGTTGGGGGTTTTAGCCCATTAGCGGTATTAAAGTAAATAAATTTATTGAAAATCCTTACATTATTACAGATCATGGAGCCGTAAAATACTGTTTTTTCATCATTAGGAGTCTTAATGAGTTCAATTAATCATAACCGATTACAAATAGAGAAAAGTTCATACCTAATACGCCATGAGCATAACCCCGTTCACTGGATGCCATATGGTCCTGAAGCACTTCAAAAGGCGCAAGACGAAAACAAGCCTATCTTTTTATCAATAGGTTATAGCGGATCACACTGGTGTTCGGTTATGAACGAGGAATCTTTTGAAGATAAAAACATAGCAACTTTTTTAAATGAAAACTTTATTTCAATAAAAGTTGATAAAGAAGAACTACCAGATCTTGACCAATACTTTCAGCTAGCAAGCCAAGTAATGAATGGTCGAGGTGGATGGCCATTAAACGCTTTTCTTACACCAGAATTTCTCCCTTTCTTTATAGGAACATATTTTCCAAAAACTGCGGTTAAGGATACTCCTTCCTTTTTAGAAGTTATCAAGAACTTAGACCAAGCATTTAAGGATGATCTTGTAACGGTATTAGCAAATGCAAAAGATCTAACAGAAGCAATTTCTCAAGATCCAAAGATTACTGAAAGAGTTGAGTTCGAAGGACACTACCCGGCTCCTGCGGGAATTTTAAATGCGATAAAAAATTATCAAGATAATGATCACGGAGGTTATGGAACAGAACCAAAATTTCCACAATTTGCATTTTATGAATGGGCCATCGAACATATGCTTGAAGGAATGATCCCCGAAGAAGAAGGCGGTCATATTATAAAAAGTATTGAGAATATGCTCATGGGTGGACTCTACGATCATGCAAGAGGTGGAGTGCACAGGTATGCAGTTTCAAATGATTGGAAAGTCCCTCACTTTGAAAAGATGCTCTACGATCAAGCAGGTCTTCTAAAAATGCTTTCTAAAGCGAGTCTAATATACCCATCACCACTTGTATTTGATGCGATTATTCAAACTCTAGATTACCTCAAAGTTGAGATGCTCTCTGATGAGGGATATTTTTTCGCAGGCCAAGACTCAGATAGTGAAGGAGTTCAAGGATTGTATTTCACTTTTACGAAAAATGAATTTATAGATGCTCTAATCGACTTCGATGAAAACTTAACTGACAAGATGGACACAATTTTAAAATGGTTTGATATAACGGAAAAAGGAAACTTTGAACGAGACCTAAACGTTATAAGTCTTAATATTAAGTATAAAGAAGAATATTATTCTCCTGAAGGATGGAACGATGTTCGTGCTGTCAGACAAGCATTAGCAGAAGCAAGAAAAATGAGAATTCCTCCAGCGACAGACTCTAAAGGTGTCGCCAGCTGGAACTTTCAAATAGTCTCTGCCCTTGTTGATGTCGTTCAATACTGTAAGGTTGATTCAATCGCCTTGCAAGCATCAGAACTTCTCAATCAAACAACGGCATCAATTCACAAAGCATTCATTAAGCAAATTGATGGAAAATCTAAGATTATTACATCGACAACAAGAGAGGGTCATCTTCCGCTGTTTGAAAACTATGTCATGTTCTGTGAATGCCAGTTTAGGTTTTATGAGATATCAGGAAATAAAACTTTTAAAGAGTCTGGAGATAAAACAATAGATTATATAATGAAGGAGTTTTTCGACGAAGGTAAATTTATGACAAGACCTTTAAGCTTCTCAGACTCGCATAAATATAAAAACATTCACACTCCCATTTTCGATCAAAACTATAAATCTTCTCTCGCGGTCTTCACAGGCCTTCTCAGAAAATGGAAACATCTAGAAGAAGGACAAGAGAGATTAAATTCTGTCGTTAAGACCGTTGATATTCTGACTCATTTAAGTCTTCAAAACCCTCTTATGTTTGGAGAAACTTTACGCTCTCTTTCTTACCCAGATGAGGCTTACCGAGAAATTACGATCCCATTAAAATGGTTAAAAGATCATATTTTTTCAAAATTCTACCCTCACTTTTCAGTTCGATTTGCCTTAAATTTTACGGAAGAAGATAACGAGAACTGGAAAATTAAAACTTACGAAGAAGTAGAACTGCAAGGAACTACCCTTAAAGAGTTTGAAGATATATTTGATGTCAAATCTACTAACTAATCTAAAGGTTCTTGACCTCTCGCAACGACTCCCTGGACCTCTTGCAACAAAAGAGCTTGAGCTTCTTGGAGCTCAAGTTACAAAAGCATCACCCATTGGAAAAAAAGATGCCTTTGAATTAGCAGATGATCTTCTATTTAACGAGTGGTTTAAAAACTTAAACTCTAATAAAAAGATTGAGTATTTCTCGCTCGAAAATATACAAGAGCTACTAAGTGCACATGATATTATTATTTCACCATCAAATTTTGATGAAAGCTCGTTTGAATTAGAAAATAAAGTACTAATAAAAGTTGGGGGAAGTTCTGACTTAAGTCCTATGCATGATTTAAATGCCCTGGCCAAAACTAGCAACTTTAAGCTTTATCTTAATGAGTTTACCTCTGATCAAATAGATCCCCCCTATCTTCCGTTTGCAGGGATTATCTATGGACAAAAAATTGCGATGACAGCTCTTGCTGGACTTTTTAAGCTATCTCAAACAAATCAAACTCAAATAATTGATCTATTTCTCGATAGAGCTGCGATGCAAACCTTAGATCTTTTTTGGAGCGAGAAGCTCGAAAGCCTTGGACAAACTAAGTTTCTCCACAATGGAGCACTGCCTTGTTACAACATCTATACTACAAGCGATAACAAATATATTGCACTGGCCTGCGTTGAAGAGCATTTTTGGAAAAAGTTTTGTGATATCTTTGAGTTAACTTTGAAAAAAGAAGATAGATTTGATACCACTAGTAAAACGACACAATTAATAACTGGCGTGTTTAAAAACTTAACACTAAACGAGATAATCAATCGAGTTGGCAAAGAACAAATTTGTCTAACTCCAATAATTTAAAAAGGAAGTACTATGAGTGACGTAATCGGATTTCATTACACATTAAAAGACAAAGAAGGAAACTTAATTGACTCTTCTGAAAACCAAGCACCTCTTCTATTTTTAGTTGGTAGCGGACATATTATTCCAGGGCTTGAGAACGAAGTAATTAAAATGAATGTTGGAGATAAGAAAAATATAAAAATCGATCCTGAAAACGGATACGGACCAGTTATTGATGATTTAAAAATCACTGTAAAGAAAAGTCAATTCCCAGAAGGTGCTGATATTAAATTAGGTGATCAATTCCAAGTTAACGAAGAGCCAAATGCACCTGTATTTACAGTTGTGAATCTAGAAGAAGAAGATGTTCATGTAGATGGAAATCATCCAATGGCAGGAGTTGAGTTACATTTTGATGTTGAAATTACTGAGAAAAGAGCAGCGACTGAGGAAGAGAAGTCTCATGGCCACGCTCACGGAGCTGGTGGACACGAGCATTAATTAAGTTTTAAAATACCTTTTGATTCTTGAATCAAATCATATGGGTCGTTTTTTATTAAAAGCGACCCATCTAAATCAAAGTAGTCTCCCAAGCTTCCAATATTTATTGCACTCGATATACCAAGACTAGTTTCAATCATACAACCAATCATGGTTTTCAGCCCAAATGACTTCGCTTCATCTAATAACTTTATTGCATTGAAGTAGCCAGAAGCTTTCATGAGTTTAATATTCACACTATGAAATTGTTCAGCAATTAACTTCATGTCAACATCACTTTCAATAGACTCATCTGCCATAATTTCAAATTTGGAGATTGGTTTGAGTTTTTTATACTGCTCAACCATTGAAGATTTCATTGGTTGTTCTATAAATTGAATATTTAAATGCTCAACTGATTTTTCAAATATTAGATAATCTTCTAAATTATCCCATGCTTCATTACCATCAATTCGAAGTGGCTTATCAGTTAAAGTTGCAATGGCCTTAACAAAGCTCTCTGCATTCTCTCGACTTACTTTAATTTTTATAAACTCAAACCTATCAATTTGTTTAAGATATTCCCTCAGTTCACTCTCCTCCATAATAGGTATTGAGTAAGAAGTTGAAATCTCTGAGGGCGACGATAGATTTAAATATTCATGAACAGGAATGCCAGCTCTGCTGGCTTCAAGATGAACAAGGGCGGATTCGAGTCCAAATGAGAATGAATGAGAAAGATCCAGCAGACTTATTTGTTTGCTAAATATTTTAGAATCAAACTGATATGTCTTAACCTTATTATAATCTTTGTTAATAACATCAGAGTTTTCTCCATAACGAACATTGGGAGCAATCTCACCAATACCTATATGCCCATCATCCTCTATAGTTATAAAGAAATTTTCTTTGACGAGTGTTTCATTTCTTGAAAGCTTCCAATTAACTTTCAGTTCAAGTTCTTTTCTACTCAAACTAATTTTCATAAAAGCCAAGTTCGATATAGAGGTTAGAATTTTTAAAGTCGACAGGAGAAATACCCAGGTGTCCCTCCGGAGTGTTTCCTCTGAAGAACTTGTCCCACAACTCTCTATTAATATCAAAAGTCATAGGTTTCTCTTTTGGAGCTGTCATACTAAGTTTAACAAATAGTTTTTGAACAAGCTCGCTGCAATAGATTTTTTCATCGCTCCAAAGAAAATTTGAATCATAGGGTTTAGAATCAAAATAATTTAAATATGTAGTATAAATTTCGTGATTAACATATCGTGGTCTCAACACTTCAATCTTTAAGCCCTTTTGAGTTTTCTGGTTAAACTTCTTAAAGCTCACCACTTTAACTTTTCCAAAAGCTTCAGCAACAAATACATTCCCCTCTTCTTTTTTTATAACAACACCAATATGAGAATATTCACTTTGTGTTTGGGCCTCAATTAAATTACAAGCATAACAATGAAGTGGTTGAAGGAGGATATCTCCGACCTTTAACTCCAACGACCAAGATGTAAAAGAGAATGTGATTAGTAAGATAAAAAGTCTCATTGTTGGAACTTATCAAATATTGCTTAAAATGCCATTAATTTGGGTCACAAAAGTTTAATATTTAACCTTATCGTTAACTTATAGATCATCAATTACCTCAATATTTTTGATGACTTACACCTGATTCAACAATAATGATTGAATTACTAATCAAATCTTTCGACCACAGAGTTTATAATAGATAAAGCTTAATAATTTCTGGTAGTTAGCCGAAAAGTTAAATAACCAGAAACTAAAATTGGAATGATTATGAAACTAACATCTATATTTCTTGCTCTTAGTATTTTTATACAGCCTCTGGGCCCAAGTATTGCTTTGGCTAATGATCCAACACCTACCGAGCCAGAGTCGTGCGGTGAGAATATGCAACGAAATCCAGTTACTCAAATGTGTGAGATGACAGCTGAGGCAATAGCAGCTAGAGATGCCGCGAAAGAATGTGCAAACCTTTCAGGCCAAGCCCAAAGAGATTGTCATGAAAGAGTTGCTCGAGAAGGTGTTACCTCAATTAAAGATGCAGAAGATGATACTAAGGGTGGATTTTTCAGAGGCCAAACAGACAGAAGTCTAGTCCCTTTAGTTATGACTACTGTAGCTGGTTATTACATGCTTAAAAATAAAAACGGTATTAAGTGTAGTGCCCTATCAATGAAGTTACTCCTTGGTGCTGGTATCGCAGGAATTACTGGAGAAGCCATTGCCTATTTGGGACATAAAAACCGCACTAAGAAAGCTGCGGAAGAATATCAAGACAATGTTAATTCTCACGATCCCGAAACTGATGAGACCAATTATGAAAACATGGATAATAATCAAGTTCTAGCTTTCGATTATCTCATCAGACTAGAAGAGAGTTCACTCAAATCAGAAAAGATTAGAAGAGCTGCACATCTCGTTGCAACAGGTTTGTATGCGGCAGCTGTCGTTGCCGGAGTAGTAGAGGCAATAAAAGATGGAGCTACCATGGGAGCAACATCGGCGACTAGTAAGTGTACCGTTGTAGAATCAAGTGATATTTCAAATTCATCAACTATTCCTAGAACTAGTATGCAAACATATGACAACAAAGAAGACATTCTTTTTTCAAGTCAATTAGACGAGAATAGTTTATCTGATCAAATTAAGAGACTTTCACTAGTGGACAAAAGATTTGTTCATCTCAACAATATTTCTAATATAACCACTGAAGAAGTTGAAGAATCTATTTTAAGAATTGTCTATTCAAATCTACTACCTACTTTACACGCTCAAACAAACCAACCTCAAGAACAGAAACCAAAGGGTGGAGGTTTTCTTTCAATCATAACGGGGATACTACCTATGCTAGCAACTTTTTTTAAAGGTGGCGGCGGCGGTAGTGGCGGAGGTAGTGCCGCTTCGAGTGGAGCAGCAACTAAAGTTGTAAAGCCTGAAATCAAAAAGCAAACTGGCTTTATAGATAAAGCTCTTTCTTGGCCAGTGACCCGTATCGCTATGGGGATAGCATTTGGGTATTACTCATTTATCGTTCAGAAAAAAGCCAAAGAAAATGCAGATCAACTTGAAGAAAGAATTGAGGCTATAAAGCAGATTAAGTCCGATTTTGTAAATAACGGTGGAACCGAAGGCGTTAAGCTTTGCGAAGGTCCTAATTGTTTATCAAAGAAATATAAAGGCAGTGATTACGATTGGAATCAAACAGATGGGTTAATTGCACAACCACGAAGTGGATGTATGAATAAGCAAGAAAAGTTAGACCTTGAATGTAAGTGCCTAAGACAGAAAACAAAAAGCGGTCAAAATAATTGCTCTAACTTCTCTGGAAACTTCAATATTAGTACAGGTGCAATCTCATCATTCGCTAATCCCTTTACTCAGGGTTATGACGCTATCGGCTCGGGGGATTTAACTCAAGGTGGTTTTAACGACGGATCTTTTAGTGACAAAGTCTTGGCAATAAGAAAAAAGGTCGATGACTTAAAAGCTAATAAGAAATACTCTGATGTATTTAAGAAAGCTGATAAAATCGCAGCTCAACTAAAAAAAAGCCATGAGAACTTTGTAGAGAAGAGTTTTCCAAATGGAATGAGTTCTTCCGATATGGGCTTAGGTACACCTAAGCTTGCCAACAGTAAATTAGAAGATATTGTTGATAAGGCTAAAAAGAAGATTGCTAAAAGTAAAGGTCCTACTTTCAAAAGAGGTAAGGACATCGATAGTAAGAAAGATAGTAACGACTTTGACCTAGATTTTGGAAGCGACTCATCTGAAGATATTAAAATAGATGGTGTGTCCGCAGTCATGGATAAAGAATACGAAATAAAAGGTGACATTAATAACAATCCTTCTCAAGATATTTTTAAGATTTTAAGTCTTCGCTATCAAAGAAGTGCCCTAAGAAGACTATTTGATGAATCTGGTAAATCCAGTGTAGACGAAGCTTCTGGATCTCAAATAAATGGAATTTAGATGAATTATAATTTACTCACAGGACGAGAAAACAAAGAATTAACTAAATTTGAAAATTATCTTGTGCACTCTGATGTTGTCACTTCACTAAAGAATCTTAAAGACGCTGCCAAAGATGAAATTGGAGCGGACCTGCAAATAATAAGCTCGTTTAGAAGCTTTGACTCTCAACAAAGTATTTGGAATGCTAAGGCACAAGGCAAAAGAGAGCTGCTTAATTCTGAAGGCGATAAACTCAACTTTGAAAGTTTAACCCAAGATGAACTTCTTAACTCTATATTGAGATGGTCAGCAATTCCTGGAGCATCAAGGCATCACTGGGGAACTGACTTTGATATCTATGATGCAAATAAAATCTCAAAAGAGAATCTTCAATTAGTTGGATCAGAATCAGATAAAGGTGGTCCTCTTTATGATTTTCACTTATGGCTTGATAAAAAACTAGAGAATGAATCTGATTTTTTTAGGCCATACAATAGAGATCTTGGTGGTGTAAATGTAGAGAAGTGGCACTTGAGTTACTCACCTTTATCAATGAAGTATTTGGAAGCATATACAATCGATATTTTTGAACAAAACATTCAACAATCAGATATTTTACTCAAAGACCAAATCATGAAAAAACTCGACTACTTCTATGAAACGTTCGTCAAAAACATCTCTTTCCCCCTTTAAACACTGCTTAACGTGAATTTTTTACAGCCCTTTAAATTAATTATAAGACTATAAATTCACACTTTTATAGCTGTCGACATAAAATTAATCTTTAATAATAAGTACTTATGGCGGACTGTGACATTTTGACACCACCAAAGCCCAAATCTAAGTAAGTTTTTTTCACTTTTACTGATTCCTCTTCTTTGCTACAAAGCATTTAACAACAAACAAAACAAGGAATCGGGACATGAACAAAACACTTTTTACGTCATTATTTGCAGTGCTTTTCTTCACAGCTTTTGTAAGTGAGTCTTATGCTCAAGACAGAAGAGGCAACAGGGGAAGCTCATCAACTCGCCAAGGTAACACTTCTAGATCAACGACTACTCGTCCAAACAGAGCAACTACTAGTCCGAACAGAACAACGACTCGTCCAAATAGATCAACGACTTCTACACCAAGCAGAACTGGAATGAGAAACGAGGCTAGACAAAGAAATAGAGCTCAAACAGGATCAACAACAACTCATCACAACCCAAGAAATGGTGGAAGTACTCGTCATAACCCAAGACACAATGGTGGAAGCTACAACACTAACCCTCCAAGAGGAACAAGTGTCTATGCAGGATCAAGATATAACCCACGTAATGACAATAGACATTATGGAACTGGTGGTTACTACACTCCATACAACTATAACTACAGACCATATTCTCCATACAGACACTCTGTAAGAAGAGACATTCTTAGACATCAGAATAGATACCAAAGAACTGGTTTATACTACTCTTGGTTAAGGAATTATAACTCAAACTATATCTACAGAAACTGGTTAATGTATCCAACAAACTTCAATAACGGATACTATGTAAATAACAACTACCCGTACTATGTTTACAACGGTTATCAACACAGATATTCATCATACGATACTTGTGACTATCAATTAGTTGATAGTTACTCAGACCAAGTTATCCAAACGTTTTACAACCAAACTTGTAACACTGGATATGATTCTTGTTCATATACTAGAGATGACATGAACCAAAGAGATTATACTGACAGATACTTCTGTGCAGAAACTTACAACAATGGTTACGGTTACTAAGAAATAAAAAATTGATTATATATGAAAGGCCACTCGATAAGAGTGGCTTTTTTTATTCTAGGCCACAAGCTTTAAGCCAATCACCAGTTGGAGTAACTAGCTTTCTTTCTTCAAAACTCATAAATCCAATTGTTAGCTCAACTTCAGAGCATATCTTTCCTTCAGCATTAATCATTCTTTGAGAGAGTCCCATGATCTTCCCTTTGATCCACTGGCCATCAGTTTCAATCGTTATGACCTCTCTATTTTTAAGTTCTCTTTTGAATTTGATATTGGCCTCAAGAATGACTGGGCCTTTTTTTTCTTTTAGAATGACTTCAAGACCATAATCTCTCGTTTGAATAAAATCCCACCTCGCCTCTTCATAAAGGGCGAGATAGGTAGCATTATTAACGTGACCAAATGTATCGAGGTGATGTTCTTTAATCTCTAGCTTATATTCAAACTTCATTTATTTTTTCACATTTGATAGGTCAAGTAGTCTCTTATCCGTTGCTACTCTTTCATATCTTTTTGAAATTTTATCAAATAGACCACT